>Ga0209536_100008221_pt1 | contig 15675 bp, 15 predicted proteins | sample DeeMarSeWOR28_12_FD_187461 | JGI IMG/M metagenome (GOLD analysis project Ga0209536, IMG submission 187461) | Marine sediment microbial communities from White Oak River estuary, North Carolina - WOR-2-8_12 (SPAdes) (version 2) | ecosystem: Environmental > Aquatic > Marine > Intertidal zone >...
CTACGACGGGAACGGTAGACCCAACTTCATGACCGCGGCGTGGGGCGGCGTCTGCTGCTCCAGCCCGCCTTGCATCTACGTGAGCCTGAGGGAGGCGACTTATAGCCACGGGAACATCGTGAGCCGGGGAGCGTACACGGTCAGCGTCCCCGGGGAGGAGTACTTGAGGGAAGTGGACTACATGGGCGTAGCGTCAGGTAGGGACGCCGACAAGGTCAGGGACACGGGGTTGATTGCCGTGAAGAGTACGCTCGTGGACGCCCCCTACGTGGACGAGTTCCCGCTCGTCCTGGAGTGTAAGGTCTTAGAGGTGGTGAAGATAGGGCTGCACACCGAGTTCATAGGCGAGATACTGGACGTGAAGGCAGATGAAGATGTCATCACCGACGGTAAGCCGGACATCCAGAAGATAAAGCCTGTAGTGTTTAGCCCGTCGGACTCGGGGTACCACGGGATCGGGGTGAGGCTGATGGACGCCTTCACCAATAGGAGGCCGACCCGGCACCTGCAGCGGGGCTAGCGGGCGGCGAAATGGTAGAGGAAGCTTACGTTGCTCTTCTCCACTTCACGTATCCCGTGGACCCACGCGTGCCTGCCCTGGTAGCCATCCACTACGTAGTACACCTGGAGCGTATGAGCCAGGGCTCCGTGCCCCAAGCCTCCACTAACGATGGGCAGCTCCAGCGGCGGGTCGAGGAAGACGTAGGCCGGCCACGCGGGGCTGGTGAGCTACCAGGCGCCTATGGGCGGGCTGATGCTGGGGCGGCGGAGGAAGTCTGTCGTCCTCTCAAGGTGAGTGTCGTAGTCCCTGTCTATGCGGTCGTAGGCCTTCTCCTTCATAAACATGGTTATGAAACGGCTCATGGCCTTGAAAAGCCCTGCGAAGGCTAGGCTTCCGCTGACAGAAACGATATATCGGCTACGCGGCTGGTTCATACCATGTCTGAGAGAATACTCGCGGTGAAAGGTGGTCTTCTCTGGGACGGAACCAGCTCGGAGCCAGTCAAAGACGGAGCCGTCCTCGTGAAGGGTGATGTGATAGTGGATGCCGGGCCCGCAAAGGACATGGACGTCCCCAAGAGCGCCGAGGTCATCGACGCCCGCGGCAAGACCATCATCCCCGGGCTCATGGACCTCCACGTCCACATCTTCCAGATGGTGGGCCCCCTCGACTACCATGAACGCTTCCTGATCCCCGAGAGCCTGCAGCTCCTCTACGCCGTGAAACATGCCAGGCAGCTGCTTGAGGCCGGGTACACCACGTGCCGCGACCTCGTTTACCCGTTCCCCGAGTACACGGGGAGGGACGCCGTCTCCCTGAGAACAGCCCTGGAGCAGGGCCTCGTCAAGGGCTGCAGGCTGGAGGTGGCGGGCGTCGTCACCTCCACGGCGAGCCACCTGGACGTCATCAGGCCCCACCCGCTCCGGCACATGCACATAACGGCTGACGGCGTTGACGAGGCCCGGAAGATGACCCGCATATGCGTCAGGGAGCAGGTGGACTGGATAAAGACCACCACGACCGGTGGGATGGCGGGTGGGCCCACCAACGACCCCAACTACAGGAACTACACCCAGGAGGAGCTGGAAGTCATAGTGGACGAGGCTCACAGCTTTGGCCTGAGGGTGGCTAGCCACGCCGAGGGCATTATAGGGTGCAGGATGGCCGCCGAGGCTGGCATCGACACCATCGAGCACGCCTCCGAGCTGGACGACGAAACCATAGACACCATCATCAGGAAGGGCCTCTACACGACGCCCACCCTGGCTCCCAGCTACTACCGCGGCGAGGTCATGGGGCTCTCCACCCAGTACCTCCCCAAGAAGCTGGGCGGCAAGCCCTTCGACCAACGGCACCTGGAGAGCCAGAGGGCGGCTCTGGAGGCGGGCGTCAAGATGGCTATGGGCACAGACTGCGGCCATGTCTTCCCGCCCGGAGCCAACAGCTGGGAGCTGGAGCAGTACGTGAAGAAGCTGGGCATGAGGCCAGCCGAGGCCCTGCTCCTGGCCACGAGGAACGCCGCCGACGCCCTAGGTAAACTAGATCGCCTCGGCACACTGGAGAAGGGCAAGATCGCCGACCTAGTCGTCGTGGACGGGAACCCGCTGGAAGACATCAGGGTGCTTCAGGACCTGAACCGGGTGAGGGTGGTGATAAAGGGGGGCGCTATAGAGGCGGATAGGAGAAGCCTGTAGCCCTCCAACACCACTAATATTTTAGCATACCTGACACTGAGTAGAACCGTGAGTTCCATGAGCAAGTTCTCAGAGAAGAAGGACAAGCAGCTAAAGGAGGATGCCTCAACCTACCTGGTTCAACGTTGGGAGCCCAGCGTCAGGTACAAGCCCCTGGTCATGGTCAAGGGGGAGGGAGTAAACATGTGGGACGCCGCCGGCAAGAAGTACCTAGACTTCATCAGCCAGCTATACAACGTCCACATCGGCATGGGAAACAGGGTGCCCATCGAGGCAGCCAAGAAGCAGCTGGACGAACTATCATATGCTTCGCCCAGCTACTTCACTGAGCCCCAAGTCAAGCTCGCAAAGAAGCTGGCCCAGATCACCCCCGGCGATCTCTGCCAGACGTTCTTCGGTAACAGCGGCACAGAGGCCAACGAGGTGGCCATAAAGCTAGCGCAGCTCTACCGTGAGGCGCCCAAGATCATCAGCTTCTGGGACGCTTACCACGGTAGCACCTACGCGATGGTGAGCGTAGGAGGCAGCGCCCGCAACAGGCAGGCCAAGGGCCTGAGCATCTACGAGGAGTTCAAGCACATCGCCAGCCCCTACTGCTACAGGTGCCCCTACAAGAAGACTTACCCCGAGTGCGGCCTCTTCTGCGCCGAGTTCCTCAAGTACACAATCGAGAAGGAGGGCGAGAACACCGTCGCCGCCTTCATGGCGGAGCCCATATGCAGCTGGGCCGGCCAGGTGGTCCCCCCCGACGGCTACTGGAAGCGGATCAGAGAGATATGCGACGAGAAGAACATCCTCATGATCTTCGACGAGGTCATGACGGCCTTCGCACGCACAGGTAAGATGTTCGCCTGCGAGCACTGGGGTATCGTTCCCGACGTGGAGACCTACGCTAAGGGCATCACATGCGGCTACGTGCCTCTGGGTGCCTGCGTCATCAACAAGAAGATGGCCGACTACTTCGACGAAAAAGGGTTCCCCCACAGCTACACCTACAGCGGCCACGCCGTCAGCTGCGCCACAGCCCTCGCCGTCATCAACCTCTACGAGAAGGAGAAGCTCGCGGACCGCGCAGCCAAGATGGGCGCATACATGATGGACGAGCTCCGCGGCATGATGGAGCGGGTCCCCATAATCGGCGACGTCAGGGGCCTCGGACTCTTCATGGGCGTAGAGCTCGTCAAGGACCGGGACAGCAAGGAGAGCCTCATACCCAAGGAGCTGCCTGCCGACGACAAGAAGGATCCAGAGAAGAACCCCATGCAGTACTTCACGGGCAGGGTCAAGGAGAACGGCCTGGTGCTTGGCACCAGCTGGAACACCAGTATCCTCAGGATGATGCCGGCGCTGATAATCACCAAGGAGCAGATCGACGAGGGGCTGGGTATACTGGAGCAGACCCTGAACGAGACCGTCAAGAAGTTCGATCTCTGATTTTTTAACCATCCAACCCCTTTTATCTCTCTCATGAAGTTCAGCTGCGAGATACTCGATTTCTGGGAGAAAGCCAAGAGCGAGACGGGCATCGAGGGCGAGTTCACGGATGCCTACGGGATCGGGGACACCCCCGAGTTCAAACAGGAGCTGCTTAACCTAGTACTCGAAGGAAAGAAACGCGCATCCACGTCTCTGGTGAAGGAGGGTGAGCTTGAGGGCTGGCCCGAGCCCGAGGTTGGGCAGTACAACATCATACTAGATGGCTACGACAACCCGGCAGCCGTCATTAAGACCGTGAGCGTCAGGAGGTGCAGTTTCATCGATGTTGACGATGAGCACGCCTACTGGGAGGGCGAGGACGACAGGACTCTCGAATCCTACATTCGTGAACACACAAAGTACTATTCGAGACGCGGCGCGGCTCTCGGCTTCGATTTCACCACAGACATGGAGGTAATCCTCGAACGATTCAAGCTCGTCTATCCCGTAATTAGATGAAGAAAACTAGGTAAAATTCTTGAAGAAATCTTCATGTAATCAATTCGTGGTTGCCTAATAAATACACTGGCCCATCCACCGCCATTCTTCCACATCCCTTTTACACCATGGCTCCGCACCCATAAACCATGTACAAAGTGGTTTTCACAGTGGTGGAAGTGAACGAGCCTAAAAGCCTGGACGGGGAGCCCACCCACGTGTCAGGCCCATGCAAGATGTACCGAGTCGGGGACATGATGACCGTAGTTGGCAACCCAGGGCGGCTGGTCTTAGAAGAGACTGACAGCGTCTGCCTCGCAGCCTTCAGCGCCATACTGCCGCTGACCAGCGCCATGACCCGGGAGGTCACTGAGCCTTGGGACTACATGGACAAGATAAAGTACTACAGCTGCCCGGACTCGGAGAGATCCGTTGTCTTCAAGGTGGAGCGCGTCGAGGTGGAGCAGGGTGAATACCCCACACCCTACAGCAAAAGATAGGCTTAGGCGCCCCCGTAGAGGATGCTGTTGAACAGCAGCTTGAAGGTCGCCCTGTTCTGGTTCCTGAAGTGAGGCATGCACCCTAACAGCAGTATGGTGCCATTGCCGGCGGGGCACTCCGCCACCGCCGCCAGGCCCCGCAGGTGCTTCTCGCCCAGCACCCAGCCGCTGAGCAGCGGGTCCGCCTCGGGGTACCACGCCACGGCGCAGCCTTCCTTCACCTTGAACGAGGGGCTGTGTAGGTACATCACGGCCTCCTCGCGGCTGAAACCGTAGGCCACGGGATGGGTCTCGTCCACAAGGACCCTGAGGAGGCTCCCCGGGCAGTAAAGCTCCTTCTGGTCCAGCCCCTCCGTCGCCAGCTCGGCACCTGCCCACAGCTCCTTCACCGCGTACTCGCACGCCCTGTTAAGCGTCACCACGGTGCCTCCCTGCTCCAGGAACCTGAGCACCTCCCTGTTGCCGCTCTCCTCGACGCCTCGGCGGTACACAGGCTCATACATCTCGGCGTCCATCCTCTCTAGGCCCTTCATGCCATCCATCACGATGTCCCTGGTCATGTCCGGGAACACCAGCACGTCCACCTTCTCCCTGAGCCCTCCGGCTCGTACGTCTTCGGGGTACAGGTTCACGTAGGTGTAGCCGTAATCCTCGAGCACCATCCTGAGCCACCCCTCGTCCGCGTTGGGCATGTGCGCCCTGTAGACGCCCACCGTGGGCTTGGCCACCTCGAAGCAGCCCTCCGGCATGTCGTCGAGGCCGTAGAAGTCTAAGCCCAGCTCCTCGGCGAGCTCGTGGACGAGCGTCCTGCCGCCCTCGACTATGAAGGCCCCAGGCTTTAGGGTGACGTCGTCCAGCTCAAGAGTGTCCATGCACCTGCTCAGGCCGTGTCCGGCGTCGAGAAGCCTGTTCGCCGCCTTGTAAGCGTAGTTGGGGACCGCTGAGAAGGCGTGGTACTTCTTGCCGCGTCTATGCACCGCGCCCTCAGGCATGGCGGGCATGTCAACGGGTTTTAGGCTCGCCTCGAACGCCGTGTCCACTCTCTTCACCTCTACGCCCAGCTGCAGACTCACCGTGTGAGCCGTCACGTCGTACGGAACCTTCGGCGGCGCCTCCGGGCTCTCCCTGAGGTCTGGGTAGACCTGCCTCTCCAGAAGCGTCTTCGAGAAATTTCCGTATGCCTGAGCGTACAGGACCACGTGGCTGCCCGCCGGATACTCGACGCCATCAGCCGTGAACGGCTCCTCCGCCACGTGGACCTCCACGTCTCCCATTCTGAGGACCCAGAGAAGTTCCTTGACGGCCCCTGGGTCACGCTGAGCCAGCGGTATGACGAACGCGTATAGCCCTGTTGGAGGCTCCAGCGCCCTGCGCCCCATCTCCAAGGTCCCCCTGAGCCAGCGTTCCCTGAACTTGGCCGCCGTCTGGAGGCACGCCCATGCCGCCGTGAGCTCGTAGTCTATGATGTCCCTGAGGGTCCAGGTGCCCCCCTTCCATGGGATGGGGTGGTTCCACCTCGAAGCCTTGGGGTTGAACCCCCTCTCCGTCTCCATCTCCTCGGCCTTGATCTCGATGGGCGTGGCGATCTTCACCGAGGCGGCCTCGCTGAGGATGCGTATGCCGCCGTGGTGGTGCTGGTATGCCCTGGCGGGAGTCCAGGCGTCGAACACCCAGTGGGTGACGACCCCGCCCTTCCCCTCTCGGGCCAGGGCGTCGGCCATACTTATGCCCATGAAGTTGACACCGCTGGTGAGCACCGGGTCGATGTTGGGCTCGTAGGGGTCTATGAAAGGCGGCACGTAGAACCTAGGCCCCCTGCTGCCCATCTGGTGCATGTCGTAGACTATCTGGGGGTGCCACCTGTTGTGCACGTGCTCGATTGTCAGCTGGGTCTCCTTCAGTGTGAACATGTACCAGTCCCGGTTGTTGTCGTGCCCCGCGTACTCGTGGTAGACGTACGGCGGCCCACTGCCCTCGTACTCTGTGCCCAAATACCTGCCGTACCAGTCATACACGATCCTGTTCCCGTCGGGGTTAAGGCTGGGCACAAAGAGGAACACCACATTCTCCAGCACCTCCGCCATCTCCGGGCTCTCCTCCGTCGCGAGCCTGTGGAGCAGCTCCATGCTCATCTGGCTGCCTCCGACCTCGGTGCTGTGGATGCTGCAGCTGATCAAAGCCACCGTCTTCCCCTTCTCGACGAGTTCGGCGGCCTCCTCCTCGCCGAGCCCCACGGGGTTCCCCAGCCTCAGCTGTATCCTCCGAAGCTCCTCGAGGTTCTCAAGGTTCTCGGGCGACGAGACGGTGGCCAGTATGAAGGGGTTGCCCAGTGTGGTCTTCCCCAGCTCCTCCACCTTCACCCGCGGCGACGCCTCGCCCACCTTCATGAAGTACTCGACTATCTCCGGCCAGTCGGCTAGCTTACGGTCCGTGCCGACCCTGAAACCCAGGTGGTCCTCAGGGGCCGGAACTCCTTCAATCGACATGGTTATGACATGAACACACGGCTAGTTAAGGTCAACGAATAAACCTAAGAACCAAGAGAACAACACATAGAGAATGGACACAGAGCCCAAAGAGGATGAGACCAAGGAAGAAGCCGAGGCCGAGGACACCATGGAGCAGGAACCTGAGGCCAATGAAGAGAAGCCGGAGGGACCTAGGATGCCCAACAACACAGACTACCTAGCTGGGGCGATGCTGGCCAACGGGATCATATGGATATGGATGCAGGCGCTGAGCCTCATCGGGGAAGACGTGCTCATAGTCCCCAAGAGTCTGCTGACGGACCTCAGCTTCATAATCTACATCTTCGGAGGCTACTACGCGGCCTCCCAGGTCTGCAAGAGGGCCGACACACAGCACCTCATCGTGGGCCTGAAAACCGCGTGCTACTCCTCGGTCATGGCCTTTGTGATAATGATGACCATGATCAGCCAGCTGAACCTCGGCATAGTGTTGTCGATAGCCATCTGCCTCTTAGCCGGTGGCTTTCTGGCTGGATACATGCGCGTCAGGAAACGCCTCCAGAGGAGGCGGCTTGAGCTCGAGGCAAGTTCTTAAATCTACATCGACTCAACACATAACACCTGTGACCCGCGATGTTTTGGGACGAAGAGATAACGCCGAAGGACGTTGACGAGATTATCGAGTGGACCGCGAGGGAGATCTACAGGTACGGCATGGAGACGGCCGCGATACTCTTCCTAGAGAGCTACAAGCCCATGAGCAGGGTGGGCGCGAGCATGGGTCAGGTTTTCCTTTTTCCGCTGCTGCCTCTGTTCGGCGACAACGCAATCATCAAGGGGGACAAGTTTTTCAGGATCTTCCAAGAGCACGAGAACGTAGAGAAGCTGATACAGAGGCTGGAGGACATAGCTGCACACGGGATTAAACCTGGTGAAAAGGAGACAGAAACGATAGAGCAGAATGAGGGGGAGAAAGAAGGGGAAGATAAACCTGTACAGGAAAAGAAGGGTTGGAGGAAGTATCTCCCTTTCTGACTTTGATTAGATCGGGTTACCACATTTTGATATCATCAATGCTTCATGGTCATCTAAATATCTCTCTCAACATATTAGAGTAACAATCAGTCATAAAATAAGTGACTCAATTATTGGCGTCAACATGTTTAAACAAAACATGTCGTTAGCCTTAATTTTAATAACTATAGGCATAAAAATAGTATAATATTAGCAGATAATGCGTATCCCAGAAATAAGTATTATATATACAGAACTGTGATACCAAACTAAGTCTATCATTCATTGAGTCCTGTCACTGCGCTCCCTAAGGGATGACGCTGTGCGGCTCAGTGGATAGGCTACCAAACACGGAAGGAAAAAAAATGGCAATAATAGTTGAAGGACGATTAATGACTTTCATACTAATGGTTCTGACGTTCATAGTGATGTACTACTATATGGCAATAAACAAAGAGGAAGAATACCACATCAGGACGCTGCCGGCGATGACCGCCATCCCTGAAGCCGTAGGTAGAGCCGCCGAGATGGGGCAACCAGTTTTCTGGACGCCAGGGATCGGTGGTGGACTACAAGACTCCACACAGGGACCTCAGATCCTTGCCAGTATCAGCATCCTCGAGTACGTGACAGAGGAGTGCGCGAAAGCAGGAGTAGAGTTAGCTGCATACTGTCCACTACCGGACGCGATGCCCCTAGTTGAGGAGACGATGAGAACCGCATACTTGCGGCAAGGCAAACCTGAGGAGTTCAATATCGAGCAGATTGTCTTCATCGAGGGCCAGTCGGCATACCTAAGCGGCACCCTAGGATACTTCCAGAGAGCGAGGCCTGCCTCTAACATCCTTATGGGCGGGTTCTACTACGAGGCCGTCGTCATCGGCGAGGCAGGTAACACCATCGGCGCTATGCAGATCGGTGGAACCAACAACACACACCAGATGCCGTTCCTCGTGGCCACTTGCGACTACATGTTGCTTGCAGAAGAGCTGTTCGCAGCTGGCGCCGCTATCACCAAGAACCGCGACTTGCTGGGATCCATCAAGGGGGAGGACATCATGAAGCTTCTCCTTGTTGCGTTAACCGGCGTGGGCTTCCTACTCGGTGCCGCAGGTATCACGGTGATCGCTGATATATTGGGGTGGTAATGAGAGATGTCGCAAATATTAAAACGAGAAGTCGTGTACGCAATCACTGGCATCGTCACCGTCCTGATGTTCGTAGAGTACTTCTTCTTCCCCGAGTCTCAGACTTGGGCGGAGATGATCAGGACATGGGGGATAATCATTTACAACATCTCCCTCGGGCTCGGTGCCGTGCGTCTATCCATGGCTCACAGCATGAGCGTCCAGAGGAAACGGGAAAACTGGCAATACAGCGCCGTTCTACTCGTAGCCTTAGTAGTCATGACGTTGACTGGCCTAGCCGGGTACTTCACGACAGGTCTACAGACCAGCAACGTGATCTATAACTGGCTGTTCGTCAACGTCTACACGCCGCTAGGCGCAACGCTGTATCCGATTACAGGGTTCTACATCTTCTCGGCAGCGTACCGGGCCTTCAGGGCCAGGAACGTCGACGCCGCACTGATGCTCATCGCAGGCTGCTTCGTCATACTGAGCAACGCCCCCGTGGGCGAGGCCATCTGGGTGGGATTCGCGACCATCGGCGAGTGGTTCAGATTCACCGGACAGGTTCCGGGAATGAGGACCTTCGCCCTGGTAGGGACCCTCGGGATGATCGCCTACGGTTTCAGGGCGCTGCTGGGTAAGGAACGCGGGTTCTACGCGGGAGGCGGAGAGGAATGAGCTTCCTAGCCAACATCGACCGCAGGGTATTCTACTGGATACTCTTCATCGCGTTGATGGTGCCGTTCCTGAGCCCGATCGGTTTCCCCATAAAGATCGCTGAGAACACCAGGGACCTCTACGAGGGGATCACGGGCGACTCTGTAGATCCGGGCGAAGTATGGATCATCAACTTCGGCTACGGCGTAAGCGCGTGGTCGGAGTGCCACCCTGGTGTGACAGTCTGCGCAAAGGCGCTGCTCAGGGAAGGCGCCCACATAATCTTCATCGGGCCACACACAGATTTTGAGCTCACGTACAGACACCTCTTGGACACGGCTAAAGCTGACTTCGACGCGGCGACATACGGCGAAGACTATGTGTTACTAGGCTACATCACGGGAGGCGAGTCGGCGATAGCCCAACTGGCCTCCAACATGCGGAGCGTCTACCCCACAGACCACTTCGGCACGCCCCTCGACAACATACCCATGATGCAGGGCGTCAACACGTGGCACGACGTCTCAGGAGTCCTGTCCTCGGACACGGGTGACTGGGGCGGATACTTCCTAACCATGTGGCAGGAAGCATACGGCGTGCCCATGGCGCAGATCGGGATCGCTATGCTGGGCTCGACGGGTATCCCCAGATGGCTTGCCGGCAACTACTTCGGCATGAGCGTCGGCTCAAGAGGCGGCGCGGAGCTGGAGATGCTGATCGGTGAGCCGGGTGACGCCATCATAGCCATGGACAGCATCAGCGTGAGCCACCTGCTCATCGTGATAGCCGTAATACTGGCAAACGTTGGCCTGCTACTAGAGAGAGGGAGGGGAAGATAGATGGCATATCCAACAGCTCTATGGGACGTGATCGGCCTCTGGACCGGCTGGGTCCTGATGCTGATGATCTACAGCTACCCGCTGTACAAGGAGAACCCGGTGTACCGTTTCGCCGAGCACCTATACATCGCCGTCATGCTGGCGGTAAGCCTAACGGTAAACTTCAGCAACGTCATGAGGATGTGCATCACCCCGATGATGCAGGGAGACATCACGATGATCGTGCCACTCGTAATGGGTCTCATGATCTACGCCATGCTGATACCCGAGTATCGGTGGGTGAGCAGATACCCCATCGCGTTACTGGTAGGAGCCGGCTTCGGCCTTGGCATCAGAGGATCCATAGGCCCCAACATCCAGGACGCCATCGTGAGCACCATCACGAGGCCGACGGACGGAGGCGCAATGGCGTGGATCAACTTCCTGTACATAGCCGTCGGGCTCGTCTGCAGCGTGCTGTACTTCCTGCTGACCTACGAGCACAGTGGAACGATGCAAGTGCCCACAAGGATAGGCCGCCTTTTCATCATGGTCGCCCTGGGAGCCTACTTCGGAAACACGGTGCTATTCAGGTTCACGATGCTGACAGGCAGAGCACAGTTCTTCCTACAGGTCCTGAAGCTAATACCGATGTAAAAAACCCACTTTTTCTTTTCTACATTTTTCTTGGGCATCCTAGCAGATGTTTTAAGCTGTGATGGCTGAGTCATGTTGATCGCCTTGGACAAAGACACGCTTGACGAGCTGCTGGCGGACGAGCATATAATGAACCGGGTGAAGCTGGAGTGTCTATTGATGCCATACATGAGGCTGAGACCTATAAGCCAGATCACGATCCCCGCCGAGTTCCCGAGCGGCCTAGAGATGGGGCAGAGGATAGACCAAGCCGTCAAGCCCCACATAGAAAGGCTTCAGGCCATAACGGAGCCCAGAGCCAAGGTTCAGGTCATCCAAGAGACAAGGAAGCTCATGGAGAGGCAGTTCGAGGCGGTGGTCGAGGACTCCGATCACTACAGGGCGTACTACAGTTGGAGCGACAGGTTACAGTTGAAGTCGGAGCAGGCCCAGGTCCGGCCAACCGTCCACGAGATATTCCTGTTCAAGGACGGCGGAGACGGTAGGGCTCTCAAGAGGCTGATCAAAGATCGGGAGAAGCTCAGGTTCAGAGTTCAGAGGAGGCCCGACCCCCGTATGAGCCGCGTCCGTTTCGCGTACCCCGAGGAGTTCGACGCCAAATGGATAACCCGCATGGGGGCGCTGCTGGGGTACCCCGACTGCTGCATCAAACAGTACGCGGAGGACCGGGCGAAGGGCGTCAACGTGGAGACCAGGGCAGCCAAGCAGCTCGCCGAGGCCGTCAAGGAGGAGAAGAACGTGGACGCCCACGCCTACATACTGGGGTTCTTCTTCCCGTGTCGCCCCGACTGCCCCAAATCCATGGAGAAGGGGTTCAGGTGGCAGGAGGAGTTCTCGAAGATAGATGAGAGGCTGGGCGCTATGTACGCGGAGCTGCTCGGGGTGAACGCCACCATGGTGCTCAGACAGCCCGAGCTCATCAACAGGTACATATCCCAGTTCAAGAAACCCGAGCCGGAGAAAGACGGCGAAGACGGTTAAATACAGGTATACAAGATCAAGACTGGTTGCTTCACGGTGGACCCCGACGACGTTGCCTCCTTTTTTCCGCTGGACCTCGACGCCACGAAGCCAGTCCACCTCGAAGAGTCTGGCGGAGAAGCATGGCTATACAGGGTCACGGGGTCGAAGCTCATCCCGGAGGGCGAGCCGGTGGGGATCGTCTACATCTTGGATACCCGCGCTGGCGGGATGGTGGCCTGTCACCCTCACATAGTCGGCGATGACCTGAAGACCCTCTGCAGGGAAGCGGCGAACCACTTCGTCGAGGCAACCAAAGCCGTGAAGGCGTTAACGGAAGACGCGGCGATACTCCACATACTCAGGGCGGGGGCGGGGTACATGGTAGCCGACGTCATGAAGGAGGCCCCCACGGCGGACGTCAGGACCGAGTACAGGACCTGTGGGTACAGGGCCCACCCAGACGAGCTGAGGAGACTCGTGGTTTCGTACCGACGCTATCCCGATGGCCTGGACGAGGCGGCCACCATCGTGGTGCCGGACACCTACGCCACGGGGAGGTCCGCCGAGGCGGCGCTCCTCGACCTGATGGGGAACGGGTTCAAGCCGGACAGGATCATATTGTATGGTTTCATGGCCGTGCCCGCGCTGATCCGCCTCGGCGCCCTCTGCGAGGAACACGGCGTAGACCTCCATAGCTTCGCCATATGCGACCTAGCCCAACTCGCCCACAACAACTACGACATGTGCATCTACGGCCCAGACGAGAGCCTGTACAAGGAGACCAGTCGCAGAGGGGTGCTTGGCAGCGTCATCGACAGGGCGACGCTGCGGAGGCTCCTGCCATGCTACATCCCGGGCCTCGACCAGCCCGGCGACTGGTCGGAGCGCCAGAGCCGCCTCTTCGACGGAGTCACTAACAGCAGCGGCAACATCAGGGGCCACCTTGTGAAGAGCATCGGCTTGATCGAAACGCTGATGGAGATAAACGCCGGTGAGGAATGGTACACGGAGACCCATGAGGCCGCTGCAAACGCTGAACTGGAGCTCCTACGGAGGAGGCTCATGGACAGCGGCGATATTCAGCTTAAGTAGTACGACCACCACCAGTTCGATAACGGGTGCAGGATTATAACCCAGGCAAACATCATAACTCCCCGGCGCCATCATTCAGCCATGAATGTAGAGTTCGGCGCATTCATCAGCCCTGAGCGCCCCAGCTACAGAGACATTCTGGACGATGTCCAGCACTGCGAGGCCCTAGGGTACCACAGCGCATGGACCAGCGACCACGTAATAGGGATGTACCAGAACCCCGGCGACCCAAGGTTCGAGTGCTGGACGACGATGGCGGCGCTAGCGACCAACACCTCCACCATAAGGCTCGGGCAGCTAGTCCTCTGCAATCCCTTCAGGCAACCCAGCCTATTGGCGAAGATGGGGGCCACGCTTGACGCCATCAGCGGCGGCCGCCTGATACTGGGCCTGGGAACCGGGTGGCACGAAGGCGAGTTCAGTGCCTACGGCTACCCGTATGAGGCCGCCGCGGCCCGCGTGAGAAGACTGGACGAAGCCGCCCAGATCATAAAAAAGATGTGGACAGAGGAGGCTCCCAGCTTCAATGGACGGTACTACAGCATAGAGGATGCTTTCTGCTCGCCGAAGCCTGTCCAGAAGCCCCATCCGCCGCTCATGCTGGCGGGGAGCGGAGAGCAGCTGACGCTGAAGACGGTGGCCAAGCACGCGGACATCAGCAACTTCGCTGCATGGATGGGTTCACCCAGCGACTTCGAACACAAGGCGGAAGTGCTCTTGCGCCACTGTGTAAGGGCTGGCAGAGACTTCGACGATATACAGCTGTCGTGGGCAAACTACACACTGATAAGCAAGACCAAGGGAAGCGCCGAGGTAAGCCTCGATAAGTATACCCAGAACATGCAGGCCAGGTACGGCAGCGCCGCAGGGGTTAGGCGGCCGTCGCTCTGCGGAACACCCGACGACATCATAGAGCAGATACAGGCGTACATCGACGCTGGCGTCACCCTGTTCATCCACAGGTTCATGGGCGATGACTTCAAGGAGGAGACTAGGCTCTTCGCGGGGGAGGTCATCCCCTCCTTCCTCTGAGCCTAGGCTTTATCTACCAACATGCATAGTGATGTGGTATGGAGAACCGGTTATACAAGCTGACAAGGCCCGAAGTCGAGGAGTTCCTCAAGGAGAACGACGTGGTCCTGCTCCCAGTGGGCTCCACCGAGCAGCACGGCAAGCACATGGCCATCGACACCGACGCCTACACGGCCCAGGAGATATCTCTGAGGGTCGCCGAGAAGACGGGAGTCCTCGTGGCTCCGACGGTGAGCTACGGCTATTCGCCGCACCACATGAACTTCAAGGGCTCGGTGACCCTCACATTCCAGACCCTCGTGAACGTGTTGAAGGAGGTCTGCGAGAGCCTCATCCACCACGGCTTCAACAAGATCGTGGTGATGAACGCCCACGGCGGCAACACCAACCCCATCAGGCAAGCCCTCAAGGAGATCCAGGACGAGACAGGGAAGCGGGTGTACAACGTCATGGTGTACCCCAGCCCCGACGGTTTCGGAGCAGAGGGGACCAGAGTCATAGAGCAAGAGGGTGGGGGACACGCCTGTGAACTGGAGACCAGCGTAGGGCTCTACCTGGGCCACAGGATACTCATGGACAGGGCCGAGAAGTGGACGCCCGAGCACACCAGCATAGACCCCAAGTACAGGAGGAAAGTGAGCGCGGCCTACATGTTCGACGAAAGCACCAGCATAGGAAGCCTCGGCGACCCGACCCTGGCAACCAAGGAGAAAGGGAAGATACTCGTGGACAGCGTAGTAAAGGACTTGGCAGAGTTCATAGAGGATTTGAAGGCCCTCTAACCTTTTTTCTGTAGGATCTTGATGAGTTCGTCGGCCGCTCTCATCATATCCGTATCATTCGTGCCGACGATCACCGCATTGTGCGAGTCATGAGCGATCGTGCTCCCCAGCGCTCCCCTCTTTAATCCAAACCCCTGAACCAGACCCAGACCGATGTTTCCCGATGCGTGGTGGCGTTCGAGGACGGCGTCCCCCCGGGTCTGAGGCAGAACCAGAGGGTGAGCACGCGACTGATCCTGGCCGAGGAGAGCGACGTGCTGAAGGTGCCCCGGGGACCGTTCCTGGAGTCCGGGGGGGCCCGGTGGGTCTACGTGGTCTCCGACGGCATGGCCCGCAAGCGCGTCATCGACGTCGGGGCCGTGAGTGTCACCGAGGTGCAGGTCCTGCGGGGGCTGGAGGAGGGCGCCTCCAAGGAAGAAATCACCCTGGAAGATTTCCTGAAGGATACCGAG
>Ga0209536_100008225_pt1 | contig 15669 bp, 10 predicted proteins | sample DeeMarSeWOR28_12_FD_187461 | JGI IMG/M metagenome (GOLD analysis project Ga0209536, IMG submission 187461) | Marine sediment microbial communities from White Oak River estuary, North Carolina - WOR-2-8_12 (SPAdes) (version 2) | ecosystem: Environmental > Aquatic > Marine > Intertidal zone >...
TCAACGTTGGACAATCCTTCTCCATTGTGATATGATCCCTCCGAGGGGAATGTGGCTGGTGCGGTCGCTATGATGTTTGACGCCAACTGGTCCCCGCAACAGCATCACTTTCGTCGTTCCGATGCCCGAGTTTGTCGCTGCACAGGTGCTCACGCCGCCTCACAACTGGCCATCCTCTACATCCAGCAATATCTGGTTGGCCCGAACCCGTCTTAGTGTTCTTCCGAATTCATGACATAGGACACTAATTCCAGCCCTGACTATCAAGCAATCCAATTGGCAATCACCATTACTTATCCGAGTCACCTCGATATCTCTTGGGCTTTGGCACAGCTGTACGTAGGTGGCAGCCTGAATCGAATGGACTGGAGGGTTTGCACATGGCTCAGGAAGCTTCAAAGAGCGCATATGATGTTGTCATTGTAGGAGGGGGCATTGGTGGACTGACCGCCGGTGCTTTCCTGGCCCAAGCCGGGAAGCAGGTACTGGTAGTGGAACAAGAGGAATGCGCCGGCGGCTATGCGCGTGAGTTCCAGCACGGATTGTACAACATCAACCCCTCCCTTCACGTGACTATGGGCTGCGGGCCAGCAGGTCCATCAGGCCACGGGCTGATCGACTCGGCACTGAGACAACTAGGTGTCCGGGAGCAGTGCGAATTCGTCGCGGTAGATCCCTTCTATCGGGTACAGTTCCCCGATTTTCAGATGGATGTACCCGCGGGTAGAGATGCATACCTCGAAGTGCATCAACGGGCCTTCCCGGAAGACGCCAAAGGTCTTGGCGACCTGGTCAGCCTCTGCTCGCAGATCTATCAGGAGTTCGTGCGGTTCCCGATCGTTCCGCGTTGGCGCGACTGGGCTCTCATGCCCGTGCGCTTCCCCAAACACTTCCGTCATGCGAACGCTACCCTTGGTTCGGTGGTGAAGAGATTCCTTGTAAACCCTCGATCGATGGCAGCATATGCTGCTCTGTGGCCTTATCTTGCATTGCCTCCCTCGCGAGTTTCCTTCCTACAATGGGCCACGATGATGACCAGCTACATTGAAGAGGGCGCGTTTTATTGCCGTGGGGGCTTCCAGGGTCTTGCAGATGCCCTTGCCGCTGGTCTGTCAAATCACGGTGGTGAGCTGGTATTGGGGACGCGTGTCACCAAGATTCAGGCTGCCAGTTCCTGCGTACAGGGCGTCTCGCTGGAGAGCGGTCAGGAGATCAAAGCGCCTGTAGTCATCTCCAACATCGATGCGAATGCGACCTTCCAGCATCTCCTTGAGTCCGGTCAGGTCCCCTCGCGCTACATGCGAAAATTGAGTCGGCTGGAACCATCGCTGTCAGTCCTCGGTCTACACCTCGCCACCGACCTGGACGTCCACTCGCTAGGTGTTCCCAAGGTAACCATGATCGCTCCTTGGGATTTGGATAGCATCTACACGGATGGACTGAGCGGTAAAGTTTCCGGTCTCGGCATGCATATACCCACGGTTTACGATGAATCGCTGGCACCACCAGGTGAGCACCTAGTTGTTCTGCAGGCCTTTATTCCATCTGATGCCGACGACCTTTCCCCCTCAGCCAGTGCTCGATTCGCCGAGGAACTCCTCCAACGGGCGGAAAGCGTCCTACCCGGTCTGCGCGACCATGTGACGTTTGTAGAAGGACTCTCACAGGAAGGCCAACAACAGTACCCGCTGCACCGCATCGGCCCAATGTACGGTTGGGCTGCCTCGCCTCAGCAGGCCGGATCGCGCCGACTGCCAAACAGGACGCCTGTAGAAGGTCTATTCCTGGCTGGACACTGGACGCAACCTGGTCACGGGATCTGGACTGTTGTGCTGTCGGGGATTAATGTGGCTCGTCTTGTGTTGGGTAAGGACGCTTCGGAATGCTTATGGCCTTTTGCTTTGTAGGGGGCGCTGTCAAAGCCAGCGCATTGTGCGATAAGAGTTCTCGAACCCTGCACGAAGAGGATGAGCTGGAGAAGCTTTCACTAGATGGGACGATTGACAACCCCAACCATCACCCCTGATCCAGCTTCTGTATCTCCACTACCAAAGAAAACGGCAGATCATGTTGATAGCGTTTGGTCCGCCATGTACGGATTCAATTTAATTGCGATGATGCTTAGGGTGGCTGTCTCTTTGTCGGCCCATTGCGATGATAGGTAAACCATGATAAGATTGCGGTATCCGACCGAGTGGGTGCTAACCTATTTCACACATTCGCCGCTGTGTGGGCCTTAGAAAGCCTCGGAGAGGGTCAAATGGCCACGCCCTCCTACCCTGACGCTCAGGATTTGACGCTCCTGACAACCAAGCTATTCATCCCACCACCCCGCCCCGATCCTTCGACTGGGCTCAGGACAAGCCTGGTGGAGCGCCCGCGCCTGGTAAAACGGCTGGACGAGGGACTGCGCTTGGGTCACCGGCTGACCCTCATCTCCGCCCCGGCCGGCTTTGGCAAAACCACGCTGGTCAGCGAATGGGTCCATGCCATTGGCAATGCGACAGCGCCCGTAGCCATCGCCCCTGGCCCGCCTATAAGGACGGGCTGGCTCTCCATGGATGAAGGCGACAGCAACCTGACACGCTTCCTCACCTACTTTATCGCCGCCCTGAACCGGGCCGAAGGCACACAAACCACTATCGGGGAAGGAACGCTGGGCATGCTCCAATTCCCTCAGCCGCCGCCTACCGAGGCCGTCCTGACCTCTCTGATCAACGAGCTTGCCGCCGTCCCTGACAGAATTGTCCTGGTCCTCGACGACTACCACCTCATAGAATCGTCGCCGGTTGACCAAGCTCTCACCTTCACCCTCGAGCACCTGCCAGCAAACATGCATCTGGTCATCGCCACCCGAGACGACCCGCATCTGTCTTTGGCCCGTCTGCGTGCCCGCGGGCAATTGACCGAACTGCGCGCCACGGATTTGCGTTTTACTTCCTCCGAAGCCGCCGAATTTCTCAATCAGGTGATGGGCCTGGACCTGTCAGCGCAGGACATCGCCGCACTGGAAAGACGCACAGAAGGTTGGATTGCCGGTCTGCAGCTAGCCGCGATTTCAATGCAGGGACATCAAGATGTAGAGGGGTTCATTGCAGCTTTTGCGGGCACGAACCGCCATATTCTGGACTACCTGACCGAGGAAGTCCTCCGGCAACGACCCAGTGACACGAAGGATTTCTTAGTGCAAACATCTGTCCTGGATCGCCTTTGTGGCTCTTTGTGTGATGCCGTGACCGGTCGCAGCGACAGTCACGAGACACTTGCGCGTCTTGAGCAGGCGAACCTCTTCATTGTGCCGTTGGACCATGAGCGGCGTTGGTATCGCTATCACCATCTTTTTGCCGATTTCTTGCGCCTGCGTCTGCACCAAAACCCTCCCCCCTTTTCATCCCCCCCGCTGGGAGGGATTGCGCAAGCACCCCGGAAGGAAGTGGAGTGGGCTGAGGCGGGGATCGTCGCTGAGCTACACCACCGCGCCAGCGAGTGGTACGAGCAAAACGGGTTCGTCGATGAGGCCATAGACCATGCGCTGCGCGGCGAGTATTTCGAACGGGCGGCCTACTTGATTGAGGACCAATTTGGTGCTGATTTAATTGACAAATACGAGCGTGGTGATCAGACTAAATTACGGCGCTGGCTGGCTGAATTGCCAGAAGAAATCGTATTCTCCAAACCACACCTATGTAGCCTTCACGCCTGGAATCTGTTTGCCAGCGGCCAACTGGATGCAGCCGAACGGAGTCTCCAGACTGCTGAAAGGGTCCTTGACTCCAACACAGACCAAGAGCTTGTCCCCTCACAAGATAAGCATCAACTATCTGACACGAACAGGATGAAGTTTGTAGGCAGGCTAGCTGCCATCCGGTCCTTTCTAGCTTCTTACGGTGGAGATATACCAGGGGCTATTCGTTATGCGCGTCAGGCCCTTGAGGTTCTACCCGAACAAGAACTAGAGTGGCGGAGCGCTGCTTTAATTACCTTAGGGGATGCCTATGCTAGCCAGGGCCAAATGGTAGCAGCGCACGAGGCCCGGTCGGATGCGTTGGTGACAGGCAAAGCATCAGGCGACACCTACATACTTTTGATAGTCAATTTAAGATTGGCCGAGATCTTGAGACAACAAGGCAAGTTGCAGCAGGTCATAGACATCTGCGAGCACCAGTTGAAAAGAGCAGACGAAAGTGGAATGTCAGAATCGGGGGTAGTCGGTTGGTTGTTAGGGATATGGGGCGAGGTTCTGGCTGAATCAAACAACCTGGATAAGGCAATAGAACAGGCGAAAAAAGGAGTAAAACTGACTGCACGTGGTAGGGATATGACGTATATCGGCTGGAGCAACCTGTGCCTGGTGAGAGTTCTATTCTCCAGTGGGGACATAACCGGTGCCGAAGATGTCATCCAATCGATGGAGAATACCGCTCGCGAACAGGACATGCCTCTTGAGGCCCTACTCCAGTTATCTGCCTGGCAAGTGCGGATTTGGCTGGCACAAGGTAAACTGGAGGCTGCAACTCAATGGGTTCGAGAGTGTGAGTTGGATCCTGATGGAGAACCTACGTATACCCACGAAATGGAATATATCGTGTTTGCCCGTATCCTTATTGCTCAAGGGCGGTTGGATGAAGCAACTACGCTGTTGCAGCGCTTGCTCGAGGCAGCAGAAGCGGGGGGACGTAATTCGAGAGCGATCGAAACTCTGATGCTGCAGGCGTTAACTTTTCAAGCCAGGGGTGATACAGACCAGGCCATGACCACCCTGGAGCGTGCCCTCAGCCTGGCCCAGGCGGGAGGCTTCATCCGCACCTTTGTGGATGAAGGTCCGCCGATGGCCGGTCTGCTCTACGAAGCCCTTTCTCGAGGGATTGCAAAAGATTATGTTCGTCGGTTATTGGCGGCATTCGCCAGCGCCGAACCGGAACAAACTGACTCTTTGAAAACTCAAGCACCCAAATCTGACTTGATTGAGCCACTGAGCGAACGCGAACTAGAAGTACTCCAACTTATCGCAGAAGGGCTGACCAATCAGGAAATTGCCGACAGGCTTTACCTCTCGCTGAACACAGTCAAGGTTCACACCCGCAATATCTACGCTAAACTCGGCGCCCACCACCGGGCGAGTGCGGTTGCCAAGGCAAGGGCTTTGGGAATCCTGCACCCCAACTAATCGCCTGCGCGCCTTGTAATGGCATTGTTGGCACACAAAGTCAATCAAACTGACAGGCTAGCGGATAGCAGCCTGTTATTGCATTCCCATTCCAGGCCTGCAATTAACCCTCCAAATAATACCCCAGGGGTATGACACTAATACCACCTGGCTGCTATATTGTAGGCGTAAGACCTAAGCAATCTCGGCACAGCCAAAAAGGAGACAAGTGGAGATTATCAAAATGACGAACAAGCAGACAATACTAATTGCTGGAGCCACCGGATCCATTGGGGGAGGTGCCGCGGTCGCGTTGGCAAAACGTGGCGCCAGAGTTGTATTGCTCGGGCGTAGGCTCGAAACATTAGAAGCCAAGGCAGACCTTGTCCGCGTTGCTCTGTCTGAAGCCGGGATCGATTATCAGGATACAGACATTACCACGTTGGTAGTCGACTTCTCTGATATGGAATCTGTGAGACTCGCGGCTGCGGAGGCTATGAACCGCTTCCCGATGATAAATGGTCTGATACTATCTGTTGGCGCCTTAGTCCAAAATGGTCCGAACATCCTGCCCAGCGGTCATGAGGTGATGTTTGCCACGAACGTGATGGGGCCGTTTCTATTTACCCAGCTGTTGTTAAAAGAGATGCGGCAATCGGACGGATTGGTCCTTCATGTAATTGCACCATTCTCTAAAGAAATCGACTTGGATGATCTTGAAAGTATCAGGAATCACAAGACAATGACTGCATTCGACCGGACCAAGACATGCAATCGGGTGATCGCCGGGGAGTTGGCTCGACGATATGCAGGAAAAATCTCTTCTGTAGCATTCGATCCTACGTATGTCATCGATAAATCAGATCCGGAGTTGGACAAGAGGTGGCCATCCGGGCTCACGGGTCTCTTATGGCGGATGTTGACAATATTCTTTGCGAAGCCACCTGCGGTCGCGGGTGAGCCAATGGCGGACCTGATGCTTTCGCATCCAGATCGTAGTGCGATCAATGGAGCCTTGTTCAAACTGGATAAACGCGTCGAAAAACCTGACAAGGCAATGAATGACGAGGTATTGGGAAAAAGGTTGTGGGGTGAGTTGGATCTACTAACAGGACTAACGCCTGAATGAAGCCCGATAGCTTGTCTAGCGGTTTCAAAATAAACACAAAGGAGAATCTGAAATGAATGCGACCAAAGGAAGTCCCCAGGGAACAAACAGAAAGAACGCAAGATGGGCGGGAGTATTCTATATAATTGCGACGGTAGCACCAATTTCAACCGTTTTCTTTGTTGGATTTCTAGGGGGACAAATTGCGGGGGGGGGACCTATCCCGGATTATCTCGTAAATGTTTCTGCAAATGAAGCGCAAGTGGTCATAGGAATGTTCATCGAACTGATTTACGCCCTTGCGGTTGTTGGCATCGTAGTGAACCTGTTCCCAACCTTGAAAGAGTACAATGAAGTCTCAGCTCTTTGGTTCTCTGCTCTCAGGTTTATTGAGGCCGTTAGCGCTATTGTTGGCAGTATCACCGTTCTAACCCTATTGACGTTAAGTCAGGAATTCGTAAAAGCAGGCGTTCCTGATGCTTCCTATTTTCAAACCACGGGCGATTTATTACTGGCAGCGCGTGATTGGGCCTTTCTGATTGGGTCTGGACTCGTCTGGTCCCTATCTGCTGTGATTTTGAACTATCTACTTTATCAATCAAAACTCATTCCTCGATGGTTATCAGTCTGGGGTCTCTTCGGTGCCACATTGTCGTTCGTAGCCTATGTGCCCGAGTTCTTCGGCATTGAACCATTAGAGATCCTATGGATTCCAATAGGCGTGCAAGAAATGGTATTTGCGGTCTGGCTGATCGTTAAGGGATTCAATCCATCGGCAGTCGCTTCCGAGTCTGCCAATACGGATATGAACTAGGATTAAATGAGCAAATCTTAAACAACGAGGATACTCAAATGAAGGCGATTGTATGCACCGAATACGGACCACCGGATGTCCTTCAGCTCAAAGAGGTAGAAAAGCCTACTCCCAAGGAAGATGAAGTACTGCTAAGAATACACGCAACTACAGTAACATCAGGGGACGTGAGACTTCGAAGCTGCACGTGGGCTCCCTGGTTCTGGCTCCCCGCGCGAATCATGTTTGGTCTCAGGAGACCAAGAAAACCTATACCAGGAAATGAGCTGGCCGGGGAAATTGAGGCCGTAGGCAACAACATAACCCGATTTAAGGTCGGTGACCAGGTTTGCGGAATTATCTGGAATGTGACTTTTGGCGGTGCGAATGCCGAGTACATCTGTCTGCCTGAGAACGAGGTGGCCATTAAACCGGCCAATATGACGTATGAAGAAGCCGCCGCCGCTCCGATTGGAGGGCTGACTGCATTGGTTTTGCTGAGAAAAGGAAAAATCCAGAGCGGACAGAAAGTTCTCATCCTTGGCGCTTCTGGAAGTGTAGGTACTTACGCAGTCCAACTTGCCAGGTACTATGGGGCAGAAGTGACCGGGGTTTGCAGCACTGCGAATATCGGCATGGTGAAATCTCTTGGTGCCGACAAGGTCATTGATTACACCCAAGAGGACTTCGCCAAGAGCGGCCAGACCTACGACATCATTTTCGACGCGGTAATGAAGACTTCGTTTTCGCGCTGTAAGAGCTCGCTGACACAAAACGGTGTCTTTATCACCGTTGATTACCCTCTTCTTCAAGCACTATGGACTTCAATCGTAGCTAGCCTGCCTGGTCGGCAGACAGGCAAGAAAGTAGTATTTGGGATAGCCAATAGAATTGAAGACTTAATATTCCTCAGAGAGCTTATCGAGGCGGGAGAGATAAAAGCGGTCATAGATAGATGCTACCCATTGGCACAGACTGCCGAGGCGCACCGGTACGTCGAAAAAGGACACAAAAAGGGAAATGTCGTCATCACTGTGGTACATGATAACAAAACTGGCACGGCCCACGATGACTAACAAATAAAAAGTTCAACCCTGCCGGCTGCTCGCCCTTGGGCTCTGTCATCCTTGTGGTTATGATGCAGGTGTGAGAGGTAATCAGTGATGAAAGAATTCAAACAGAAGCCTAGCCTGGACCGACCTGTGACCTACCAAATCAAAGTGCCGGGAGAGCTCGATGAGAGTTGGTCAGACTGGGCCGGTGGCACGACGATTACGGTCGAGAGCGAGGGGGACGGACCGCCAGTGACCACGCTGACCGGCACCATGGACCAGGCTGCATTGCAAGGTCTGCTGCGCCGGCTCTACTCCCTGGGCTTGCCGCTGATTTCGGTTAACAGTATCGAGGGCGACTGATGCGCCACCTGATATATGGTAGTATCAATCCAGTAAGTATGTGGACTCAAGAGGATTACAGCCATCTGCGCGCTAGGTGGTATCCATGCTTGCTTAACCATAAAAACCTGGGGGCGTGAGCACAGATACTGCGCCCATAGCAGACCAACTCCCCGCCGAATTTGGCTTTGAAATCACGTACGCCATACTCCTCATCTGGTCTACCGGCACCGCCAAAATCATAGACACGAAAGCCGTTGTTGGCACCCCATTCCAAGACGTGCCACATCAGCATCTCGTTCGGGTGATACTTGCTATAATCCCGGTCTGAACCTCCATACCATCCATAAATGGTGTCTTTGTAAACCAGTTCGACGGAACAGGCTGCCGGTTCACCGTTCACTCTGGCAATCAAGAACTTCGCCATACCTTTAGGGTGCAATATATCAAAGGCCGCCCCAAAGAGCGAACGATCGGCCAACAGGACCTGAGCATGGGCATATGTTTTCTGCAGCGTTGCGTACCACTCATCCAATTCAGACCGTTCTGTCACTTCAATTACCTGAACCAAGCCGTCCCGCAATCCCTTACGAATCTTCTTCCTGGTCCTTCGGCCGATACTCTGCAGGATCTCCTCAGCAAACCGATCGAGGTCGATCAGATAATTGAGATGATCTTCATAACCAAAGCCATGCTCAGTTAACACTGGCTGCAACTCGCTGAGGTCAGATAGGTGGCGGAACTCAGAGAATAGAGCCCTACCCTCCACTTCTTTCTTGTAGACCTGGAGCAGCAGGCCCAGGGCTTTCTTTCCCTCGGGACCGGGAACACACAGAACACTTCCGTAAGCAATGGATCGCGTGGTCAAGCGATTCAGCAGACCGCCCCACAAAGTTACTTGCACCGGAAACATGAGGGACAGTAAGCCTTTACAGTCGTCAACGGCTGCCCACATGGTTGGCTTATGCCCCCCCGCCTCTGCAAACACGCTATACATCTCTGGGGTGTGAAAGACATTGCCGGTGGGCTGTTCATCCACAAAGCGGCGCCAGGTCATTTCTGGAAGAGTGCGCAGTATCTCAATACTCATGATATCATTTCGTAATTCGGGGTCGCAGTTGCCCCCCTTCGGTGAGAAGTGGACTACTCACCAGTTGGCAGATCTGACTATTTGGTCTAACATTGCTTAACACCAACTCACGCTTCTGAAGCAGCAACTTCCTCATACGTCAAAAGTCTTCGGCTTTGCCTAATCTGAGTAGTTCCACTGTGCAAGTCTCCAGCCTTTCCCCTCCACGGCAAGTGCCGCCAGGTAGCCCGGCGCGGGTACCAGCTCTCGCAAAGACCAGCGCGAAGCTTCTTGTGGATCGCCCTTGACGCCCAGCATAGGGGCCGCTTCGCCCAGGACCGGAACGACCTGGAATTGATCCAGAGAGAGCGAAAGCCCTTCCCCCCTGGCCTTGATATAGGCCTCCTTGCAGGTCCAATATTGAAAAAACACCTCAGGCTTTTCGGTTTCAGCTAGCGCCCCAAACATCTCCCTTTCCTGTGGGGAAAAGATACGTTCGGCGATTTGTTCGAGCTCTGGGATAGGGCGGATGTGCTCCAGGTCAATGCCAAGCTGTCGATCCCGCGTAACAGCCACCAGCGCCAACTCGTGTGCGTGCGACAAATTGAAGCTGATCCCCCTTGTGGCCGGTGCAGGGGCCAGGGCGGGTTTGCCATAGTCGCTATAAATGAAATGCAATTGGCCGGGTCTTAGGCCCAGGTAGCGACCGAGGATGACTCTGAGCAGGCCACGGACAACCACGAAGCGCTGACGATCCTTTTCAAAGTGAAAGCGATCCGCCCGGCTTATCTCCTCTGATGCCAACAGATTCTGGATTTCTTGAACATCCCGGGGCGGCCGGTTCAGGGCTATCCGCCACACGTGGACTTCATCAGCCGCCAAGGTGGGGCTAGCGGGTGGATCAAGCCAAGATTTCTCAAGCGTGGTCATGACATGGATTAGCCTGTGCTATAGACAATCAGCCCAAATTTGCTCCGGGCTTGGCGAAAGTGCATTGCATCTCCAAGATGCGTTGCACTCTTTCGCCAGGTGCACCCCCACTGGGGGCTTTGCTCCACACCTAGGATTCGGGGCGCAATGCCCGCTCGATACACGTCTGCAACTGCTCGGCCAACGCCTGCATGCTGGCCGCTTCAATCTCGGCGTCGTTATCGCCGGTGATCGAATCGTGGCTGCCAGGGATCTCGTGGATGGCTACCCCCCCCTTCGCCAGTCTGCACCAGCCCGCCTGGGGGGCATATATCGAGTCGAGCCCCTCCCGGGTGAAAAACAGCTCCAGGCGACCAGGATAGGGTTGGAGTGAATAACGAACCGCGCCCCACAAGTTACCTAGAACCTTCGCTTTGAGACGCAGGTAGGTGCCCTGCTCGGCTGCGCTGGCCTGCGAAATCTGACGCGCGTGTTGCCTTGTTCCACGCAGCACGCGACGGACGAACGCAGCGGCAGAACCGATATAGGTGCCCAGGCCAGGTGAGTGGGGATATGACTCCACCAGAGCCACCAAGGCTACCTCTCGCCCGTCACTATGGAGCTGGCGGGCCATCTCAAATGCGATCAATCCACCTGAGCAGACTCCCCCCAAGAGATAGGGTCCTTGTGGCTGCACAGCACATATCGCTTCCACGTAGTGCCTGGCCAGGGCCTCGACCTGAATGGGATTCTCGATGCTGTCCTGGAGCCCGTAAAAGGGCTGATCCGGCCCTAAGTGCCGAGCCAGCTCACCCAGATCAGTGAATACATTACCCAGGTTGCCGGGCACAAAGAAAAGGGGTGGCTTGGAGCCGCTGGCCTGAATTGCAACCAGTGAAGAAGTCGGGGCCGACCATCCGTCTCGTCGCAGGAGACGGGCCAACTGCTCCACCGTCGGTGCCTGGAAAAGGCCAGACACAGGCAGCTTATTGCCGGTGAGTTTCTCAATCTGGCTTACTAGTCGGACCGCTGACAAGGATTGTCCGCCAATTTCAAAGAAGTTGTCCCTCACCCCGACATTCTCTATGCCCAGCACTTCTCCCCAGGCCCTCGTCAGTTGAAGCTCTAACAAGTCACGAGGAGCCAAGTTTTCTGCCTGGCCCAGATGGATCTTTTCGGGAGTCGGCAATGCACGGCGATCGACTTTTCCGTTGGGGGTCAGCGGCAACAAATCCAACTCAACAAACACGGAGGGCAGCATATAGTCTGGCAATTTCTGCCGCAGAAAACTCCGCAGATCATCAATGGTCGGGCTATTTTCTTGGTCCTTAACCACGTAATAAGCCGCCAGGCGCTTTTGGGTCGGCGTCTCTTCTTGGTCCACGACCACTGCTTCACGCACCCCGGGGTGTTGACCAAGTACCGCTTCGATTTCTCCCAGTTCGATCCTGAAGCCACGCACCTTCACCTGGTTATCAATGCGTCCCAGGAAGTCGAGATTTCCGTCAGGGAGATAGCGAACCAGATCGCCGGTGCGATACAAGCGTGCGGCTGGGTCATCACTCAAGGGATGAGGTATGAATCTAGCAGCGGTCAGCTCGGCTCGGTTCAGATAGCCCCGCGCCAAACCCACCCCGCCCACGTACAGCTCTCCTGGCACTCCAACAGGCACCGGCTGGCGGTGGGGGTCGAGCACGTAAAGCTGGGTGTTAAATATCGGGCGGCCAATCGGCGGCGGCAAACCCTGATCGCTCTCGGTGACGGGCGTCCAGGTGCTGACCACCGTGTTCTCAGTGGGGCCGTAATTGTTGACCAATAAGAAAGGTAACTTCCGTCTGGGAGCGTGATGCAGTCTATCCCCGCCTGTCAATAGGATTCGCAAAGCCATGTCGGCTGGCCACTCCTCCGCCAGTACCGACTCGGCCAGAGGTGTGGGCAGGAACGAAATCGTGATCTCATTGGCGGCCAACCATTGAATAAGCCGGGTTGGAGATAGTAGAGTATCCTCATCAGGAAGGTAGATTGTGGCCCCAGCCGTCAGATAAGGCCAGATTTCCCAAACCGAAGCATCAAAGGCCGGACCGGCCAGTTGGGTGGCTCGATCTGTGGATGTCACATGGAACACCGTTTGATGCCAGGTTATGAGGTTGACCAGACTAGTATGCTCGATTTCGACGCCCTTGGGCAGTCCGCTAGATCCCGAGGTGTAGATCACGTAGGCCAGGTTGTCAGGCTCTACACCACTCGCCGGGTTTTCCTGGCTGTGGTCGGCCATCGACCTCCAATCTGCATCCAAACAGATTATCTGACTCACGCGTTGGGGCAATCGTCCCACCAAGCGCTGTTGGGTCAATAGCACCGATGCCTGGGCATCCTCCAGCATGAAGGCCAGGCGCTCCGGTGGATACTTGGGATCCAGAGGTAGGAAAGCTCCCCCAGCTTTGAGCGTACCCAGAATACTGACGATCATCTCCAGAGAACGCTCCATGCAGATGCCAACTAATTTCTCCGGGCCGACTCCTAGGGACAGCAAATGGTGGGCAACCTGATTGGCCCGACTGTTCAATTCCCGGTACGTCAACTGCCGATCTTCGGATACCGCGGCCACGGCGTCAGCTCTGTGCACCGCCTGGGCCTCAAACAATTGATGGGCGCAGGCGTCTTTCGGGAAATCTGAGTGCGTGGCATTCCACCTCACCAGCAATTGTTGACGCTCAGCTTCGGTGAGCAACGACAGCTGGCCAATCGGAGTATCGGGATTGACGACGATGTCTTCCAATAGCACCTGTAAATGCCCGACAAGACGCTCTATTGTGGCTGACTGAAAGATATCCAGACTGTACTCGGCGATGCCCTGGAGTCCGTGCGGGACATCGGTTATGCCTAGGCTCAGATCAAACTTGGCCGTTCCGGTATTAACCGCCAAATCGCTGACTGCCAGCCCTGAGAGCTCCAGCGAGGGCGGCGGCTTGTTTTGAAGAGAGAACATCACCTGAAAAAGCGGGGAGTGGCTCAAGCTGCGTTCCAAGTTAAGTTCTTCTACCAGGCGCTCGAAGGGGAGGTCCTGGTGGAGAAACGCCTGCAAACTGACCGCCTTTACCTGGGTGAGTAGTTCCCGAAAGGACATATCAGGCGCAAGTTGGCTGCGCAAGGCCAAGGTGTTGATAAATGGCCCAATCAACCCCTCGAACTGAGTCTGATGGCGATTGGCAATAGGCGTACCGACAACCAGATCGTCCTGACCTGTGTAGCGATACAACAGGACGTTGAACGCGGCCAGCAGAGTCATAAACAGCGTCGAGCCTGCTTGCACGCTCAGCCCCTTGAGTGAGGCAGCCAGATCTTGAGACAAGACGAAAGAGTGCCACGCCCCACGCAGTGTCTGGACTGCCGGGCGCGGTCGGTCGCTGGGCAACTGTAAGGCAGGCGGCGGATGGTTGAGCTGATCGCGCCAGTAGGTTAACAGGAACTCCAGCTTCTCGTCCCGCAACCACGCCCGCTGCCAGGCTGCGAAATCAACGTACTGAATGGGTAAATCGCCAAGGGGTGAAGGTCTATCCGCATCGAAAGCATCATACAGCGTGGACAGTTCCCGGCAGAATATGTCAAACGACCAGCCATCAAAAACGATGTGATGGGTTGTGATCAACAGGATATGTTCAGTCTCGGCCAACCGCACCAGTTTCCCACGTAGCAGAAGGTCCTGAGACAAATCGAAGGGCTGTGTTGCTTCATCGCGCTTTACTTGCTGGATCTTGATTTCCTGTTCATGCTCAGGTAGGGCTGAGAGATTGACCAGGGGTAGGGTCACCTGCGTAGGCTGAGAAATGATCTGAAGCGGCTGCCTTTGACGAACCCGAAACGAGGTGCGCAGGATTTCGTGGCGGCGCACGATCTCGGTCAGGCTACGCTCCAGCGCAACTTGGTTTAATGGACCGCTCAAGCGGAAAGCCATCGGCACGTTGTAGACTGGACTGTCGGGCGTCATCTGCGACAGGAACCACAGTCTCTGTTGAGCAGATGAGAGGGGCAGCGCCGCATCCCGTGAAACCTTTACCAGAGGAGGGTAGCCAGCCTGAGGCGCAAGGCCATTTTCCGCTAACAAGGCTATGATCTCTGATTTGCGCTCCTTCAGCTCTGCCTGCAATTCAGGTGTTAACACACCCTTGGGAGCATTCACACGCAGTCGGTCAGCATTAACCGTAATCTCGACATCCAAATCACGCAGGACAGAAATGAGCTCTAAGGCGTTCATCACCCTATTCCCCTAGCATCTGCTCGATGATCTGGATTGCCTTGTCGGAGTTGTGGTAAGCAAGATACTTCCGCTGCATTTTCTGGACATTAGCTTTGTATTGGGGGTCACCCAACACCCGGTCGATCTTCTGTGCGATTTGGGCGCTTGACTCCCGGCCCAGGTTGCCTCGTAAACCAAGACCATGATACTCTACCCTGGCAGCATTGCCGTTTTCGTCCATGACGCCGCCCGAGTAGACAATCATAGGCACACCCAGCAAGATACATTCGTTAATGGTGTTAATCCCGCCGTGAGTCAACATGAGATCGGCTCGCTTCAGCACGTCAAGTTGGGGCACGACGTTAAACAAGTGAACATTGGGTGGAGTTGGTCCAAAATGTTCAGAAGCGGTTGTGCGACCAGTGGACAGGATCAGATCGTAATCCTGCCTCTCAACAAAAACATCGATGACACGTTTGAAATAATCCTTGTCGGCTATGATCGATCCCATAGCACAATAGACGAGGGGTCGAGCTTCCTGTCCAACCTCCCGCCGCTTGGCAAACAAAGTCTGGGCTACTTCCTGGTACTCAGGGTCGGCTAAGGGCTCCTTGCGCTCCAAGAAAACCATAGAGCCTACATAACGTTCTCTGTTTTCAACTGCATGTGGAAAATCAAATTCCCAAGCCGACAGAAACAGCGTAGGAATGTCCTTGAATGTCACATACCCCCACTGATTCAGGTCAACCCTTTCTTCAAAGGAGAAAGCGTTGCGCCGGGCCAACTCCTTCAGTGTAGATAGCCAGTCATTCCCCTGATGGTAGATACGGGTCAGTGCATATCTCAGTTTTCGCTTGGCGAAGACAGCCTGCCAGGAAGCTTCGATCAGCAGTGAACTCCAGGCCGTCTGATTGGGCATCAGGTTGGAGCTCAGGATGGGCACATTGGGCGCTTTTCTGGTTGAGCAATGATGTTCCAGGAGCAAGGTAGGGATGTTGCACTTGGAGGTGGCA
>Ga0209536_100008226_pt1 | contig 15669 bp, 8 predicted proteins | sample DeeMarSeWOR28_12_FD_187461 | JGI IMG/M metagenome (GOLD analysis project Ga0209536, IMG submission 187461) | Marine sediment microbial communities from White Oak River estuary, North Carolina - WOR-2-8_12 (SPAdes) (version 2) | ecosystem: Environmental > Aquatic > Marine > Intertidal zone >...
CCTGGGCCTATCTGGGCGCGTCAAGAGCAGTTCTACCGCGCCTGGGAAGCCACCCAAAACAACTGATGAACGAGTTCGACTACAGTCAGTACCTCCCCGATGAGATGTCCCTGGACTCTCAGTTCGAGGTAGACGCTACCGGTGGCTCTGACCTGTTTGGGTACACGCAGGAGACTGACCCGTACAACTCAGGGTTCTTCGGCACCGCCCTCGACACTGTGGAGGGCTTTGGCCTAGGCATTGCCGGCGCAGTCGAAGGCGTGCTGGAGATCGGCAACCTGATCCCAGGGGTGGACTACGACATCCCGGACAACTTCGGGCTGGGCAACGCCGAGACTGGAATGGGCCAGTTCGTGCAGGGCATGACTTCTTTCATGCTGCCGTTCCTGGGAACTGGAGGGCTGGCTACGGTGGCGCAGGCCGGCAAGCTGACCCGCGCGGCTTCCCTGCTGAACAAGGGCAAGGGGGGCACCTACGCGCTGGGCAAGTGGATGTCTCAGCGGAGCGGGCTGACCAAAAGCACCGAGGCTTGGCGTCAGGGCCTACTGGTCAAGAAGCTGGGTGCGCTCGAAGAGGGCAAGACCCTGACTGCTGCGATGTACTCAGGCCGTGCAGCCATCGCGGGGCGCACCCCCGATGTCGTGGCCGGCATGCTTGGCGGAGCCATCGTGGATGGTCTGGTCCTAGATCCCTATGACCAGCGAGTCTCCAACGCCTTCAACGACTGGGGTGTGGGCAACGCCTTCACCGAGTTCTTGGCAGCGGATGAGAACGACTCCCAAGCCGAGGCGCGGTTCAAAGCAGTGCTGGAAGGAGCGGCGCTGGGTACGGCGTTCGACTCTGTCTTCGCCGGGGTTTCCGCACTGCGGAAGTTTGCTACCACCCTCCGGGCTACAGGCAGTGGCGAGGCGGCGCTCAAAGCCTCCCGCAAAGAGCTGCACGAAGCTGAGATCACTCACTTTGTGGAGGCGAACAAGGAGTTCGTGCCGGGGCTGGACCGCGAAACGGCCATCCACATCAAGATGACCGGACTGCCGATGAACCCGGGCGACATTGCTTGGGGACAGTCGGCCATGGACTTGGAAAACCAGTTCTTCCAACTCTCAGAAGCGGATCTGCCCGAGGCGTTGAAGGGCCGCATCCCTGCCCGAGAGCTGGCGGCACTGAACCAGAAGTCGGTGCAGGAGGTTGAGCGTCTGTTCCAGACCAACCTCGACGGAGCCATCGACGACGACATGATGATCGCGCTGGCGAAGGCCGGCAGGACCGTGGCCGGCGAGTTCCGGCGCATGAGTAACGACATCCTGCCGAAGCTGTTCCCGCAGATGGAGGGAACCACGCGAGACGATGGCCCGCTGTGGGTTGCAGCTAACGCCATTCTGTCGGCCAACAACAGCGTGGTCGATCACACCGGCGGAGCCATGGTCAGCATTGCTGCTTGGCGGGCCGCTGGCCGTCCTACGGATCGTGACAGCATTCGCCGGGTCATCACCTCTGCGCTCAAGACGGGCCGGTCCCTCAACGAAAAGGGCAAAGCCGTCAAAGGCTTCAAGTTTGAGAGAGCGAAAGTAGACAAGCTGGTGGAGATGCTGTCGCGTGCTGACGGCCTCACCACCCATGAGCTGATGCTGCATGTCTCTGATCCTCTTCAGAAGACTGGGCAGTTTGCTGGCGGCTATCTCGACAACACCGGGGTCCCGCTGGACACCCACATGGGGGCGCTGATTGACCCTGAGGTCTACCCCGACTTCAGCGGCTTCTACAAGAAGATGGGAAGCGCAGGCTCTACCGCCTACCGCGCCAAGATTCGGGATCTAAGCATTCGACTTGGGTGGGACGAAGGCGGTAGTGAGCTGCTTGAATCTATCTGGGCTTCGGTCACTGCCGTCAAAGGGCTGTACGGCTACTATCGCGGCAACAAGATAGATGTGAAAGCCAACATGCGGGGCGAGCTGATTAGCCGTCTCTGGGATCACACCGATACTTTCCAGCAGCTTGCGGAAGACAAAGCCTTCCTCCAGACGCTCGAAAACATGGGCATGGATCCGAAGATTGTCAATGACCTCCGCACCACCTCCGGTGACTTTGCGGTGCGCGAAGTCCCGGAAGACTTGAAAGGCGTTCTGGACTTTGACGATGAGGCCATGGACAAGGCCATCGACCGCATTGCCCAGACCACCCAGTTTGGCGTCACCAGCGGTACTCCTCTGAGGGCTGTGCGTCTACTGAAGGAGAGGGTCGAGACGCTAAAGACCGACCTGATGATGAAGGGCTACGATCCTGGGCTGCTGTACCGGATCGGAGCTAAGGTCGAAGACTTCTACATCGACTCGCTGGGCAAGAAGCGGGAGGTCAACGCGGGGCGGAAGGGCGTAGACACTTACGAGTACCGCGCCCTCGATAACGAAGGCCGACCCGCTCCCGGAAGCGACAAGGGACTCGGAGGATTCCCTGACACCTACCGCACTGAGGTTGACCACAAGCTGCCGACTAGGCGTTATGTGCGTGACAGCCTGCCCCCCGAGCTGCAAGGGCGCGTCGGCACAAGGGTCAAAAACGGCACGCGAGTTAGCGTCCCCTACGACACCTCGCCCGCCCAGCAGATCGTGGTCAACGGTGAAGTGGTGTCGGCAGACCGCGCCGTCACGCTTCGCAATGTGGACTTCGAGGTGGACTTCTCGGAAGGCGTGGGCTCACAGCACCGGCTGACCGGGGACATGGCTAACCCTCCCCGAGGCAAGCACGCCGTGGAAGGGGTGCCGATCCGGTGGAACCCCGACTACGGGTATATGTTCGCCGGCGAAGGTGGCACTGGCCGTCCGATTCGGCACGCAGACGAGATCACTATCGTGGATGATGTCATCTACGCTAGAGGCAATGTTACTTACTGGACACAGCGCGGAGCCGAGGCTCAAGGCATTCCGACTACGCGCCAGAGAACAGAGACTGCAACCACTCGATATGAACAACGACAAGTCGCAAGCGGACGGGCGCGAACTTTTCAAGAAGGCCGCAGCAACTACCTTGTTGCTACTGGACGCACTGGAGGCGGAAAGACCTTCTACGAAGGCATCCAAGATGTCCGCGACAACTCCAAGTTCGGGGCAGCCGTCGAAGTCAAAGACCTCGAATTCTACGAAGACACCTACAAGCGAAACCTGACGCTGATGGACCCGTCTGGCGAGGCGGGTGTGGTTGTCACCAAAGACGGTGACATGGTCAGCGTGTTCAAGAAGCCGGGGTCGAAGGCAGACATCAACGATCTGCTGGCCGTGGCCTCGAAGAACGCACGGACCTGCGACTGCTTTGACATCGGGGGCAAGCTGCCGGATCTGTACTCAGACCACGGCTGGGTGCCTGTGTCTCGGACTCCGTTCAACCGTGAGTTCGCGCCTGAGGGTTGGGACTTCGACCTGCTTGGCGAGCCGGACATCGTCTTCATGGTGCGGGACACGGACGGGATCACCAAGGGCATCCCGATTGACCCGGACACCGGCGGCTATGCGGCTATCCGGGATCAGGTTCCGCTGTTTGACGACTACGGAAAAGCTGCTGATGTGCAGAAGCGGGCGCATGACCTGCTCAAGCGCAAGCAGGGAGCGGCGCAGCCCCAGCGTTACCTCTTCCAAGACGAGAACTACATTCGCGGCGTTACCGAAGTGGACGAGGGTGGGCGCGTGTTCGCTCGCCTGTTCGAGGGCGGCAACCTCGACACGATCTACCACGAATCGGCACACGGCTGGCGACTGATGCACGGCTCTCGGACGGTGCCCGAGGCAGACCGAGTGGCGCGTGGCGGAGCCTACGACTTCGAGCTGGATGTCCTTGAGGCCAAGCTGGGCGTCGTGAACGGCGAGTGGACCGTCGAGGCTGAAGAACAGTTTGCCCGCTGGTACGAGGCGTACATCTACAACGGTGAGGTATCCCGCGCCCCCGGCACCACGGATAGGGAGTTCGACATCCTGACCGTGGCAATGGAGCGGGTGACGCAGGGAGTCAGGGAGGCTTTCGAGGCCGCTGACAAAACAATGCCTGACAAGATCCCGGACGAAGTCCGCACGATCTTTGACCACCTTGTGCAGCGCGGCAACCGCATCGAGGATGTGTACAACAACCTCGGTGACGAAGCGCGAGCCATCTATGAGCGCCTCACCATTGGAGGCGTCCGTAGCGGACCTTCTCAGCTTGAGAAGAAGGTGTCGGAGTACGAAGGCAAGCTCGACTCTATCTACGGCAAAGACTGGAGGAACGACCCGAGCGTGCTTCGGACGGGGCACAAGGCTCACCTGTCTAAGCTCCGCAACGCCGTCGAGCGCCGCCGGCTAGAGGGTGAGAAGATCGCCGCTGCTTCTTCCGCCCGTTCGTCTGCACGCGCCGCCATCAAGAAAAAGATGAGCGAGACGCTGGATGAGCTGGACGCCAAGTACCCCGAGGGCTGGAGCGAAGAGACGCTGGAGGCTGAAGAGCGGGCTCGCCTCACCAAGCTCAAGTCTCGGCAGACCGAGATGGAGGGCGACATCGGGTTTGCCTCCGAGGTCATGGAAGGCGTCCCCGGTGCGGAGCGTGGGCAGCGCCCCATCAACATCCGCCGCTCCATCCGCAACACCGAGGATGTCTCCAGTGGCGACGATGCCCGCGACCTGCTGGAGATGATGGTGGCGGAGCAGGAGGACAACCTGCTGAACGCCAAGCTGCTCGACAAGCAGATGATTGAGGAGCAGGCATTCAAGGAGTACCAGAACCTTGTGGCTGCTTCGGGGCGCGGTAACGGCCAGCTCAAGCTGGAGCAGGTGAGCAAGCTGGGGCTGGGCTTTGTGGCTAAGGCCCGTGCCATCCGCCAGTTCGCTGCCGACACGATGGAGAGCGCCCGGGAGTCTTACGCCCGCCTCGAAGCCTCGCGCAAGAACGGGGCCGAGGACATGGTCGCAAAGGCGGACTACCTGTGGTATCTCAGCCTGATGAGCCCGCTCATGGAGCAGCTCAACCACATCTCGTTCCTCAAGGGCTTCGGACTGGCTGACCAGCTCAACATTCCGATGGGCCGGCTGGGCAACCGGGCGGTCAACGAAGATGACGCGATCCGCATGCTTCAGGCTACGGACGCGGCACTCAAGGCCGGCAAGACTGGAGAGGGCGTGGACGACTACATCGCCCGCACCTCGGCGGCTATGCGCGAAGGCGAGATGGCCTTCATCAGCACTGCGGTGGACTACCAGGGCACCCGGCTCGATGTGATGCTGGAGGTCTTCTACAACTCCATCCTCTCCGGGCCGCGCACCCAGTCGGTGAACGCAATGTCCAATGTCCTGTACGGGACTATGGTTCACCTTGAGCGCCGCTTTGGGCGTGCCGTCCTTGGCAAGCTGCTCAAGCAGCCCGAGGTGGCGAAGGGTCTGTCTGCTGTCGTGACCTACCGGGAGATGCTGAAGGGCTCTTTCAAAGCCGCCAAGGTGGCGATGAAGGAAGGTTCGAGCCAGCTCGATCCCGCCGGCGCTCGCGCCAAGTTCGACATGCAGCGCGGGGTGTTTACCGGCGCGGCTAAGAAGGGGACCTACGCGGAGCGGCTGGGGTTTGAATCCATGCCGACGCCGCTGAAGGCCACGCTGAACGGGCTGCTGAACTTCGTTTCCGTGGGCGGATACCCCACCAAGCTGCTGGGCTCTGTGGACGAGTTCTTCAAGCAGATGCACTACCGCATGGTGGTGACGGATGAGCTGACCCAGAAGGCCATCAAAGAGATGGGCGAAGACCCTGCGGCGGCTGCCAAGTATGTGCGCGATCAGTACGACCTGATGGCCCGTGACGGCAACCTGTTCAACGAGAACAACCTCAAGGTTCAGGCGCTCAAGGAAGCGTACTCCAAGGGACTCAACAAGTCGGAGGCCCGCCGCTATGTGCAGGAGTACATGAAGAAGAACTGGACTTCCGAGAAGGGAGCCATTGCCGAGCGGGCGCTACAGTTCGCGCGGAAGTCCACCTTCACTGAGGAGCTGGGCGAGGGCGGCACCAACCCGCTGTCGCGCAATGTCATCCAGCCTCTGGGTAAGGCGATCCAGAACATGACCGGGACGGTGCCGTGGCTGAAGCCGATCATCCCGTTCGTGCAGGTGCCGACCAACCTGCTGACTCAGGCATCGGAACACCTGTTGAGCCCGCTGTTTGACGGAGCGTTCAAAGCTACGCGCCTGCGTAAGGTGATGAGCGAGAGCCTTGCCGAGGCCGACGCCGCGCTCAAGGCGGATCGGGAAGAGGCCATTGGCCGGCTGGCGGTGTCCTCGTCCCTTATCACGCTGGTGTACATGAAGGCCATGTCTGGCGAGATCACTGGGGGCGGGCCTAAGGACCCGAACGCCCAGCGCCTCCTGCGGGACGCCGGCTGGCAGCCGTACTCCATTCGGTTTGGTGACTCCTACTACGGCTACCAGCGCCTCGACCCTATTGCCTCGATGATCGGAATCGTGGCGGATATTGCCGAAGGCATGAACGGCAACCCGTACACGGACGACCCGGAGGTGGAAGGCGTGCAGGCACTGCTGACCTCTACCGCTCTGGCGGTGTTCCGCAACCTGAGCGAGAAGTCGTACCTGTCTGGTGCTATCGACCTTGCCGGTGCCATTGACGACCCCGACCAGTACATCGCCAGCTACTGGCGAAACCTGTCTGGGACGGTGGTGCCCAACCTGCTGGGTCAGGTGTCGCAGGCTATGGACCCGACCCTGCGCGATGTCCGTACCACGGTGGACAACTGGAAGAACCGCATCCCGTTCATGGGTGACAGTCTGCTTCCGAAGCGCAACTTCATGGGCGAGCCTATGGGCCGGCAGACCTACCTTGGCGGGCCGCTTCTCGGACTGATGACTCCTGTGCCGGCGTCTCAGGTGACTAGCGACCTGATCCAGGGCGAGGTGACCAAGTTCGGAGAGGTCATCTCGCCCCCGCAGCCCATCAAGGCTGGTGGCATTCTGGACCTGCGCGAGTACGACAACGGTCAGCAGACCGCCTACGACCGCTATCAGGAACTACAGGGCGAGGTGACGCTCAACGGGCGCACGCTGCGCGAAGACCTTGAACAGCTCATCAGTTCGGACAGGTATCAGATCATGCCCGACATGAGTATGGACGAAGGCAAGTCGCCTAAGATGCAAGCTATCCGCAGCCGAGTTACCAAGTATCGGTCGAGGGCGTGGAAGCAGCTACTCGAAGAGTTCCCGATGCTGGCTCAGAACTACCAGATCACGCAATACAACCGCAACGCTCGACGCGCTGGACGCCAAGAGCAGCAACTCCTTGACCTCATGAACTGATGTCGTACTACAGCAAAGTCTTCTACACCATCTCCTCGCAGACGGCGGGGTCGAAGCAGTTCACGGTCCAGTTCGGTCTGGAGTCGGGGACGCCTACGACTAACAACCGTCCCTACATCCACACCTCTCACATCAAGGTCAAGGTCGATGGCGTCAGCACCACCGACTTCACCCTCAGTGAGGCCACCAACCCGTCGAAGATCACCTTCAACGAAAGCACGACCCTGACTGTCGGGTCGGTGATCGAGATATACCGCGAGACGCCGCGAGCTGCTGTCAGCCGCCCGGTGGACTTCGAGGACGCTTCGGTCCTGACGGAGTCTGACCTCGACCTGTCGGCGGTGGGGGCGCTGTACATCACGCAGGAGATCATCGACCGGCTTGAGACGCTGGTCCCTGGGGGCGGCTCTACAGCCCAACTGCTGGCGAAGAAGTCTGCTGCTGACTACGACATCGAGTGGGTGGACAACGCTCTGGTGCAGATCGACCCCGCCAAGGCCGGCGGACTGCTGACTTGGAACCAGAACGGCGAGCCTTACACCGTCGCGCCCACTGACACCGATGCGTATGTGCCCCGAGCGGCGCGTGGTACTGCGGCTGGGGTGACGATGAGCAAGGGCGGCATCGTCAAGATTGGCGGTTCCGGCCCCGCTTCGGGCGACGGAGCGGTTGGCGACCTGTGGATCTACCTCGGATCGGGCGGAGTAGATGCCGATGGCAACTACCCCGGGGATGTGTTCCTCAAGTCAGGCCCGACCACTTGGATCAAGCTCTACAACTACACCGGCATCGGAGGGGGCGACACCACTACCGGGGTTTCTAAGTTCACCGACCTGACCGACACGCCCCAGACGACAGACCAGCAGTCTGAGAAGTTCCTGTATGTGAAGCCAAACGGGGATATCGGCTTCAAGAACAGCGGGGCCGTTGAGTACCTTGACGATGTCAACTTCAACGCCCAGAACGGCCCGACCACTGGAGACATTCTGGTGTGGGACGGGGCGCTTGACGGCAGTGGCGCGTGGACGCTGTCTCCCGGCGTGCAGACCAAGGACCTCGATGGGCTTGCAAAGGGCTCCATCCTCGCTACCGATGCGTCGGGCATTGCCGCCCCGGTAACCCCTGGGAGCGACGGGCTGTTCCTCAAGTCCAACTCTGCCGTGCCCCAAGGGGTGGAGTGGGCTACCTCCGCCGCAAGCGGTGGGGGACTGTCGGCCACGGCGCTGCTTGTTCAGAACAACAACATCACCGGACTCAACATCAGTTCGGCAGTGGGTGGGTTCTACCAGTTCAACGGCATCCTGACCGAGATCCAAGACGCGCCGGCCCAGTATGTGTTCAGCAACTGGAACGAAGGCCCTAACCGCCTCAACTTTGCGGAGACGGGCTTCTACCGCATCACGATCAACCTTTCGATGGCGGCAGTCGATGCGGCCAGCGGAACGACCGCTTCGGAATATCCCGTGCGAGTCCTTCTGGTCGTAGATACCCAGAACGGAGCGGGGCTTCACACCAAGGACCAGAAGATCGTTGTCGTCCCTTCCAGCGGGGGAGCGGGTCCTGACACCTCGAAGCTGGCTACTGCGACCCTTACCTACTCTGGCTACCTTGGGCAAGCCGGACAATCGGTGTCCTACCTTGGGGTTGTGTTGCAAAACGCCAGCCCCGCCGGCATCGCCTCGCCGTCTATTGCTTTCCCGCAGACCGTGCCCAACCCTCCCGTCGTAAACCCCGGTGGTAACTTCTACGACGAAAGGCTGAACGGAATGCGAATCCTGATCGAGAAGTTCTGATGTTTGGCGGACTCAACACCACCCGCGCTCGCGTCGGGTTCCAACACACCTCCCGATACAACCCGTATGTCACCTACGGGGTGGGGGGAGACAGGGATCTAGGCAAGTACCACATCCGCTGGCTCAAGTACAAAGACGGAGTGGACACCAGCGTGGTGTTCAAGATCGTCATCGACGCCCCAGCCGGCACGATTGTGGGTGGTGAGACTTTTCAGGTTGACTTCGCCACCGAAAACGGAGCCTGGAATGTCCACTGGAGCTGGACCTGCGATACGCCGACCTCAGGTAACACGCTTGTAACCGTAACGCTGGGCGCAGGGCAGACCGAGGTCAACTTCACGATGACCGCGAAGGTGTTGGGCAAAGAATGGGCCGTCAACCGCATCGTCACGGCCACCATCCAGAACCCTTCAGCCACGCTTGAGGTCGATAGGGACCGTGAAGTGCAGAAGCTGGCTCTGATTCCGGCTGAAGACCCTCCCAAGATCCGCATCAGCACGGCGGCAACGGGCTTTTCGGTCAGTGCCGGTGGCTCTCAGCAGCTCATCTACACCAATACACTCAACAAAGCTGCCCCTCTAGAAGTGCCGCAGCGTGCGGAGCTGTCTGGACCGCTGGCTCCGTACTGCACGCTAACGACTTCTCCCATCAACCAGAACAGTACCAGTAGAAACAACGGCATTACCTGCGATGTGGACGCCGCTGTGGCCGCTGGGCTTGGTGTTGGAGACGGGGTGTCGGTTTCTCTGGACTATGAAAGGTCCGATGTGGCGTTCACGGAGACTGACTGGAACCCGGTGAACGAGAACTTTGAGGTTGAGGATACTGGCGGAACCAACCTGCTCGACCCCGAAACCGACTGGACTGTCGGGACGGGAAGCGTCAATGGCTGGAACGCTGTAGGCGCTACTGGAGAAAACTCCCGCCAAACGCTGACTAACCCCCACGGCGACAGCGCAGTTGTGTGGGTTGCAGAGAATATTGAGAGTGCCGTTGCATTCGATGGCGGGTTCAGAAGTCCGCTTCCACTGGCGGTAGACCCGACCAAAACTTATCGCAGGTCTGTCTGGCTCAGGCGGCAAAACGCCACAGAGGGGCGGGTCCGTTGGACGCATCAGATAGGTCGCCCTGTGATTTCACCGCCATCATCAGGTACTGATGTTCTGCTCTTTACGGACCTCGAATTCTTTACTCAAGTAGGCGAGTGGTATCTAGCGGTTTCTTACATTCACCCTTACAACTACACGGGACCTTCGACGGGGCTGTCTCAAGTCTACTCCGCAGACGGAACTGCCGTGGCCGAAGTCAGAGAGTTCACTTTCAGTAGCGCAACAGATGTAAATGACTTTTCGCAAATGGGGTTTTACAATGACCCCACCGACAACAACGAGGAGGTCTGGTTCTGGGACCCGCGCTACGATCTTGTTGACGGCAGCGAGCCGTCGATCACTGACCTCCTGACCCCGCCTGTCGAGTACATCCGCAATGTCCACGCGGACGAGAACCTGTGGCAATGGTCGAACGACCTTGTAGCCGGCGGATCTGAGACGGGGGAAGACACGCCCATCGCGCTGTACCCGGTCGAGATGGACCTGCCGCGCTTCCCGGGCATCCCGACGCCGGCCATCTACGACGGCACGAAGCACACCGGAGACTCTTGGGGCCAAGGAGGCGGGCGTCCTCAGGCTCAGATATGGGAGCAGGACGACACCTCCCCAGTTCTGGACCCGGTCACCGGCAACCCGCTCAAGATATACGGCCCCGACCAGTACGCCGAGGGCATGCCGTATGTGCGGGAGAGCTTCTCGAAGGTGTTCTGCGGTGGGCCGCTGACGGCTCACCAGTCGCGCCCCTTCATGCGGATGTCCTTTGTCATCGAGTACATGCAGGGCGTTGATGCCGGCAGGAACATGGAGTTCCACCGCGTCGGCATCCGCATCCGGGAGGCCAACCGTAACCACGGTGCGGTGTTCCGCAGCTCTGTGAACATGCCTGACCCGCTGAACGACGCGAGGATTGGCAAGGACCGCAACGGCAACTCGGTGCCGGTGTACGGGCCATTCGACGGCGTCAAGTTCTGGCTGTGGCAATACGGCTACAGCATGGCTCCGCAGGACTGCGGTGTGGTGGCAGACGAGAACGGCCACCCCAGGCTGTGGTACTGGGTCCAGATGGACCCGAACATCGTCTACCCCGGCCCCTCGTTCACCAATGTGCCCGACGATGTGGGGATCTTCTGCAACCCCATCGAGTACCCGCAGTGGTTTGCCACCAACGACGGCACTAACATCCGCGCAGACGGCGCTACTGACCGGACTCTGACCATCGACCAGATCCGGGCGCAGCGTCTCGGCGCTCTATGGCACTCGATGATGTTCGAGATGTCCGATACCACCTACAACGGTGGTCCTACTCGCTTCTGGCCGAAGATGTCCCACAACGGTTGGGCTCCTCTGGGGAATGCCTCCCTGGAAGATGACCCTCAGTATGACACTTCCGTATCCTTCGTACTTGAGGCGTAAAAAATGGACGACAGGGAGATCCTCTTGGGCCTTGGCAGGCTCGAAGGGAAGGTGGATGCACTCTTGCAAGGCATGAAGGTGCTACAGAAGGACTTGGAGGAACTCGAAGCCCGCATCCGCGAGCTGGAGACATCCAAGTCTTTCCTGCTGGGCGCGACTGGGGTGATCGCCAGCGGTGTTTCGGTGCTGGTGTCGTACCTGTCCAACAAGTTCTAGCGGCCAAACAGGGCTTGGTAGCACCGTGCGTAGGCCACTCCCCACTCAGGACCGTGGTGATCCATGCGGGGGTCCTCTAGCCATGTCCGGGCATGTGCCCATTCGTGCGCTAGAATGGCGACGGCCCAGTCGGGTTCCAGCTCTTTATGCACCCGTATCAGAAAGCGGTCAGGATCCGCAAGTTTCTCGCAAGTTCCCCACTCTTGCATCTTCTTGGGGCGGGTGACTCTCACCGGAAGATCGAGCGGGACCTCGTCCTTGAGAACTTCCACAGACCTCAACAGCAAGTTATCCATGACACAGACCCCCGAACAGCTACTGACTCAACTCCACCGGATGGTCGCGGATGAGCTGATCTCCCGCATCCAGTCGGGGGATGCCACGACTGGAGACATCAGCGTGGCGGTCAAGTTCCTGAAGGACAACCAGATAGATGTCGGAGAGAAGCAGCAGACATCGCTGCGCGACCTCGCATCCATCGTACCTTTCAAGGCCGCTGAATGAGCAAAGCGCCCGTCCAGTACGAGATCCCGGAGGAGCTGAAGGACTTCCGCAACTTCGTCTATCTGGTGTGGGCGCACCTTGGACTCCCTGATCCGACGCCCGTCCAGTATGACATTGCGGACTACCTCCAGGGAGGCCCCAAGCGGCGCATCATCTGCGCCTTCCGAGGCGTCGGAAAGTCTTACCTGACAAGTACTTACGCCGTCTGGCGGCTCCTGATGGACCCCCAGATAAATGTGCTGGTGGTGTCAGCCTCGAAGGTCCGAGCAGACGACTTCTCGACCTTCACCCAGCGCCTGATCTGGGACATGCCTCTGCTGGCCCACCTGCGGCCCTCAGAGGACCAGCGGACCTCCAAGGTGTCCTTCGATGTGGGGCCGGCTAAGGCGGCTCACGCGCCGTCTGTGAAGTCTGTGGGGATCACCGGCCAGCTCACCGGATCGCGTGCCGACCTCATCATCTCCGACGACGCGGAGTCCCTGAACAACGCTGCCACCCAGGGCATGCGGGACAAGCTGTCCGAGCTGGTCAAGGAGTTCGAGGCCATCGTCAAACCGGGCGGCGAGATCGTGTTCCTGGGCACGCCTCAGACGGACGCAGGAAGCCTCTACCACGCCCTCCCAGACCGTGGCTACGAGACGAGGATCTGGCCGGCCCGCTACCCCTCCAAGGCCCTCAGGCAGCGTTACGGGGCCACCCTGGCCCCCAAGGTGCTGCAAGAGATGGAGGGGCAGGAGGACATGGTGGGGGAGCCCACCGACCCCCTGCGCTTCAACGGCCACGACCTAGCAGAACGGGAAGCCTCTTATGGCAAATCGGGCTTCGCCCTCCAGTTCATGCTGGACCCGTCCCTGGAAGACGACTTCAAGTTCCCGCTGAAGCTCCGGGACCTGATCGTTCTGGACATTGACCCCCTCAAGGCCCCCGAGAACCTGATCTGGGCCGGCAGTGGCGAGTACACCCTCAAGGACCTGCCCAATGTGGGGTTCGCTGGGGATCACTACCACCGCCCAATGGCGATTGACGGGGACTTCCTACCGTACACGGGGTCCGTCATGGCTATCGACCCCAGTGGACGGGGAACGGACGAGACGACCTACGCAATAGTCAAGATCCTGAACGGCTTCATGTATGTTCAGGAATGCACTGGGCTCCCCGGCGGATACAGCAAGGATGTCCTCGAAAAGCTGGCACAGGAAGCCAAGCGACACAAGGTGAACCTTGTTCTCGTAGAAAGTAACTTTGGGGACGGGATGTTCCTCGAACTGCTCAAGCCGTATCTCAGGAAGGTGTACCCGGTCACTACCGAAGAGGTCCGTCACAACATCCAGAAGGAGAAGCGAATCATTGACACGCTTGAGCCAGTACTGAATCAGCATAAGCTGGTCGTCTCTCCCCGACTGATCGAACAGGACTACCGGAGTGTAGAGCATCTGCCGGCTGAGAAGCGGAACCAATACCGACTCTTCCACCAGCTCACCCGGATCTGCCGCGAAAAAGGGGCACTGATCCACGACGACCGCCTCGATGTCCTCTCCATGGCCGTTGGATACTGGGTCGAGGCTGCCGGCATCACTGCTGACGAGCAGATGAAAGCCCGGAGAGACGAGCTGCTGGAACGCGAGCTGGAGAATATCATGAACACCTCCACCTTCGGACAGCGCAACGACCCCCACACTTGGATGTGACATGAACCTGCAACGACTTCAGATCCCCATCGAGCGCCTGTCAGAGATGTCGGGCTCCGTACAAGGCCTCCGCAAACTAGGATTCACTCCAGAGGCCGCCAGAGCCCTTCTGGGCGGCGTTGGAGCTGGATACGGCTCCCGAGTCATGTCGGGCGGAAAAGGCCGTAGCGGGCCTGTGAGGCCCCTTAGACCGAATGCCCGCCCTCAGGTGTCTGCACAGCAGTCACAGCCCAACCCTGGAGGGGGACGAGGGCGGTAAACCGCACGACCACCAAGACCAAAGCAAGAGAGCCTTACACTTCTCAACTCCCATCCCGGCTTCCCTCAGTCGGGGTCTTGGTGGTCAGTTATTGTGGGGGTGGGTCTAGGTAGTTGCCCTAGATTCACCCCCTATCTCATGCGGGACAACCCTGAATAGGGTCCCAATGGGAGGTAGCTCTGGGGGGTAGGGGGGCTTATAAGGTCTTATAAGGTCTTATAAGGTGTTGGAAGAGTTAGCTAAGGGGTATCAAGACCATAGAAGACCATGTCTAAAGACAGTTACTAGACCTGCTGGGGTTGTGAACTGTTTGAACATGTTCTGACTCTGTACCCCGAGTGCTAAATGTGGTGGTGATGGTCCCTCATGGACCCCCTCCCCAATTCTGACACAAAAATCTGAGGGGGTATATGTAAGCGGGGGCTGGCTACTCCCCCCCGTGCCCCCGCGACCGACCCCGGCCCACCCCCTGCCGAGGCTGCATGATCTGCGCGGGCCGGCGCGACCAACCCTCCTCGGCACAGCCTCGGCACCGAGCCCTGCCGATGCCTGCTCCCAGGCCCTGCCACTGCCGATCCCCGTTGGACTGCCGGTCCTGCGGGGTGCCCTGCTGCCCTGGTCGAGGCCGGCTGGTGGCGGGCTGGGGCTGGTGGCCCTGTGCCTGTCCTGTCTGGCTGGCGGGGCGTTCCCGTGCCCTGGGGAGGCCCTGCAAGGCCCTGCACCGTTCTGGAGGCGTCGTAACCCCTTGCAGGAGCAGCACTTAGGACAACCTCCAAAGAATCCCCACTTGGATGTAGACATCCAGGGGGTGATCGTCGATGATCCTCTCACCGCCGGGGCGCAGTGCCCTGGCCGACCGAGACACCTACCAAGGACAGACAGCCATGCCTACCACCCTCCTCACCCAGCGCGAGTTCGACGCCCTCACCTACTTCTGCTTCCACAACAACACCGATGCAGCCGGCAGGGACCTGCGGGACTGGATCGGCCACCTGAACGATCTGGACGAAGCCTGGACCGCCCACTCGATCAAGGGGGCCATCGTCAGCGGCCTCGACGCCCACGGCGACTGCGCTGGGGAGCGCGCCGCGCTGAAGCGTGCCCTGAAGAAGGTCGAGGTGCTGGTCATCGAGGCCGAGCAGGCGATCATCGACGCCCACCGTGCGGACACCGACCGGGCCTGCACCGATGCCCTGGGAGCCTACGGGTGGTGCAGTGCTGTCACCCTGGCCGGAGAGGTCCGCACCCGGACGGGCCTCAGCCTCGCCATGGCCGCTGCGGCGGTCTTCTTCTGGACGGAGGATCCCCGGGTGCAGATCGACGACCACGGGAACTACTTCATCGAGGGCCTCGGAGGGGCCTGACACCTCCGGGTGTCCGGGG
>Ga0209536_100008228_pt1 | contig 15668 bp, 13 predicted proteins | sample DeeMarSeWOR28_12_FD_187461 | JGI IMG/M metagenome (GOLD analysis project Ga0209536, IMG submission 187461) | Marine sediment microbial communities from White Oak River estuary, North Carolina - WOR-2-8_12 (SPAdes) (version 2) | ecosystem: Environmental > Aquatic > Marine > Intertidal zone >...
ACCGTAGCGGAGCTGGATGAAACTGTACGCGTGGCCCGTGACGCGGGCTGCAAAGACTTGATTCTTCTCAAGTGTACCAGCACCTATCCGGCCACGGCAGAAAATACAAATATATTGACCATCCCCCACATGCGCGAGTTATTTGGCTGTGAGGTGGGCCTGTCTGATCATACCATGGGTGTTGGTGTGGCAGTCGCCAGCGTAGCACTGGGCGCGACCGTAATTGAAAAACATTTTACTCTCGATCGTGCTGATGGAGGTGTAGACAGTGCGTTCTCAATGGAGCCTACCGAGATGTCACAACTGGTGCTGGAAACAGAACGTGCATGGCAAGCGTTGGGAAATGTAAGCTACGGTATTACGGAAGAAGAGAAGAAATCTATTCAGTTCAGGCGGTCATTGTATGTTGTAAAAGACGTCGAGGCCGGCGGAATCCTGACTCGCGATAACGTGCGAGCAATTCGTCCAGGACTGGGCTTGCCACCTAAATATCTCGAAATAATACTGGGCAAGTCCGTTAACCAAGACATAAAGCGCGGAACGCCGGTGAGATGGGAGCTGTTTGAGTGAGGACGGAGAGAGGTGAGTCCAATCCATTTGCAGTTCTGATTGTAGGCTGTGGAAATATTGCCGGAAGATTCGATTTAGAGCGACCTCAGCTTGACTATCCCTATACCCATGCCGGTGCTTATTTGCGCGACGGCCGCTTTAAGATAGCGGCATGTGTTGATCCCGATGATAAACGCCGTAGAGAATTCATGGAGGCGTGGGACATACCTGAGGGGTACTCCTCGATCGATCAGGCTTTGAGCTCGAATCATGAGTTTGATGTAGTCAGTATCTGTTCACCGACTGATGCTCACGCTTCGAATATCGAGACGGCATTGTCTGCTAATCCAAAAGCCATATTTTGCGAAAAGCCACTTACATCTTCACTTGGCGAGACCGAACACCTGGTTACAAAATGTCGGCAATCCAATGTGCTGCTAGCGGTGAACTATACGCGTCGCTGGGACCCAGAGGTTGAAAAACTTGCGGAGGATATCGAGCTAGGCAGGCGGGGACCACTGAGATCAATTAGCGGCCTCTATAATAAAGGAATCTTCAATAACGGCTCTCACATGGTTGATTTGCTACAATTTCTAGTCGGGCCTGTCGAAGTCGCTTTCGTTGGGCAGTCAATTGATGACTATACGACTGATGATCCAACCATCCCTGTCTGGTTGGTTGGGAACGGGGTAGTACCTATACAATTAAACTGTGGGTATGCAACGGATTATGCAGTTTTTGAATTACAGCTAATATTCTCATCGGGAACATTAACTATGGAAGACGGCGGAATGTTTTGGCGCGAGCGTCGCGCAGTAGATAGCGATACATTCAAGGGATACAGGAAGCTCAACGGGGGCATGCGACGACCCGGGAAATATTCTCAAGCAATGCTTAAGGCGATAGACAACATTTATTCTGCAATCGTTGGTGACAAACCACTTGCTAGTACTGGAGATACGGCACTTGTTTCGCATCGACTCTGCGATCAAATTAAACAATTGTCCTGTAGACAAAATTAGACTGAGATAGCGTCAAAGGTATCAAGGAATATTTGTGAAGATTCCCGATTATTCAGAAAAGCTCGCTTTGTTCGGTGGACCAAGAGCTATACAGGGCCTGCTTAAAAAGTATAACCCTATTGGGAAAGAAGAGGTGGAAGCCGCTAGAGAAGTGGTCGAAAGCGGCGTGCTGTCACAGTATTTAGGTGCTTGGCACGAAGACTTCTATGGCGGTAAAAAAGTGCGTGAGTTTGAAAGAGCCTGCGAAGGCTTTTTTGGAGTTGAGCACGCTGTAAGCCTTAACTCTGCAACTTCAGGGCTGATTGCGGCTGTAGGTGCTATTGGCATTGAACCAGGAGACGAGGTTATCGTAAGTCCTTGGACTATGTGTGCGAGCGCGACTGCAATCTTGCATTGGAACGCAATTCCTGTGTTCGCTGATATTGATTCCGAGACGTTCAATCTGGACCCAGTATCTGTGGAGAAAAATATAACGCCCCATACCAAGGCCATTATGGCTGTAGATATTTTTGGTCATTCAGCAGATATGGATGCAATACTCAAAATTGCAATCAAATATAAATTGAAAGTGATCTCGGATTCGGCGCAGGCACCGGGCGCACTGATTAACGGTAAATATGCAGGCACATTGGCCGATATAGGGAGTTACAGCCTCAATTACCACAAACATATACATACTGGTGAGGGAGGAATACTGGTTACGAATAATGCCGAGTACGCGAAACGCCTACAGTTAATTCGCAACCATGCAGAAGCGGTAGTAGAGAAGATGGGGCAAACAGATATTACTAATATGGTTGGTTACAACTTCCGGCTTGGTGAAATCGAATGTGCAATTGGAATTGAACAAATTAAGAAGCTTGCAGAACTGGTGTCCGCTCGCCAGAAGGCTGCAGCGAGACTTACGCGAGGATTAGTTGGTTTACAAGGGCTACAAACGCCAGTAGTAAGAGACGGTTGCACCCACGCCTATTATATGTACCCCATTGTGCTCGATTTGGAAAAGATTGGAGTGAGAAGAAGTAATGTATACCGCGCGCTTCTGGCTGAGGGCGTGGAAGGGCTAACAGAAGGCTATGTCAACTTACATTTGTTACCGATGTACCAACAAAAGATAGCATTTGGTTCAAGAGGTTTTCCCTGGACTTCTGATATTTGTCACCGAAATGTGGAGTATAGTCGAGGAATATGCCCGGTTGCTGAAGGTCTTCAAGCGAATAATTTCCTCGGATATCAGATGTGTTTGAATGAACTGAAGGATGAAGATGTAGACCTGATTGTGAAAGCGTTCCATAAAGTCTGGTCGAGTCTGGATGAATTAAAAGAATTAGAAAGGAATGCGAATTAGTACGGCGGGAAAAAGTACAGTTGGAGAGGACTTCGTTCTTCGGGGCGGGTTGGTACTGCTTAGACCCTTTAACGAGGCGGATATAGATGCGCGCTATATAGGTTGGTTAAACGATCCAGACGTAGTGCGGTTCAGCAATCAACGGTTCAAGACACATGATCAGGCAAGTAGCTCGCGCTATTTTGCTTCATTTGAAGGTACCGATAATTTGTTCATTAGTATTCGCGACATATCGAGTGACGCCCCACTGGGTACGATGACTGCTTATATATCACGCCATCACGGAACTGTTGATGTTGGTATCATGATAGGGGAAAAATGTGTATGGGGTTCAGGTTATGGACAGGATGCCTGGAACACCTTGGCGAAGTGGCTGTTTCGACGGGGCGATATTCGAAAATTGACCGCAGGGACGATGAGAAATAATCAGGGAATGATCAAATTAATGGAGCGCTCAGGAATGCATCTTGAGGCGACGAGAAGGAAACAGGAACTTCTCGGCACAGAAGCGGTAGATATTCTCTATTATGCTAAGTTTCGTGGGGAATAATTTTTATAAACCCGTTTATCCAGAGGCCACAGCAGTTGTCTGTCACGATGCTGGTGCAGCCAATATTATAATCGCGGGTCTTAAGAGGACCGAAAGTAAGAATTGGAACGCCTACATGCAGGGTCCCGCGGAGAAATTATGGCAAAGTGCATTTCCAGCGACTGCCGTTTGTGACACCCTCGATGATGCCTTGATGGGGGTGGATTTGGTGATAACCGGTACAGGGTGGGGTAGTGATATTGAGCATAATGCGCGCAAACTGGCAAGAGCACGTAGAACTCGATCGGTCGCAATAATCGATCACTGGGTTAACTATCCCGAACGTTTTATCAGGCATGGGGAAACAGTATGGCCCGACGAAATTTGGGTCACCGATGATTACGCCTTCAATATCGCAAAAAATAAACTCCCGGATCAGAACGTTATCAAGGTACCAAATTATTATTTAGAAACTCAATTACGTGAAATTGCAGAAGTAGAAGAACGCGCAACGCCAGAGCTGCTGTATATCCTCGAGCCTACAAGGGACGATTGGGGTCGGGGAGTTGCTGGCGAGTTTCAAGCACTAGACTATTTTGTAAGCCGGATGCCACAACTAGAACTACCTTCTTCGACGATCATTCGTTTGAGGCCTCATCCATCGGAGGTGCCGGACAAGTATAAACAATGGGTCGCAGACCACTCGGAGCTAAATTTGGAAATAGATACTTCTGTTAGCATAGGGGAAGCAATAGGCCGCTCAAAATGGGTGATCGGTTGCGAAAGCTTTGCGTTAGTTCTAGCTCTTATGTCAGAAAAAAAAACCTATTGCGCGCTGCCACCGTGGTCGCCGAGTTGCAGGTTACCTCATCATGGGCTCATTCAACTATCAAGTCTTTAATTTGTAAATGAAGTACTGTACCCAGTGTTTGCAGCCTGACACTCGACCGAATACTCACTTTACACCCGAAGGAGTCTGTCCGGCGTGTGACTACTTTCAACATCTTAAAGATGTAGATTGGCAGGAGCGTTTCGAGATACTACAAGATCTGTTGGCGGGGTATCCACGTAAAGCCGGGCATCATTTTGATTGTATAATCGGTGTGAGCGGTGGAAAGGATAGCACTCGTCAGGCACTTTGGGTAAGGGATAAGCTTGGATTAAACCCGTTGCTGGTTTGTCTTAGTTATCCACCCCAACAGGTAACCCAACGCGGAGTAGACAATATATCCAACCTGATTTCGTTGGGATTCGACGTCATTGTCTCGGCTCCGGCGCCAGGCATATGGCAAACGTTGATGCGTGAATCATTCTCTCAGTTTACCAATTGGGCTAGATCTACAGAAATGGCGTTATTCAGCTCTGTACCGCAACTAGCCATTCGCTACGGTATTAAACTGATTTTGTGGGGAGAGAATCCTGGCCTGCAGTTGGGAGATCTCAAAACACTAGGACAGACTGGCTACGACGGAAATAATTTACGGTATATGAACACACTATCAGGAGCTGTAGCAGACTGGATGTTGACGGCCGGGATCAAACAAAAACAATTAATACCCTATCAGTACCCGTCACCTGAAGAATTTGATACTCACGGACTTCAAATTGTCTATTTGGGCTGGTTTCTTGGAGACTGGTCGCTCGTCAATAACGGCAAGTATTCCGCTGCGAATGGGCTGGATATACGAGAGGACACCGTACATAACACGGGAGACCTTTGGGGAATTACCTCACTGGATGAAGACTGGGTTACGCTCAATCAGATGATCAAGTATTACAAGTATGGGTTCGGACGTGTTACAGACTATGTCAACGAAGAGATAAGGTTGGGTCGCATGACGCGCGAGCAAGGTATTGGCCTGGTCGAAAAATATGATGATGCTTGTAGTGATGAATATATAGAAAGTTTCTGCGCGTATATAGGGATAGCAGTCGAACAATTCTGGGAAAAGGTGAATTCATCCGTTAATCAAGAGCTATTCAATGTTAGAGATGATGGGCCTATCACCAGAAAATTTAAAGTAGGTGTAGGGCTCTGAAGATTGTCACAGTCGGTATCGTCGACTATGGCATGGGCAATCATGCCTCCATTACGCATAGTCTTCACGATATCGGATTTAGAGTTCGGGTTGATAAGGACCCGGCTAAACTTAATCAGGCCGATGTACTGATTCTTCCTGGTGTCGGAGCGTATCCTGTAGCCATGGATGCATTGAAAGAAAGAGATTTAGTGGTCTATTTGCAGGAACAGGCGAGAACGCAGCGACCGTTGATTGGAATCTGTTTGGGAATGCAACTGCTTGCCAGTGTATCTTATGAACACGGACGTACTGCTGGTCTGGATTTGATACCGGGAGAAGTAGTTCCTTTTAGCAATGGTCGAGGACATATAGGGTGGAATACGCTGAAGTGCGTACAGTCTGATCCACTAGTGGAATCAAGTGATGGCCAGGCATTCTATTTTAATCACTCATTTTACTATGAAGGTCCGGCCAAATATCAACTGGCCGTGGCTGCGCATACGTCAAGTTTTTCGGCGGTGATACGCAGTGGCAATACAGTCGGAGTGCAATTTCACCCCGAGAAAAGTCAGGAAGCAGGAAAGACGTTGCTAAAAAATATTATCGATGGGCTTGTTCATGCTTAAAAAACGACTCGTCGGTGTTGTAACGATAAAGAATGGTTGGGCAGTGCAGTCCTTTGGTTATGATCGCTATCTACCACTAGGTAAGCCAGAGTGTCTGGTGGAAAACCTTGATAGGTGGGGAGCCGATGAAATACTCGTACAGGTAATCGATCGCTCGGTGGTCGCAAAATCACCAGACTATGAATTGCTGAACAAACTAGCTCAACTAGGTATCGGTACACCGCTAATATATAGCGGCGGTGTAAATACTATAGAAGATGGCATTCGGGTAATACAGAGCGGGGCAGACAGGATAGTTGTCGATAGTCTTTTGCATGACGACCTATCTATAGTTGACGGATTGAGTAATCAGCTTGGCGCCCAAGCGATCATTGCGTCCATACCGGTGAAGATGGGCAGATACGGCCCCGAATGGCTCGACTATCGGACTAAGCTTTCTACACAATTAACCAAAGAACTGGTCGATTGTATCGCAAAAGGCGCCATTTCAGAGATACTATTAATAGACTGGAGGCATGAAGGAGCGCCGGGAAGATTTGATAGTGAGTTGGTGCATCAGTTTCCAGTAAATAATGTCCCATTGATTGCTTTCGGTGGTGTTAGTGATATTGCCCAAATGAGTGAATTGTTCTCGCACCCCAATATTTCGGCCGTTGCAATTGGAAATTTCCTGAATTATCGGGAAAATTCCATTCAGCGTATCAAGGAGGACCTGGACAGCCCAATACTTAGGCCGCCAAATTATGCCGCTGAATCCACGTTACTCAACAATGTCTAGTATAAAATTCTGTCGACGCTGCCTTTACTCAACTGCCCATCCACTTGGGCTGACTATCGATGACGAAGGGATTTGTTCTGGTTGCAGAATACATGAAGAAAAAGACAGGCTAGATTGGTCAGACAGATGGGAGAAGCTAAGAGAGTTGGTCGAGCCGTATCGAGACAAAAAAGGGACGAACTACGATTGCATAGTACCGGTAACAGGAGCTCAGGATTCTTACTATATCGTTCATATTGTAAAGGAAAGACTTGGCCTAAACCCGCTTCTTGTTACGTATAATAAATATTTCAATACCCCGCTCGGCATACATAACCTTGCTAATCTGCGTATTCAGTTTGATTGCGATATTTTGTATCAAAATGTCAACCCGATAGCGGTCAGAAAAATAGTTAGAACCACCTTGCGTGAGTTTGGGAGCATTTACTGGCCTATCCTGGCAGGCCAGTCCGTATTTCCGGTACAGACTGCGGTCCGATATAGAATCCCTCTAATAATTTGGGGTGCGCATCAGGGCCTTGAACAGGTGGGAATGTTCTCGCATGAGCACGAGGTTGAAATGACTCGTCGCTATCGTAAAGACCATGATTTGATGGGTTATGAGGCAGACGATTTGCTTTCTATCTTCAATACGTTAACTGAAGAAGATGTCTGGCAATATAGATATCCTGATGATCGAGATCTAAGCGAAGTTGGGATACGAGGGATATATCTGGGTAATTATGTGAGATGGGATCCAAAGACGCAGCATGAGAAAATGATTAGCAAATGCAACTATAGGACCTCCGGGTTTCAACGTACATTCGACAGTTACGACTACGTAGATTGTTTCAACTATATGAACTTGCATGATCAATTGAAGCTTTTTAAACATGGGTATTCAAAAGTCACTGATCACGCATCTAGAGAAATTCGCTTTGGTAGACTGTCTCGTAAGGAGGGTCTGGATCTAGTTCTGAAACATGAAGTCGCTTCAGTACAATATCTGGATCAGTTTCGCGATTGGCTGGGTGTCGCGCCAAAAGCACTGCAATTTATAATCAATCAACATAGAAATCCGAAATACTGGAAACTGGTTGATGTCGGGAAATGGGAGTTTAACGGGTGGAGCGTCTTGAGGGAAAAAACCAAGAAGAGTGAGGCTAGCGCACGGGAACGCAATAACCTCTTTGAGGTAAATGATAGTCTTGAACGCGGTATGGGTGACGATTACATCACTATCGGGAAAGGGTGGCCGTAATATCTGTTGATCACAGATATCTAACGAATTTTCAAATGAGGTTAACAATCGATGATTGATGGTGGGATGTTCATAGGGAGAAATCCCATAAACGGTAATACACTGACTCGTGAACAATGTATCAAGTGGATGAACGATCAAAACATCGATTGTGCGATTGTATCTAACTATAAATCCATATTTTACGACTACAGGGAAGGAAATGCTGAACTGCTGGAATTTGCTAGAAAATATCCGAAGAGAATAATACCGTCTATCGTTGTTTCCTTGAATGGTATCAATATTTCTGAGGCATCGGAGTATCTAGATGAAGTGATTCAGCTGGGAGCTCGAGTGCTGGGAATCTATAAAACACCTAAATACTATGATGTCTCTCTTAATAGCCGGTTATTACGACAGGTTGTCGATATTGCTTCCAAAAAAGGAATGATTATCCAGTTTGGTTTGGAGTCGACCTCAGACCTTGAGGAATTGTGCAGCAGTCATTGGGATCTCGATACAGATGTACTGGTTCGCTGGATGAATGGAAGAGGTTACTTCAACATTGCTGAAACACTCGCAGTGCTTAAGGAGAAAGAGAATTATTATTTTGACATTGGCGCAATAAACAATTGTAGAGGTATTCAGTACCTCCTCAATAACATTAAGAGTGAAAAGTTTTATTGGGCATCTGGGAAGCCAGAGTGTTTTTTCAATACCAGTCGTTATTTACTCCAATCCGAAGAGCTAGAAGCAGAGGATGCGCATAATATTTATGCAGGAACGCTCCAAGAGATATTGGGTATTAATTCTAAAGATATCACTTTGGCAATTTCAGAGCCGAAAAAATGGAGCGAACTAGTCAGTCGACCAAAAGTTGATACTCATTGGCACTATCATGGATGGAACCTGCTTGACAAACAGGATGATGTTGATGAGCTAAAACTGGTAGTGGAAAAATACTCATTCGAAAAAATAATTATATCATCATCTCTCGCTTTAAATTACGATTTTCAAATCGGCAACGCAGAACTTTCAGAAATCCTGGAAGCTGATACCTCAGGGAAATTGTATGGATATATAGTGGTTGATCCTACGCGACCAGATGAATCGTTGCGGGAAATTGAGTTATATCGGGAACATCCAAGATTTGTAGGACTAAAAACAATACAAGATCTTTACAATATGAGATTGGATGACCCGCAATACGAGAAAATATTGGCGAAGGGGGAAAAGTACGGAATGACGATGTTGGCACATATTCCTGGAATGAAAGAGGCAGCAATAAAGCATCCAGGGATGAATTTTATATCAGCCCATTCCACATGGGTAAGGGTTCGACATATGGTAGGTATAACAAATATATATTTTGATTTATGTAGCAGCCATAATGATTGGGCGGAAACTCAGCTGGAAAAGTTAATCGAGAACGCTGGGGTTGAGAAAATACTATTTGGGAGTGATGCTCAGTTGATTAGTCCGGCATGGACTCTAGGGAAAATAAGTGAGTATTCATTCGATGAAGATGTATTGGAAAGCGTGCTAAAAAATAATGCCTATAAGCTGTTACCAAAACTAAAAGGATAATTGGATACATGCCTAATGAAATAAATAGTCTGTTAAACGATCTACCTAAATATTCTAAATGGCCATCAAGATTATTGGGTATAGACGAGTGGAAACAGAGAAAGAAATCGAAACAAGAGATAGACCGAGAATATGAGGAGGAATCATGGGGCGCTTATCTAAATAAAGTAGAGGATCTTGGAATAAGAAATCAGATTACTTCGAGGCAGTTAGATAGCTGGCAATGCGATCTCGAGGAGCCCATTGTCTATTCACAAGAAGATAATTTGATTAAATCAAGTTTTGGAGAAGCGTACGATAATTTTGTCCGAACCATATATAAAACACTAGTAAGTCATTTACCTGCCACGTCGGTAGCGGAATTCGGATGTGGATTCGGTAGCGTCATATTGCGTTTAGCTGAATATCCAGAATTACAGGGCATAGATTTGTATGCTTCTGAATATACAGTAAGTGGACAGGAGCTAACAAAAATTTGCGCGAAGAATCAGAATATCAAGCTCCATGTAGGGGGCTGTGATTTCATGGATCGCCATCTATGCGATCTAGCAGTCCCCGAAGAATCAGTTATATTTACCTGTGCCGCTGCTTGCACGCTGCCCGTTTTACCGGATACTTTTATCGAGTCTCTAATCGAGTATAAGCCACGATTAGTAATACATTTTGAACCAACATATGAGCATCAAGATAAAACTACTTTATTAGGCCTGATGCGAAAAAGATATATAGAGGTGAATGACTATAATAGAAACCTTCTCGATTTAATAAAGAAATATCAACGATCGAAAAAGTTAAATATTATAGAGGAGATTCCTTCTGTTATTGGTGTAAATCCACTATTTCCTATTTCAATAATTAGCTGGAAACCTAATCTTTAAAAAAGTTGGAGTTGTTATGTGGCTACAGTGGAATGAATTTAAAAATATCATCAAGTCACGCCAAGTAATATTTTGGGGGCGCGGGGAGTGGGTAGAGAAAACACTTCCCTATGCTTCAATCAATGCCGTCTTTATTGTCGATCGAAACAAAAACGAGCAAGGTACAGTAGAGCATGGATTGCAGGTTTATTCTCAGGAGAGGTTAAAAAGTCTTGTCGATGAAAAAGATAAATATTACGTCGTAATAACGACTACGGACTTTTACAACGTTTCAGACGAATTAAACTCGTATGGATTCATCGCCGGGAAAGACTACTGTGTTACGCCAGCTTTAATTAACAATAGAATACTTAGTGATATCAGATCTTACTCTTCTCAAATAGTGCTGTCGTCGTCAGATCCATATATGGATAGTCCCGAAAAAGGGGGCGGTATATATATTTACGATACCAAGAGCAATACTTATGAGAAAAAAATATCTGGTGTAACGCAGGGCTTCGGATTTCTAGACGGTAAATATTACATCGTTGATGACAATAAAGGTATGCGAATTTATAACCAAACATTTACAGAGGAGCTTGGTCTGATAGATATACCAAAGAAATCTCGTCCTCATGGGATGAATATTGATATAAAAAAAGGCCTAATTTATGTTGCGTTTTCGGCAATGGATGCGGTCGGTGTATACGACGCAAAGAATAAAAAATTGATAAAACAAATTCAGATCTCGGATAAATTCGAACAAAAAGGAAAGGCTGTACATCACATTAACGATTTATGTGTACATGAAGACTCGTTGTTTATATCGATGTTTTCAAAAAGCGGGCACTGGAAGAAAGGCGTATTTGACGGTGCGATTATGGAATATGACCTGATATCAAACAAAATGTTGGGACCGGTGGTTACTGGGTTATGGATGCCGCATAACGTAAAGGTTATAGATGGTCGCTTATGTTACCTCGATTCCATGAGAGGCAATTTTCACAAAACGACGCATAAAATCGCATCTACTTTCAATGGGTTTATTCGAGGATTGGACTATGATGGTGAATTTTACTTGATTGGGCAGAGTGTACATCGATACTTCGACCGAATGAGAGGATTTTCTAACAATATTGCGCTCGACTGCGGATTTCACATATTTGACGATAATAGCAAAGGCTGCAAATTCTACGCGCTACCAGAACTATTAGACGTTCATACACTAGAAGTCTATGCACCAGCTTAAGCAATTAGTGTAAGCAAGAAACGCTGTAGATGAAATTAATAAAGAAAATCAGCTCCCTATTTAGGAAAGTGGTAACGGTAGTTCCGGCACCGATACAGAGATTGGTCCCTGATTCTCCAGCGTATAAGAAGCATAAAATGCAAGAATTGTATGTCCGCGCCTATTCAGCGGGTGACAAAAAAGAGAACGTACTATTTTGGGTGCCTGGTGGAATGTCTACCCTACTACATGTAGAAGGAACATTTGCCGCGGCGTTAAAATTACGAGGAGCAGAAGTTAACCTAATTATATGTGACGGAGCCTATTCAGCATGTGTAAAACGGGAAATCGGCGGTTCTCCTGTAAGCGAGTGGAAGCAAGAATGTGATACTTGCAGGAAAAGTACGAGTGAGGTACTTGAAACGCTAGGTCTTCCGTACTCGTTTATTGGAGACTTTATAACAAAAAAAGAAAAAAAAGAGTTAGATCAAATAGCACAAAAAGTCAGTTGGGATAAATTAGATAATTTCCGTTATGATGGAATAGATCTTAGCAGCAACGTTCGTTCAGCAATTGTTCGATACTATCAAGGATATGAGCCAGACAATCTCGACGAGATAGTTAAGGAATACTCATTTAGTGCTTTAGTTACATTGCGAGCGTCCTCCAGAGCGTATGAGCATATTAACCCTTCAAAAGTGATGATGTCCCATGGCATCTATGTGGATTGGGGTCCCGCTTTGCGTATTGCCCACAATAGACATATACCAATCGTAGCCTGGATGAATTCTTATATTAGAAGTCGATTTTATTTGCGCCAAATCGAAGATACTCGAAATTTGAATTTTCACAACATGAGTGAAAAAGCTTGGGACGAGTGCCGGGAATCTCCACTAAAAGGAGAGCAATACCAACGTCTGGAGCAATATTTGTCAGATAGATATCATAAGCGCGAATCATTTGATATGAGAACTGGACTGCCTGCCTATGTTGGAGATATTGAGTCCATATATATAAAACTAAATATTGATAGAAGAAAGCCAACATGGGCGATTATGGCGCATATTAACTGGGATTGTGTATTTGATTATTCGCCGATGACCTATAGTAACTTTGATGATTGGATAGTAGAGACTATAAAATTAATTATTCCGCAAACCGATGTAAATTGGCTTGTTAAGATACATCCGGCAGAAGCTAACTACAATCCGAATAGCGGCGTAGAGAAATTAATTGAACAAAGATTCCCTTCACTACCGGAACATATTAGGGTTGTATCGGCTAGGGAAGACATCAGCCCACTCGAACTGTTTCAAGTAGTAAATGGAGGAATTACAGCGTTCGGGACGTCAGGATTGGAGCTACTATTATTGGGAAAACCAGTCATTCTTGCGGGTGAAGCTTATTATGGAAGCAAAGGATTTACATACGACGGGAATACCTTGGAGAAATATGAAGAATTCGTTCGGAAAGCTGCTTCATTGCCCGTTCTGGACCATGATCAACTCTTATTGGCAAGAAAGTTTGCATACTGCTATTTCATAAGACGTCAGGTCCCTATACCTGTTCTTAGAGATCCTGAGTCCATGTGGTATCGGTTTCAGTTTAATAAGCGAGAATTACTGTTACCAGGAAATGACCCATTTCTGGATTTTATATGTAATAAAATACAGAGCAGCGAAGATTTTATTATGGATGACGACTTAGTCGATCTCGCTGACGAGTTGGTATAAAAACAGAATGGATAACACTATTTTCAAGAGTAGTTTCGACTACAGGTATATTAATGAGCAATTCGCAGCATTATCTTGCAAGTACCTGGGTGGGATTGCCTCGTGCTGAAAGTCGCTAGTTGTGATCGGCAAGGGGCAGTTTATCTAGATAGTGATACCGCGTTTAGGATTGTAGACAGGAGTCATCGCGATGAAGTTGAAGCAGTACTTCATTCAACGGCTGATTTGATTCCGGACTACATCGTTGAGACGCGGATAGAAACAAATCCAGTACTCGTTAAAAAATTGTCCTGCAATCCAGGCGACCTGCTACTGGGGCACAGGCGAGTCGAATACATTTCATATCCACATGAATGGTGCGCTGAGATGCTTAAGGACGCGGCGTTGTTTCACTTGGATCTGTCTCTCGCGTTGCTCAAGAAGGGGTTGTACCTGAAAGATGCACATCCTTGGAACATATTATTTGATGGATCAAACTCCGTTTTTATTGATTTTACATCTATCGTTAATGAAGAGACGCTCTTTAATGAAGAGTATTTGCAGGCAAATACTCAGTATCATAAAGCAGATAAAGATATCCGATTGGTACGTACTATCAAAGAAATATTTGAAAGAATGTTTCTTCCCTATTTCCTGGTACCCTTGGCGGGATACTTTGTGTATCAGCCAGCAATGGTAAAGAAGCGCATCGAAGAAACAACGTTAAACACAACTCTGGATTATTTCAAATGGCGGGAGTTGTTCTTCAATTTAGCGATTTCGCGACATACCCTGAAAAACCTTCCGAAAATATTGCTACTGATGATTAGGATGCAACATAATGCGTACAGTTTAATCAAACATCGTGATATAGCTGCTTACTTGAATAGTATGCGAACACTAGTCGCAGAGATGATAGTCGCTCGGGGCGCAAGTGGATATTCGGGATATTATAGCCAGAAGGGCGAGGACCAGTCGCCAGAATATTCTGAAGGATGGAATGATAAGCAGAAAGGTGTCTATGAAGCGATTAGCAAGGAGGGGATAAAATCCGTGCTTGATGCTGCCTGCAATACTGGATGGTATGCGAGAATGGCAGCTAAGTGTGGGAAAAATGTTGTTGCTTTCGATATTGACGAGGCGAGTATCGAAATCCTTTATTCGAAAGTGAAACGTACCGGAGAAAATATATTGCCTTTGGTCCTGAATATCATGGATCCGACTACGGAACGTTTGTCGATCGTAGACAATAATCGTGTACTGATTGAAGCGGTAGACAGACTGAAGGCTGATTCCGTGCTTGCTCTAGGAATTATCCACCACCTTGTGCTCGGTGTAGGCGCGTCCATAGACGCGGTTGTTGATCGGCTGACTGTTATGAGTAAGAAACAGCTCGTAGTCGAATTTGTATCTATGGAAGATGAAAAAATACAGGCTGAACCCGAATTCTTTCATGTTTACTACCAGAACCCGAACGTAGCACAAGGTTATAGTCTTGATGCTTTATTGCGATCACTCGGGAGGTTTTACTCTAAAATAGAGTGTAAGCCATCACATCCCGACACTCGAACACTAGTCATTTGTGAAAAGTAGTGTGAAGCGAGCCCTGATAACCGGAATAAACGGACAGGATGGATCTTACCTGGCCGAGCTTCTTTTAAGCAAAGGATATGAGGTGCATGGAATCCTGCGAAGGGAGGCAATGGAAGATCCTCAGCATCGGTTAGTAAATATCGAACATATTCTTCACGAAATAAATCTGCACATTGGGGCGATAGACAACCATCTTAGTATCTACAGGATAATCGCAATCGTAAAACCGGATGAATGTTATCATCTGGCGTCATCGAGCTTTGTTAGTTATAACTTTGAGGATGAGTCATCACTTGTAGCCAATAATTTTACCGCGACGCATGCTCTGTTAGCTGGAATAAAGGAATTGGTTCCGGAGTGTCGAGTATATTTTGCCGGTTCGAGTGAGATGTTTGGGGATGTAAAAGTCTCGCCACAAAATGAACTAACACCGTTTAATCCGAGGTCGGTCTATGGAATCTCGAAATTAGCAGCTTTTCATTTGGCGCGAAATTATCGGGATCATCATAAATTGTTCGTTGCTGCAGGCATTTTATACAATCATGAATCGCCCCGACGCGGGCATCAATTTGTTACTAGAAAAATAAGCACCACTGTAG
>Ga0209536_100008230_pt1 | contig 15663 bp, 19 predicted proteins | sample DeeMarSeWOR28_12_FD_187461 | JGI IMG/M metagenome (GOLD analysis project Ga0209536, IMG submission 187461) | Marine sediment microbial communities from White Oak River estuary, North Carolina - WOR-2-8_12 (SPAdes) (version 2) | ecosystem: Environmental > Aquatic > Marine > Intertidal zone >...
TTCCTTCAGCTCTCTCTCCAATTCTTTGATGTTCTGTTCCACGATTGTTGCCAATGCCCTCTCCAGCAATGCAACACTGGAGTTGTATCCATGTTTGTGACTCCCCCTGTCGATCTTCAGGAACCCGTCCTTCTCCAGTTTCGAAAGACTCCGATAGATGAGAGGGTCTTTTCCTTTTCTCGCGCCTTCATCTTTGGCAAGTTGTTCACGTAGAGTTTCAAAATCAACAAAGTCTGTGGGGTTTTTCTGTGCTTTGAGGAGTGCCCCTAGAATGACCATGTCTTTTCTAGACCGCTCAAGACCAATCGTTTCAAGGAGTTCCTCATGTCTTGACTCAGTTGCCACCCTTTCTTCCCCCGCCCATATGATTTACTCCTTTCCATTAGCGAACAGCCGACTTAATAGTGCTCCGGGGTCCAAACCAAGCGCCTGCAAGTCATCAGGCTGTAAATCTAAGAATGATTTTCCCTTCTTCCAATCCCTATCGAAAGCTTTCACGGCATTGTCAATCAGATCAGGATTGAAGTCTCTTGTAATCCAGGTTGCAGTAACTGGATTCTCGGCTATTACTAATACCATATTGTCTCTGTTCAGCGTGACTTGATTGTATGTTTTAGGACCCGCATATAAACGAAAGTCAATCTTCAGACCTCTCCCCTTGAGGTCTATCAAAGAGTGCAGTAATCCGCTTGCTTTGTCGAATTGGCTCTCGTAATTCTCTAGTTCGTCCATTGTGAAGACATCTGCTGACATAAGGTATCTAACATCAGCTCCTCTCAATGCTGCATCGATAAACTTCTGTGTTCTGTCCAAGACGCCAGAATCAAGGAAAGGTCCGAACCAGAGCATGGTCGCTCGTATTGTGTCTCCTTTCTTTGCCACATCCAGCATGTTGTATTTGAGAACTCTATGGAGTTCCTCCACACCCCTTACAACTCGAGAACTGACCTTCTGTTGGACGCCTGTGACATTTTTCACAAACTCTTGAGCAAGTATACCACATTCCAGGTCATTGACAGTTTCTAGTGTGTCAATGATCTCTTCTCTCTGGGCTTCTAGCTCCTTGATTCGTTCACTCTTCAGTTGTTCTAATCCCGCCATAACCGTATTCGCGTCAGCTATGTACCGCTTGCGATGCGACGTGGGACTCTCTAACCTTACAAGCTGAGCTTCCACCAAGGACTTCAGGACTCTGTGCACCCATGCTTTTGATAGCTTAGCCTTCGGGTCCTCCTTCTGCAACTGCTCATAGATCTCACTAAAGCTCAATGGGATTGGTGGGTCGGACTGTAGTCTGAGAATCGTGCTAAGGATGTTCAAAAGACGCGACTCCTGTTTTTCACCAGAAATGAATCCACATAGCTCTAGGGCTCTTGTTACGTCAATCTTTTTCGACATGGGACAGTCTCCTTTACCCAATCTTGAGTACGGCCTTAATCCCGTTAACTTACTAACTTTATGACTGTATACAAACACATCTTTTTTATACCAATAAAACTTACTGTCCAATTAGCAGCTGTCCGCTGCTAACTCCGGGTGGATGCTTCACGGTAATCCACAACGGGCATGGTACAGGGCATGCCGGGAAAAACAACCCGGCCACGAAGCAGGGTGGCGCGGGGGGGTGTCCCCTGCTTCTACTCCTGATTTCTCTCTCGCGTTTTTTTAAAGACCACTTACCGCGATTGATCGAAGGTAGCCCACACCAATCTTCATTACCATGGGCAAGAAGTCTGACATGAGGGTCATGGCGGTACCAACACTGATGTTTCCCTGAATCACTTCGTTCAGCGTCTTTGCATCCAATTGACCGAGTACAATTTCTGCTGCCTCTATCGGGTCATTGAACATGGCATACTTGGAGACCGCCCACATTCCTTTTCCAGTGTTAGTGATGCTGTTGGCTAGAGATGACTTCCTGTATTCCTTCTCATAGAGTTCGACACTCTTCTTCGTGAAGTCACTTGTGTCCACCATACGCTTGGCATGTTTTGCGAGGAGTTGGCCTGCGTGGAAACAAGTAGTCACACCACCTCCTACTATTGAGGAAACCTGTCCTGCAGAGTTACCACACAAAGCTACTCCAGCGTTCGTGAACCTAGGAATGATTCCCGCACACGGAACTACACCCCCGTTCACAGAGGCAATCTTAGCGTTCTGCGTTTCAGGATGGGTCTTCATGTACTTCTTCAGGACCTCTCGCATCGGTGGAAGTGCATCCCAGTTGGACTTTGATGATGGTACTCTACCGATTCCTAGGTTTATCTCAGTCTCTGATCTTGGATAAAGCCAGAGGTAGCCTAGACCAACATCCTTGCCCACGTAGAAGTATGCTGTATCAGGATCGATACCCTTGCAGCCTGTGAGCTTGAATCTGTACCCGTAGCTGAGCAACCACTTTGGATGAGTGAAGCCCGCTGTCTCAGACACCCGGCTGAAAGCACCATCTGCACCAACTGTGAGGCTGGCTCGTGCTTCCTCCGTCTGGTTATATTTCACACCCACAACGGAGTTGTCTTCCTTTACAACAGAACCTACGCGAGCCTTGTATCTGAACTCAGCACCATCGGACATTGCACGGTCTCTCATCAACTCCTGACATAGGTCCTCATCAAGAAGGTACGAGTTTCCAAGGAGTGTCCTGTCCACAACAATGTTTGCTCCAGTATCCAGACTCTCTCCGATGATCTTGGTGTATTTGTTTCCAACATACTCGGATTCCGGTCTGACTCGCAGAAATCGGAGTGCTTTGTCTGTGACCAATTCTCCCATGAGCGAGTGGTTTACCTGCTCACGTTTCTCCAGGACCAAGGTCTTGAGGCCATACTTGGCAGTGTGTTCAGCAGTCATGAGTCCAGCTGGACCTGTCCCGGCAACAATAACGTCGTATGTCATGGTAAAGGGCTCCGTAGTTATCGGAGTCGATATTGTATCATCTATATCTCTTTCTAAGTGGTCTTTGCCTCGTGGTAAACCTATAATACAAAGTCAAAATAGCACCCCACAATAGTCTTCCAGAAGGGTTAATGATGAAAGCCAGTTCCATCGCATATTCGGTCTACTTGATATTTTCAATTATGGCAAGTCTAACCCTGGCTGCAATCCCTGCAATCCTTCTATTTACGATAATTGTTGAGAATTTTGATAACTTCATGAATTCAATTTGGCCATTCTCTGCCATTCATGGCTTTGTCATTGACGCATTATCAGGTATAGATTGGATCCCGATTTTCGCTCTTGATTTCTGGTGGCTTATCATCCTGTTTGTACCATTAGGCCTGGTCTGCTATGCAGTGTTCTTGGCATTTCTTCTATTGTTCTTCAAGATATCTCGACGAGGTATTCCCCATCTAGCTGATGGTTACTATGAAGCAGAGTCTGAAGCATGGCTCTTGTACGAGTATTTCGAGGTCTATTACATCCTCTACCCTTATTTTGCTGGCTTCTTCAGTATCTTTTTTGATACGAAGCCGCGACACCAAGTCTTTGGTGCAAAGATTGGAAGGAACACCATTATTGGCAATGGGCGTCTCTTCAATCCTGAGCGGACAATCATTGGTAACAACTGTTTCTTTGGTTACGATGCAATTCTAAGTGGTCATGTGTACGAAGGTCGACGGCTCTATCTCCAGACTGTTCGACTTGGTAACAATGTCACTGTGGGAGCAAACGCTGTAATCCTACCAGGTGCTGACATAGGGGATAATGTCATCGTTGGTGCGAACTCAGTTGTGCCGAAGGACAAAGTGATTCCCCCCAACACAATATGGGTCCATGGCAAGGCTATTCCAAGAATTCCTACTCACAAGGCTGAGGAACTTCATCAGCCTATTGGTGGTCCAACTGTTATCTTTGAGAAGATTGAGTCTACTGATAACAATGACGAAGAAGAGCGGGAAGGGACTACTATCCCATCAAATGGTGAAAGGTTCTAGGCCATCGTGGTGATATGAGTGAGACTCCTTATGCTCCATGTGGACAGCTTCTGGTACCGTCCTGATGAGTCAGACTCAGAGGACCGGACTGAGGTTGGTGAGTCATTACACGTCTGGATTCACTCTGAAGCAGAAGATGAGGGGAATCGCACTGGTATAATCAGGAAGATGGTCAAGAACGTCAGGTGGCTAGCAAAAAAGAACGAGTGTAACGTTGTGACCCTACACTCATTTGCTCATCTCGATGACAGCAAGTCCGATCCTGAATTTGCAGACTCCCTGATTGAGGAGGTTGCTGAGAGACTTCGCGAACGTGACTATGAGGTTCACATCGTACCCTTCGGTCACTTCTATGAGTTCAATATTCATGTGAAAGGGCCCTCACTTGCAAAGGTCTTCAAAAGGATAGTATGATACGAGGATTTGCCGCTAGAGTTCAAAGGATACCGACAATTTCATGAAAATCAACACATAGGTGTGTGTTGTTATTAGATGGGTTCATAACGTCTTAAACAGACATGAAAATGCGATGTCTAAGACCAAATACACTCCTCGAGGCTATCAAACGCACATTCTCGACGAAGTTGAGAGGAAGGTAGGTACACCATTACTCCTAGAGTTGGATTGTGGTCTGGGGAAACGGTTCATCACTCATCAACTGGTTGTAGAGAAATTTCCTGACTCAAAGATCATCATCGTGGTTCATTCATCATCATCACTGGCTGAAACTGTTGACTATCTCAAGGGAGAGTATGGCGGTTTGGAGGATGACTTGGGAGAGCTTTCTTCACGAGTCCCCTCTGGAAGAAGAGCATACACACTCAAGGAGAAACGAGTTATCGTTGCTACGCCTCAGGTTCTTGCAGGGATGTACAAGAAAGACCCCTCCCTGCTGGAACCATTTGATATGGTTCTTATCAACGAGGTTGACACTCTTGTTCGCAGAACCGGTACTCGGACTGCAATAGTTTTTCCCTGGCCAACTTTGCTCATGTTTCTACAAGACAAGTGGCTCATCGGGATGAGTGGAACACTACGCGACGATCATGCTGTTTTCACTGACGAACAGGTCCAGATTCGCAAAGAACTCGACACTCTGAAGGATCATTTCCCTGGTGCTGAGCTAATCACTATGGAGGACCTCTATGATACAGATGTGGAGGAGTATCTGGAGCCAACCTTCCTCACTGTATATACGGTGAATGATCCAAAGGTTCGTTCGTTATCCAAGGTCATTGATGAATTAATCAGAAACACAAGGACCGAGATCATGAATGAACTTGCAGAGGAGGACAATCTGCATCTAGTTGATGGAGATGCACGACGGGTTCATCTGATGCTTGAACGACTCCCTATTACCGAAGAGTTGAAGGGACAGTACTCGGGTCTCCTGATGCTGAGAAAGTATGTCTATGCTATGCCACCTAAGAGATTCCTACGGATGTTTCATGGTGATTATCTGAAACACTACTTCAATGTCAGCGAGCTCAGGCGTACCTTACCAGAGATATCCTCTAAGGTTACGCGAGTGTTGAAGATTGCTCTGAAGTACAAGAAGACAGTTGTTCTAACCTCATACCTTGAGATGGTTGCCCAAACAAAGGATGTCCTCGAGAAAGCCGGTCTAAAGGTCCTCACCATCACCGGTCAGGTTCGTGACAAGGGGGAGGTCCTGAAAGCGTTTCGCGAAGATGCTGACACTCAAGTCCTAGTGATGTCGCCAGTGGGTGAGAGAGACCTCGACATCCCTCAGGCTGAGGTCATGGTGGTTTGCGATTCGATAAATACATCAAAAACGATGTATCAGAAGTTCAAACGTACCAGAGGCGGTCTAGTAATACTTCTTGCATACTCTGGGACCTCCGAAGAACGGAAGGTTAACAGACTCATGAACCGTATTCTCGACAGATATCCCTGGTCCACTGCGATAGTTGAGACCGAGTCTGAGAAGCTTGGCTAGTCCTGTCATTACGATTATAAGAGCCACGGGTTCTGTCGAAACCGAATCATGTTGAAAGACAATATTGCTATTGGCACTGACATTGTCGAGATTGAACGTTTTCGTAGTCTTGATGTTGAATCTCCATTCTTCAGTCGTGTCTTCTCAGAGAATGAGATAGCATATTGTTTGAGCCATTCTGATCCGGCACCCCATTTTGCAGCCAATTTTGCAGGAAAAGAGGCAGTAGTCAAAGCTATGAATTCTAAATGTCGGATTACTGTGAATCTGGTTGAGCTACTACGTTCTGAGGATGGAGCTCCCTATGTAGTGATCAACAGCGACTGTGACTATGATGTCCATGTGAGTCTGTCTCATTCAAGCACTCATGCTGTAGCTGTGGCTTTAGTAGTTCACCAATCGTATTTGTCAAATATGAGTGAGGTCCAAGGAATACTCGAACAGACTGTGAAACAGATTCTTCCCGAGGGTGAGGTTCATGACTGATATAGAAAAGATACTACAACCTGTCCAAGAGAATCCAACCTACCTCAACCTATGGAGTGCCTATAAGAAGATTCAGAGTCTTGGTCTTCCTGTTTCTGAAGAGGGTGACTCGCTTAGCTTAGCTGTTATCGGTTCATCAACACTAGAACCACTTGCAGCATGCATAGATGTCAAAACACGACTCGAGGGATTTCAGACAACGACATTCGTTGGAGGGTTCAACACTTATCGTCAAGAGGCCCTTGACACAAATTCCCCTTTCTACAAGTCAGAGCCCGATGTCATAGTACTCTCAGTAGATGCATGGTCTGTACTTGATCAACAATTTCAAGCAATTTTTGTAAGAGCATCAGAAAAGGATCGACTCAGTTTCCAGAAAGACCTAGTAAACAGTGTAGCCTCAGTTGTGGAGGTGCTTGAGAAGAACACTTCTGCAATCATTCTGGTGAATAACTTCATCGCTCCTGTGTTTTCTCCCCTAGGTATCGTGGATAGCAAACAGAAGATTGGTTTGAAGCATTTCATTGAAGGGGCTAACTCTGCACTAGTTGACAGATTCTTGAAGAGTAATAGGGTCTTCATTGTTGATCTTGACACTGTATCCAGTGACTTTGGAAAGTCTCGCATAATGAACTGGAATACATGGTATCGGGGGTCAGTTCCATTTAGCGAGGACTTCACACCAGTTTTAGCGGATGAGTATCTTCGGTATATCCGAGCCCTGAAAGGTCGTGCAAAGAAGTGTATCGTGCTGGATTTAGACAACACTCTTTGGGGTGGAATCATCGGAGAAGATGGAATCGAAGGAATCAAACTAAGTAACACTTCTCCAGGTATTGAATATGTTGACTTTCAGAGAGGTCTCCTAAGCCTATACAACCGTGGCGTGATTCTTGCTATCTGTAGCAAGAACAACTATGATGACGCTGTTAAGGTGTTCCGAGAACATCCTGCTCAAGTACTGAAAGAAGAGCACTTTGCTGCCATGAGAATCAATTGGCAGAATAAGGCTTCAAACATTGCTGAACTTGCTAAGGAGATTAACATAGGACTCGACAGTATGGTATTCTTCGATGACAATCCTGTGGAACGAGCTCAGGTCTCACAAGTACTCCCCGAGGTCCTTGTTGTCGAATTACCTAAGAATCCTCGACTCTATCGAGAAACCTTAGAGAATCTCAAGGTCTTTGATGTCCTCTCTCTTACAAAGGAGGACCTAGTGAGAGGAGAGATGTATGCTGGTAAACGTAAGAGAGCTGAACTGGAACAGACTGCCACCTCCATCGAGGACTTTCTCAGAACTCTTGACCTTAAGGTGAAGATACAACCAGTGAATGATTTCGATACACCTCGTGTAGTGCAATTGATAGGTAAGACAAACCAGTTCAACCTCACAACACGCAGACACACTGATTCAGATGTTCAGAATTTCCGGAAATCGGAAGATGCTGTTGTCTATAGCATGGCTGTAAGCGATAAGTTCGGCGATGAAGGTGTAGTTGGTGTCGCGATTGTGAAGATGAAGGACTCGGACTGGTGGATTGACACCCTCCTTATGAGCTGTAGAGTCATTGGTCGAACTGTGGAAACAGCTCTTCTGGCAAGGATTGTTGCTGATGCGCGTGCTGCAAAAGCCAAGAGAGTAATTGGAGAGTATATTCCAACAAAGAAGAATCCCCCTGCAGCTGATGTCTATGAGCGACATGGATTTGGAATGCCTGCAGAAACAGATTACAACGGAACATCTTGGATATTGAACCTAGAAACAGACACGATAGAGGTCCCAGATTATATTGAACTGCAAGAGGATTAGATAATGACTGAATTTGATGATAAACTCCTAGACATCCTTTCAAAGGTCTTGTTGGTTGAAAAAGAAGAGATCACAGATGACCTTAGACGAAAGGACTTCGAGCCCTGGGACTCTATGGCTCATCTGGTCATCGTCAGTGAGATTGAGAATGAGTTTGAAATCTTCTTCGAGGATGAAGAGGTCATTGAACTATGGACCGTCGGTGACATCAAGAAGGTCCTTGGAACCAAGCTCTCCTCCTAGTTTCTCTTGGGTTCAAGCTTCTGAATAGCGCGTGCTGGATTTCCAGCTACCATAGTGAGTGGAGGAACATCTTTGCCCACAACTGCTCCTGCTGCCACTATTGCTCCTTCTCCAACTTTGACTCCTGGGAGGATGATAGCACCTGCAGCAAGCCAAGCTCCCTTTCCGATGACCACCTTCTTCGGACCCTCGTGAAAGATTCGTCTTTTCTGGTGATATGGACTTGCACCTGAATGAGCCATGATTTTTACACCGGGTCCAATGCTTGCCCAATCATGAATCTCGATATACTCGGGATATTCGCCATCTACTAGGACTTGAAAACCCATGTAGACTCCTTTCCCTATCTTGACACCGCATTTCCTGTATACACTTGCTCTGAACTGATAGAATGGTGCAATCCAAGCCAAGATGCGAAGAAATCTTCCAAGCAGTTTTCCCATAAGTATCACCTTCTCATTCTTTTCCACAGGACCCTTCTCAGGTAATCTGCGAAGACCCAGTTATCAATATCGCCTGTGAGGAGGAGGCAGAATTTACTGTCGCTTTTCCATTTGGAATGAGTGTTCCAATATTCTACTGCCTCAGTGGGAGTTGTGCACCATCCTCCAATACTGTTGGAATGCTCAATAACATCTTTGAGACATCCGATGTATTTTTTCTGACCAATTCTTATTGGGTGGAGATCAAACATGATGACACCTCCCGTTGATGCAGTTTTCGACACCTCGCTCTTCAGGACCTTCGATATCTCAGCTGGTGTCATCCTCTTATTGTCAATCATGTAGTCATCACTCAATCTGTTCAAGGGGATGTATGTCACACGTGATTTCTGACCATTGAAGTTTGTGTGGAAAAAGTATGTCTTCTCCCTGTGTTCTTGACGAAATCCAAACCCTCCATCCCAAACGAGGTCAGTCTTCTCTAGAAGCTCGGGCATATCATCAGTGTAATTGTCATATGGAGCTCTGAATCCTGTTATTTTGACACCTAATTTTCTGAACACATGCAAACTCAGTAGTAGGTCCTTCTCTCGATCTTTCGCTGAGATTGTCGGATATCTCACATGATTGTATCCGTGGCTGGCAACCTCATGCCCTTCTTCCTCTATACTTCGAACAAGTTCTGGTTCCATTATAGATATGGCTGCGATTGTTGGAAATGTAAAACGACCATCAACCTCTTCGAGTACACCAAACATGTTGTCTAGAATAGTCTTGAAGGAGGTTTGGTGGAGCTTTAGCATACGATACAGCTGGCTAGGGGCTCCAAGTCCCCATCTCTTAATCAGTTGTGCAAAATAGCTTGAGCCTGACACAATCTCCACCAATATTTCAACACATTCTGGCTATCTCGTCTCTTTCAAAAGGATTCCGACCATCATCCCATTTTCGTATTTACATGGTAAGACTTATGCGATATTATAGAGAACCACCATTCAGGTGCGTTAATGAAGCTCAGTCATATCGGCATCATTGTCAAAGACATCGAAGAGGGCATCAAGAACCATGAGAAGTTGTTTGGATACAAACAGCTTGGACCTATTGTTGATGATCAAACACAGAAGGTCAAGGTTGTACTCATGGGGCCTTCAGAGGATGCACCTGTTAAGATTGAGCTGATTTCGCCACTTACTGATGATTCCCCGGTCACGGACCTTTTGAAGAAACGCCAAGCACTCTACCACTTGTGCTACTCTGTTCCTGATATTGAGGAAGCCAAGCAACATGCTCGAAAGAGCGGTGCTATCGTCATTTCTAAACCTGTTGAAGCACCACTCTTCGATGATCGAAAGATATGCTTTCTATTCACTAAGGACCACTATGTGATCGAGCTCGTTGAAGAAGGGCATTAGGTTTGAACTACGTATATCTTCGAGAATAAATCGAAAAGAGGTTCAATATATTCAGTATCCATTTTGGAATATACATGGTTGCACATTTCTATGAAGTTGATTGCGCGTTCATCCGCATGTTCTTGTATACCAATGATCTTCTTAGCTCTCTTGGTGATATCCTTAACCAAGCCTTTCGCTCCTTTGTCCTCACCGAATATCTCAGTAGCATCCTGCTCGACACGTTTCAATTGACTCTTGACTCTGATGTCTGACACATCATCAGCACCAAAGCTCTTCACTACATCCATCAATACATCTAGTATTCCGTTGTGTAATCCAGCAACTAGTGCTTCAATCTCATATGCGGTAAAACGTACAGTTGTTCCATCGCCCACGAGTTGCCATTTCAAGTCGCTACTTCTACTCACTGACAGCTTTCTTTGACCTATAGCAATTTCATCATCAAAGAATCTGGAATCGATACTACTTAGTAACGATGTCTTCATCACTGCGGCTTCTGGAAGTCTTATTCTGATTGTGTTGCCGCCATTTGTTACGGCAAGACACAGTCCTTCTGATGGTGCAATCTTCTTGACATAATCCGATGGTGGTGCAACTTCAACAGGAGGTAGATGTTTTAATTTCTCGGACATCCTCCTGATTTCAGCTTCAGTACAGACATATGTCTGCTTGTCCCCTGAAATTGATATCATACCATCATCATCTCGTTCGAAGATAATCTTGTTACCTCCACCTACACTTGTAGTCTTCAGGTATTCCTGTTTGTAACTACGTGCTGTTTGTGCAAGCTTGTCCAAGGCTGCAGCTACCATATGGGCTTCTCCGTATCCCATGGTTATCTCTGCACTTCCTTCGGTTCCGCGGCCAATACCCAAGGATCCATCCTTTCGAATCTTAACGTACACTACCTTCCACCTATTCGAAACTTGTAATGTTTACTGAAAACTATTGTGGAGATTCCCGTCCACAACAGAACTGTCTTATAGAAACCCCAACACAAGCATTTGATACATCATGAGCGAAGACGAAAATCCTACCCTAATCCTTACACTTTCAGGGGTACCTGATGAAGAAGTGGCTTGTCCATTTAGCGAAGGACTGGGTAAGAAAGTGGGTGATGCCCTTGTCTTCTTCATGCTATTCATAGCGCCAATCCTCTTCTTGATTGCTCTAATCCAGACTAGACTGTTCTAGAATGATACAAAATGAGAGCAGAAGGCAAAGGCCCTCTGCAACTGAAAATACTAGATTGAGTCCTTCACATCGAAAGCCAGAGTGCCGGCTTCCTTTGTCTTGAGTGAGAGGTCTAGAGTGTGTTCACCCTCAGGTAGAGGATCTCCTGCGATAAAAATCTCTATCTCTACTCCAACCTTGATTGGAAAGGTGTTATCTTCACTGATATCAGATCCTTGGACTTCGATGTCTCCAGATCTGATTATTGTGGAGTCTAGTGAATACTCGGTACCGTTCACTTTGATTGGTGCTACAGCTGTTGTAGTCCCTGGTGATAACGAGTTTTTCAGTTTGAACGAAAAGCCGCCTTCGACATTTTCGAGGCTTCCCTTGATGTAAAGCTTCCTGAGAAGGAAGGATGGAATCTGCATTAGTCATTTAGCCTCCAGCTAATTCTACTGTGGTCTGCTTCTCGTGCATCTTTTATAAGTTCCGAAGGTGGCTCGGATTGTATTTCTCGCAACTTTCCTTCCACAAAAAGTAATAAGCCCTCAGCAAGCAGTCTGACTCGAAGCACCTCAAAAGGAGAGAATTGGTTGCAGTTCGATATATTCGATCCATTTGGCGATATCTTTGGAACATTCACCACGATGTTCTTACTAATCACGGTTATCACCATAATCTTCGTTGTAATCATAGTCTGGTTTGCCTGTAAAGCAAGCTCGGGAATCGTGTCGAGTGTTTCTCGTGGCTTTACGATAGAAGCACCATCTTTTGTCATACCTGAACAAAATCGTGGGCAGAGAAGGTCTGATGGCTCAGAGATGAAGACAGTACGATTGCCAGAGAGATGTCCCTCTTGCGGTGCATCAATTTCCCATGAAGGGATTGATTGGACTGGACCACTTGAGGCTAAGTGTAATTATTGCGGAGGTACACTCAGAGCCAATTTCGAGTCCATCTAGAACCATCTTATCCCCTCAATATCCTGATTATACTGAGACTCTTAGTAAGTCTCTTCGCCTTAGGACATGCTAGTGGAATATATATCCAATCAGGAGGAAGCTTTTTCACTAGTATATCACGCTTAGATGTAGGACTTGCGCTGCCCCCACGAGGAAATCCCAATGGTCGATGCTCTAGAAATGCAAGAGGATGGGACAACTCTCGCTGTAAACATCAATAGAGAGAGTTTGTTGCCAGATCGTGTTTTCTGTATTGTCGATGAATCAAACAAGAATGTCTACATCTGGCTAGGAAAAGAGGCTAATGTTCGTAAGCGATTTGTTGGCGCACAGGTCGCTGGTAAGATTCGTGGTGAACTAAACACTGGCTTCAGGGTTCGTTCTTTGGACCAAGGAGACGAAACTCAAGATTTTTTCAACTCATTGACTCGGGACTGACAAAGGACTAGGTTTCACGCCACTGCCACAACATTCTATAGAGTATCAGACATCGCTCGTTAGAGGTCACCATTTTGAAAGGACTAATGAAGACAGCTCGTGGTGCGGGCAACCTAGAACTTCGTGAACTTGATGATCCAAAACCGAAACGAGATGAAGTCTTGATTGAGGTAGCCGCAGCAGGTCTCTGTGGCACCGACATCCACATTAAACATGACCAAGCATTCTATACTCCACCTGTCGTCTTGGGCCATGAATATTCCGGCACTGTTGTTGAAATTGGATCTGATGTGACCTCTGTATCCGCTGGTGATCATGTTGTTTCACCAGCCACAGCTTACTGTGGAAAATGTTACCAGTGCAAAACCGGACACATGAATCGTTGCACTGCTGAGGACAAAAGAATCCTTGGAACTTCTAGAGCCAATGGGGCTTTTGCCAAGTACCTTGTAGTTCCTGATTATATTGTACATCAAGTACCAAAAGAGGTCTCTCTGGAGGCTGCAGCTCTTGCTGAACCTTTTGCCTGTGTAGTACACTCAGTGATTGACAAGACTCCTATTTGTCCCGGTGATACCGTTGTTGTACAGGGACCTGGTACAATGGGCCTGATGGCCACACAGATTGCCAAATCCATGGGTGCTGGTAAAGTCATAGTGACTGGAGTTACATCCGACAAGTGGCGTTTTGATATAGCTAAGAAGATTGGCGCAGACATCACAATCGATGTCATGGGAGGTAAAGACCCAGTAGAGATTGTCAATGCTGAAACCAATGGGCGTGGGGCTGATGCAGTCATTGAAGCAAGTGGTGCTTGTGTTGCGTGCACACAGGCTCTTGATTTCGTGAAAGTTGCAGGACATGTGACATTACTTGGTGTGAGAGGTCAACCAGCAAACATCGATTTGGATCCGATAATCACCAAGGAACTGACTATGTCTGGAACCTGGGGAACTCTGCCATCATCATGGGTAACAACCCTCAGACTCATGGCTTCTGGAAAGGTCGATGTCACCCCCCTCATTACTCACAGGATTTCTCTCTCAGAATGGGAGAAAGGCTTTGAACTGATGGAAAGCCAAAAAGCAATCAAGGTCCTCTTCACTAAGTTTGAATGAAGCTGGACGGTGTTGGAATGTTTCTGACAAAGGACATTAGTGATGAAGAGTATGAGGTCTATGATCATTCAGGAATGCAAGGAGTGAAGCGCAAGAAACTTCTCAATCCTGAGAATTCGTCAAAGAACTTCGCTTTACGAGCTTATATCATAGAACCTGGTGGACACACATCTTATGATATTCACCCACATGAGCATGGAGTTTACATGATGAAAGGCATAGCAACTGTCAAGGTTGGAAATCAAGAAGTTCAGTTAGAACCAGGAGATGTCCTTCATATCATTGGAAACGAACCACATCAGTTCTTTAACCACGGGGTTGAGCCGGTGAAATTTCTCTGTGTTCGAGATTTCACTTCTTCCTAGGTGCCCAAGCATCTAGGCAATCCTGAACGGTTGCGATGTGAGATGCTGCTGGACCACCACCCATGACTATTGCAACTGAACAAGCTTCCATGATTTCTTCTCTTGTTGCTCCAAGAGTCAGAGCTTGTTTTGTATGATAAACCATACACTCCTCACATGGGGCGAGTACTGAAGCTACTATACAGATTATTTCTTTGAACTTGGCTGATAGAGCCCCGTCTTTATGCACAGTCTTCTGGAGATCTGTGAATGCGTTCCGAGCGTCTGGAATGTCTCGGTTTAGTGCGCCAAAATGTTTCATGAAGCTCTTCAGCGTCTTTTCAACATCATCAGTCATTGAAACCAATCCTCAAGTTCACTGGGCTGGAGTGCCCAGATTCCACTCGGACTGGGAATAGCGGCTCTGATATAAAGCCTGTGCAGTGTCCCTCTCCTCTCGCGATAACCCTCTCTTCTCTATAGATTGTTTGGAGCCACTCTCTATACTCTTTGCAATCACACTCTTGATTGCATCATCTGATGGACATTGCTCCAGCTGGTCTGATATGTTGGTCACAACATCACGTTTGCTTTCCATGCAACGGACTCTGGTTCTGTCCCTGAGAAATACTGGTTGGTCTTCTGGAGGTGAGAGGCTTTTCTGGAGCATCAGAATGTCCGCGTTGATTAACAATGTCCCATGTAGAAATGCAGCACCTCTCTTGAGCCATCCTGCAGTCCCAGTTATCTTTAGGTCATTGATTCTAATACATGAACGAACTGGATCGTAACGTGCAGGTATCTCGATTGATTGGAGGGCTGTCGCAATATTCCCAATGAACATGTCATAGATGTCCTTCAGAGTCTTTGGAACATATTTTTCTGTCCTCTTTACACAGATTGAGAAGTTCAGATTTCCTGAATCGTGGAATACAGCACCTCCTCCTGTGAATCGCCTTGCTATGGAGATATCTTTCTCTCTACAATATGCAAGATTCACTTCTTTGTGAACGCACTGAAACCTACCGATTACAACTGCCTTTTCTGAACGCCAGAATCGGAGTGTGTTCACGCTCTCTTCTTGGTCTGCTGTTGTCCTGGCAACAGCCTCATCCACTGCAAGATTATGATAGACATCCGTACTATCATCATCAATCAGCCGCCAAGTCATTCGTATCGCTCTCGCCGTGTCAGTCACAGGTATAGGTCCCTGATTAGCTTGTTGCCAGAAGAGAAGAATGGTTAGCCGATGGCCAAAGTAAGTTGCTCGCCACCGGCAGGAGGCCTCAGAGCAACGGTTGAGGCTTGGAGCAGATGTCGTATTCGAGGC
>Ga0209536_100008232_pt1 | contig 15660 bp, 7 predicted proteins | sample DeeMarSeWOR28_12_FD_187461 | JGI IMG/M metagenome (GOLD analysis project Ga0209536, IMG submission 187461) | Marine sediment microbial communities from White Oak River estuary, North Carolina - WOR-2-8_12 (SPAdes) (version 2) | ecosystem: Environmental > Aquatic > Marine > Intertidal zone >...
GCCCACTGTGGATTCCATAATTCGTTTACGAAAAAGCCGTTGTTCATTCGTAGCTTTTTGACGTTGAAGGTCTTTGAGGTTGGCCCGGCAGAAATGACACCCGAGGGTAGTAAGGTGAAAATCTACATAATCAAACCAACCCGGCTCTAAAGTTTCCAACAAAAAGGCCCCGAGCGTACTCCGTTTCGGGCAGCTAAGCCGCTGAGTCTCCCATATCTCGGTTAAGTAATTTTCTAAATGTGAAGATTCAAAATCCGTTAAGGAGTTGACTTTTCCAATATTCCCGCGTATCCGCTTAAGACAGCGATGTTTGAAGACCCTGACTGCCGTCTTCTCCAGCTTGAATAGATTCGCCACATCATTATGGGAAATCCTGCAATAAAACAGCAACTCGACCATCTTCAAATCACGAAACTTCAGCGATTCCTTGAAATCCTTAAGCAATTCCCTAAGAGCTTCTATAAGGGCCTTTCGCGCAAGTCCCTGCTGTTCATTCCGGCTGATATACCAACTGGCGGTGGGATCGGGAGCCGGCAACCGTTCAAAAATATTACTCCCCTCATCATCTTGTCCATCAATATAGACATCCTGAATCAGGCTGACCGATCTCGACTGTTTGCTGCGGTAGCGATCAAATATTTTGTTCCGCAAAATGATAAAAAGAAAAGTTTCAATGCTGGTTTCTCCGCGGAATTTGCCCAGTCCCTTGATGAATGAGACGAATGTGTCCTGAACAACATCCTCTGCATCTGCGCGCTGGGGAAGCCGGGCGGTCGCAAAGTTCAAAAGCCGGCCCTCGTATTGGCCTATCAACCGCGACCACGCACCGCCCTCTCCATTGCATATCTGTCCTAAAAGAAGCTTATCCGTCTCGTTTATTTCACTCATATCTTTACGCTAAAAGGATTCAACTGCGCAGATTACATAATTACATAATAAAACACCTTTTCTTTATTCAGTTTGTTTTACCTCTTTTTGCACAACAGGGCCAAAATAAATATCGAACCATTTAAGGCTCTCCTCGTTGACATGTTCTCGCGGAAGATGTCCGGAATCAAAGAGAAGGTGCCGTTTATCTTTGTCGGGCGTGCCCAGAAGGTCAAACATTGGACGCTGCGATTTTTCAACCAGCAAAGCTCCATCATACCGTCCGTTAATCATTAACACAGGTATCCTTACATGCTGTGCAAAGTTGATTTGATCAACCTCCGGAAGGGCTGGTTCAAAGTAAAATCCTCCACCGACTAACACACATACTTTGAGGCGGGCCTCTACTGCAGGGAAAATCGCACCCAGGGCCGCACCCCAGCTCAAACCGAGAAAACCCAGCTTTTCATGGTCGATATCCTCGCGAAGCTCTAAATAATCAATCGACCTGCTCAGGTCTTTAGACCACCATATCACGTGGTCCCTATAGGACAGCGAACGATCCGGGCGATTAGATTGTAAACCGCTGTTTCGCTCATATGTACCCTTGTAAACGGGATAAAGCACCGCGCGTCCGCTTCGTAGAAGATAATCGGGAAGGCCCCCGGCGTGATACTGATGTAAGAAAAGGGCCGAATTACCCGGAAAATAAATCACCGTTTGATAAGGAGGCGAAGAATTTCGAGGAAGATAAAGATGCGCAATAACACGCTCCTCTCCATAGGCGGCATCGAAGACTATCGTCTCGTGCACCCAGTACTTCTGCGAGTCGTCAACTGATACAACCGCCTCATTCAAAGCATCTTTCTCGTAGGAGTAAAGGGTCTTTTTGTAGAGTAGAAATTCCTCCGCCGAGACAGGGCTTTCCCTGCTGTAATCCCGAGTCTCAAAGGCTATTTCTTCGAAGGCCTTCTCTGGAACGGAGCTGTCCGAGACGTATTTAACACAGCGGAATCCGTTTGTTATGGAGCGGTCAAACGGACTGAAGGCGGCCGGAATCACGAACTTGTATTCCGGCTCATCCCATGCACCGCCCAATATATACCGCTTATTGTCACCGGCTTTATTCAAGCACCACTCCCTGACATTTCCGGCCATATCGTATGTTCCATAACTGCCCATACCCTCATGGCCTCCAACCGAAGCGGCGCCCTTTTGGTTGAAATTGCTGTGTAGAAGAATAGTCCCGGAGTACCTGCCGGCAGTTATCCCCGCCCTGCTCCAATGATATATCGTAGGTAATCGTTTGCCTGCAAATTCAGCATAAGCGGCGGCCTCATACCAACTAACACCCCCTACAGGATAATCATCCTGCCCCTCCGGGTAGTTCCCGCTCCTCCAACTCGAAGGCCCTGTCTTCCCGCCCTGATCGACAAACTCACCCATGGCCTCCGACCATGAAAGAATGATTCCTTTTTTAAGGAACTTATGTTTCCAGTGTTTCTCATCGCGATAACCGCCACTGTCCAAAAATTCCTTGAACTGCTTATTTGTAACCTCATATCGGTCAATGAAATAATCGTCCAGCTCTATCTCGTGATGACTCATCCCGTTAAGCCACAGCTTGAAACGACCTCCTGAAACACGCACCATTCCCGATGGAACTTCAGCTTTCCTGTAAAGCTGAAAGTTGACCGGCCTGTTCGAAGTAGGTCTGCGAACTTCGACCGTGGCGTAGCCGGGCTTTGTCAGCTTCCAGCGATAGAGCCCACGCGCAAGTCTGATTTGACCTGTAGGAGACTTACCCAAACGCCTCCACTTCTCGCCCGGTGAGTTGTATCGTTGTACATATATCCGGGCCCCGCCTGGTGTGGTATCGATCGACATTGTATCTGAAAATTCAGGCCACAACGCGGCAAGGCCTGGATCCCCTCGGGCAAAGCGTTCAGCACTCCGGGCAAGTTCAAACGCCTCAAAATACTTGCCTTTGTCAACCAGAGTCCTGATTTCCGGGATAACTCGCTCTTGGGCCCATCGGGATGTAAAGTATTTCCATGTGGCTACACCTGCTATGATAGAAGCCAACACAATCCCGGCAGCCATAGCAACAGGAACCTTATGCCGGCGAACAAACTTGATAATCTTATCTACGGGCCCCGACCGCTTCGCCCGGATAGTATAGCGGTTTATGTATCTGCGTAAATCTTCGGCAAACTCACCAGCCGTTTGATAGCGACGGTTGGCTTCTTTTTCAATGGCCTTGCAGCAGATAGTGTCTAAATCCACGGGAATCCTGTCATCCAACTGACGCGGCCTCAGCGGCTCCTTCCCGAGTATTTGCGTGATGATCTGTTCGCGGTTCTCTCCTACAAAAGGCACCCTGAGCGTCAATAATTCATACAGTGTCACCCCGAGCGAATAGATATCCGTACGATGATCCGGTTTATCCCCTCCGCCTCGAATCTGTTCCGGACTCATGTAGTGCGGCGTGCCAATGAAAGAGCCGGTAATGGTTATCCCCTGGTCCTCCAGCATGCGTGCTACACCAAAGTCCATAAGACTCAACCGCCCATCCTTGCCCAGCATAAGGTTGGACGGCTTCACGTCTCGATGGATGATGCCCTTGTTGTGGGCATAGGCCAGGGCATCGGCAACATCAGCAATCAGCCGGGCAATAGTGTCGAAGTGCCTCTGCAACGAACCGCCCCGACTCAGCGAAAACGCCGTTTTTGTACCACTCCTTACAGCCTCTGCCGAATTAGGTTCCTCACCAGTTCCTCCCTTTTCTATGGATATGAAGTCCGGTGGCGCGGACTTGTCCCCTTTGGCAGCGCGAAAATCATCGATGACCTGGTCAAGGCTTTGCCCTTCTATCATCTCCATCGCATAGTAGCAGGTGCCGTTTTCCTCCCCCTCGGCATAAATTGCCACAATATTCGTATGATGAAGTTTCGCTGCGGCCTGGGCCTCTCGATGAAAACGCTCAACCGCCGCTTCCTGGTTCAGGGTCAATCCCGGAGGCAGTACCTTCAATGCCACGCGACGGTTTAAAGAAACCTGGACCGCCTGGTAAACAATACCCATTCCTCCCGTACCCAAACGCTTTTCAATACGAAAGTCCCCGATTTGAACGTTGGGTTCCAGGCCTCCAATGCTGTCAGGCTCGTTATTTACGTTTACTACGCTCGAAGTTTTAACCTTTGCCTTTGGAATACTCGCCAGACCTGCCTGCGTTCGCAGCAGTTGTGTGGCACATGAATCACAAATCCTAAGGTGACGTTTCCACGTCGTTATCTGTTCTGCCGGGGCCGAGTTATCGAGAAGAACCGTAAAATCCCTGCTTGATAAACACTCGTTCATAAACCACGTTCTCCTTATGCACCCTTTCTCTCAGTCAAAACGTCAATAAAAAATTGACCTTTGCCTTCTTAATCATTCCCTTTCTTCAGCTAAAGTTAAATCTTGTATTATACTCTCCAAAATCCATTATTTGAAATATTTCAACCACTTTTTTAGACGCAGCCAGTGACTAAGCGTTACAATTATTTTTCAAATCAAATCCTCCAACCATGTTAAGAAGCAAAAGAATCGTGCTTAATGTTAAAAAACACCGGCTTGTCAAAGTATGATTTACCTGCTCCTGCTGTGCCACCGTAAGTGTCCATATTGATCACGACGGCGTTTTCTTTTCGCTCTCGCCCGGGATTTACTATGGCGGTGGCGGCGGCGACGGCAGAATAGTCATGAAGGTCCAGACCGTACCGGGGGTTGTCCAACTGGGATTGACCTCATCGATACGCCAGTAGTACCTCATATTCCCAATCATTGTGCCGGGATCGAATGTTGTAGCAGTCTGGTTACCTATGAACGGCGGTGGATTCGCGGTTCCGAAGTATATATCGTGCGATGTGGCTTTAGAACCGGCTGTCCAGCTCAAATCGGCGTCTATATCAACGTCCGTTGAGCCATTTGCCGGATTCGGATTAGTTGCCTGACCGGGGGGATCATAACCCAGTGCACTTAGCGCATCTTCCAGCTTTTCAATGCTCTTTTCCAGTGCATCTATAGACTGCTCCTCATGCTGCATCGCAGAATGAATCTTCTGCTTCGCTGTAACTATATCGGCATAATTTAAATCACCATAGTCTCCGCTTTCAAGCCATTCCTCGAGCGCTTCGTACGCCGCCCTTTCTTTCTCCAGTTCGGCATTAATCTTTTCCAGCACCTCAACCTTCCTGGCAATCGCGTCCTCCGTGCGAATGACAGCAAACTCATACGGCCCTATTGGCATAAATGGCGTGAGTTCCTCGGCAAAGTCGGTATTCACATCTGCAACCGGTACCGGCTCCCTCCACTCCAGGTCGCTTAGAGCCAAAGTCTCTTGGTTCAATGTGAGAGGCTCCGGCTCATAGCCAAGTGAAATTAGCGCATCTTTTAGCTTTTCAACGCTCTGTTCCAATGCGAGTATCGACTGCTCCTCATGCTGTATCGCGGAATGAATCTTCTGCTTGGCAGTAACTATGTCACCATAATTTAAATCACCATAGTCCCCGCTTTCAAGCCATTCATCAAGTGCTTCGTACACTGTCCACTCTTGATGCAAACCGGCCGGTAATTCTTCAAGCAGTGCTGTTTTACGCTCGACTGCACCGTCGGTAGCCAGTATGGTAATCTGATAGAGACTGCAAATATCTATCGGCGCATCCGATTCGATCCACACCGGGTCACTTTCCTCGACGGCACAAGGGTCCCAACCAAGATAACCATGATTACCATTGCCGGACAAATCATACACAATCTGCCCCCAGCCTTCGTCAAAATCCCAGTATGCAACCAGATTGGGCTCATCACCCGCCGGCCTCATATACATATTTGCCTGGATTTCTTCGTCAGATAACGCCCTGTTGTAGACTGCGACTTCATCGATGATGCAGTTGGAATACCCATCGATGGTGTAATCCCACGACCTTGCACCCATAACGAAATGCTTGTCCGGCTCAGTGTCCCCTGTGTTTTGCTCGAAGTGACGCTCCTCGTGCAGTTGCCCGTTCAAATAAATCTTCATTTCCTTATTGTCGTATATCGCTGTGACATAGTGCCAGGTCCCCTGTGGGGCATAAGTGGTATAAGCAGATGTGCTCTTAACCCATGACTTTTCCACTATATACCTGAACCTGCACGTAGAAGCCTCCCACATCAGTGAGTAACCGAAAACACCACGTCTTTCATCTGCCCGCATTTTACTGAGAAGCCAGCCATTTGAGAAAGGCCTGGCCCAGAGGGACACCGAGAAGCTGCCATATTGGCTGACTCTCATGGAAGGATCATCGCTCACCCCAACATAATCATCCACGCCATCAAACTGCAAAGCTGCTCCTGTGGGACAGGTGTGAAAAATATTAACAACCTTGTCGGCATCGAAGGTGACATCCCCCTCGGTATAACCGGCCAGTATTGTAACCGATTGGTCCCTAACTACATCTTTTGTTATCAGCACTCCTTTCTCATCAATATTCGCCGCAATATTCGGCTCAATAGCCCAAAGGGCCAAGTTCGTTACGTCCCTTGTTCTGTCATCGTCATAGAAAGCGATGGCTTTATAGCCGGCACTGAAATTCTCCACAACACCCCAAGGCCCGGTTATCTCAAGACCAACAAGCTCCTTATATTCGAACGCTATTAAAAAAGGATAGGCCCCATTTTCCAAAATACCCCAAATGTCAACAAAATCCCAATTCACAAAAGTAGCCTGCTGCATCATCTCCGCAGTACTCTTGGGTGTTCCTCCATAGGGGCTTGATGAGGCTCCCTTGTCCTTATCCCAGTAGCTGTTTGTGATAACAGGATTTTCCCAGTTAAAACCAATCAAAGCTTTTCCATAGCCGCATGAGTAGCACCTGTCTACGTAAGAAGCGTCGGCATCACCAACAAGATTGCCTTGTTTTGAGCCTCCTCCTGTTACAGTTCCATACGAATACGAATTAGTTAAAAGTGTATAGTGGGTTCTTCCATCATGATAGCCTATCAATCCCCCAACTTGCTTTCTGTTACCGGCATTAACATTCACACCTGACGAGCATTGGTCCACATGTGTTCCTGAAACTGTAAATCCAATGAGTCCGCCTGACTTGGAATCAGCCGTCCCAACCTTTAATGTAACAGTTCCTGTTGCAGAACATTTAGTGATAATTGAATCTGAACGCGCTGCACCTGTTAAAGTACCACTTTTTAAATCAGCCGTGATTTCCGCATTTCTCAAATGTACGTCTTGAACTGTCCCCCCCCATAAACTTCCAAATAAGCCTTGATATCCACTATTAATCCTGCTGATATACAGATTCTGTATGGAATGCCCCATTCCATCGAATGTACCGCTGAATGCATCTTTAGGATCTCCTGTCGATTTACCAACTGGAACAAAGCCTGCGCCTCCATCCCAGTTAACTGTCTCGGATGCGTCTATATCGTTGCCTAACACATAGTATGCATCCAGCTCATCCTGCATCTCCTGAAGCTGCTGGACAGTTGTGATCACGTAAGGATCCGCTTCCGTCCCCAAGCCGCTTCCACTAAACGCCCATACAGACCCGCAAAACGCCAAAACCACCATTATTGATGTTGCTGATAAAAGAATTGATTTCCGCCTCATTTTTGACTCCTCTAAAAAAGTTCATCTTTTTGCGCAGCGGCAGCTTCATCCCATCTTGCTCACTACGGCATTAGGCTCTCTGGCTCATAACCCAACGAAATTAGAGAATCGAGCAGTTTTTCAAAACCTTTTCCAAGCATATCTATTGACTGCTCCTCGTGCTGCATCGCAGAGTGGGTCTTCTGCCTGGCTGTTACAATATCGCCTTTACTCAAATCAAAAAAGTCTCCGCTCTCGAGCCATTGCTTAAGTGCTTCGTACATTGTCCACTCTTGAGCTAATGCCGCCTGTAATTCTTTAAGTGAGGCACTCTTATGTTTAAGTGCTTTTTCTGCGGCGGCGACAGCTATCAGATACGGTGTACAACGACCTATTGGCGCATCGGATTCAATCCACGCAGGATCGCCTGCATCGACATCCGGTGTCGAACCTAACTGCCCATCGTTACCATTGCCGGACAGGTCATATACAAATTGCCCGTCGCCTTCGTCAAAATCCCAGTATCCAACCAGCCCCGGCTCATCGCCGGTAAGTCGGTTGTGCATATTCGCCCGAATCTCCTCAACAGATAAAGTCCGGTCGTAAATACGGACATCTTCGATGGTGCCGTTCCAGAAATCGCTTTTAACAGGACCATCATCGTATTCCTGTCCTATTGAAAACAAATCATTTGAATATATAGATGTGTTTGAAGGATAGGTATGCACCTTCTTTCCATCAACATATATGGTTGCAGAATCTTCTATAACATTAAGAACATAAACAATATGATGCCATGTTCCATCAATTATCTGGATGTTTGTATTTATCCATGAAGTAGTAGTTAAAGAAGGATCGTATACCTGCAGGACAGAGCTTGGATTGGGATAGCCCAATAATAATCTGTTTCCGCCAAGGTTATCATTGAATCCCAAAAATACCTGGTTGTTTGAAGATGATGAGGTTGAATTTGAATTAATCCAGGCCATCAAGGTGAAATCTTTGTTAGAAATATCACTGGTAACACTATTCACCGCAACATAATCATCCACGCCGTCGAAGCTCAATGCTGTTCCCGTAGGACAGATGGTAAAAATATCTACAACTTTTTTGGCTTCGAAAGTGACGTCCCCTTCGGTGTAGGTAGCCTGTAATGTCGCCGGCTGGTCGTTTACAACATCTTTTGTCGTCAGCACACCGGCCTCAATACCCGCAATAGTATTCGGCTCAACCGCCCACAGGGCCGAGTCCGTTACGTCCCTTGTGCTGTTATCGTCATAGAAAGCGATGGCTCTATACCCGGCGCTGAAGTTCTCCGCCACTTCATTCGGCCCAACGATCCCAAGACCAATAAGTGTACGTGGTTCGGTCAGATACGACACATAAATATCCCTATTTTCGTCTCTCAACCAACTAACGAAGTAAAGAGCTGTTCCATCACTGCTAAGAGAGGGGCCCCCGCTATGACCTCCCGGCGTATCAAAAAATGATAAATGCTCGAGGTTGCCGAACGGTTCAGTCAAGGAAGTGCGTGTTGCTTTGAACAGCTGATATAATCCATTACGGTTGGAGTGAAAGAGTAACGTAAGGCCATCAGATGAAATGAATGAACACCCTTCATCCGAGGCTGTGTTAATCTCCGACAAATTCCTGACATTTTCGAAAGGCGAACTTCTATTAGGTCGATTTGCTATCCAGAGATCGCACAATCCCAAAGTACCAGGAAGACCTAAACCGCCGAAAACTATTGTTAACTCGTCTGCAGTAAGGAAAGGTTCGCAAACATTTCCAAGGGCGTTCAATTCGCTGATATTAATGCCGGCCGGCCAGGGATCAGTCACCGATGCTCTTTTGCTGAGCTTCATTCGCCGTATAGAACCCGGCTCGGTCCTATAGTAGTACATTCTCAGATTGTCCTGGGAAACCCAAGGTTGGCTAACATGACCACCAGAATAATTCAGCTCACTTATATTCTTTACCGATGTAAATGGTCCATAAGGCACCGGGCGAGTTGCCTGGTAAATCCGTGTATAATAGAAAGTATCAGTCTCACTCCTAACAAAGTAAAGAGTCAACCCATCAAAGGATAAGAACGGTAACGAATCTCTGTATGCCGTATTTACTTCTGAGACAGGTACCGGAGCAGACCACCCGGCCCATGCAAATCCCATCAGCCCCAGAACAATCAGTACCGCCATCGCCAAAATAAGATTTTGTTTGCGTCTCATTTTTTCTCCTCTAAAAAATTAATAATTAATTGCGCAGCAGCATTACTGTTAAGGATTATTATTTTCAAGCCAATGGGCGGCCATAAGCACAAAATCCTTAAAGTCTATCCTGCAGTCTCCGTTTATATCGCCTGCAACAATTATTTCGCATAGCGGCTCACCAAAGTATGATTTACTCGCCTCAGCTGTCCCGCCATAGGCACCCATATTAACTATACCGCCATTGGGAAAAGGCTCATAGCCGATGGGGCTGCCAATATCGCCCGCATCAATGCAGGGACTCGTAACATCATCCTGAATCCAGTTCTGACTACTCGGTTCCCACCTGCCCCCCTGCGACTTCAAATGATAATCACCATTATTTACGTCAGCGAAACACGGGGTGGTGTCGATATTGCCCACACCAGGATACCCTCCCTGGACGCAACTGTAGTTAATAACGGGATTGCAGGAGCCGTAGCCCTCGTGATTATAAATCTGCGCCGATTCACCCATACCGTCGCTGTCACTGTTGTTCCAAAAAATGCAGTTGGTTAAGATAGATTCTCCGAAACAACAGTCGTAGTTGTTCATTCCACCTCCTTTGATGTCTGCCGAGTTACTTATGAATATGCAGTTGGTCATAATCGAGTAACTACACCAGTCGATGGAAATCCCACCACCATAGCTTGCAGAGTTGCAGCTGAACATACAGTTGGTCAGAATTGGGCGGCTGTACATGTTATACATAGCACCGCCATCGCCCCCAGCATCATTACCGCTGAACGTACAGTTCAACAGCGTCGGAGTGCTATTGTTATATCCGTTAAACATCCCACCACCGTCACTACTTGCCGAGTTACCACTAAACGTACAGTTCAACAGCGTCGGAGTGCTATCTTCGTTAAACATCCCACCACCGATATTACTTGACGAGTTGCCGCTGAAGTTGCAGTCTGTCACCGTCGGGCTGCTTTCAGAGTTGTACATCCCGCCGCCGGAGTATCGGGCCGAGTTGGCAACGAAACGGCAATTGGTCAGTGTCGGAGAACAATGGTAGTTATATATTGCGCCGCCGTAGTAGGCCCAGTTGCCGCTAAAGGTGCAGTTGGTTAGAATCGGGCTGCCATCAATTAGTATACCGCCGCCAATCCCCACGGTGGTGTTCCCACTGAACGTGCAGTTGCTAATCGTGGGGCTGCCATAGCATAAGATTCCGCTACCCTGGCTTGCCGAGTTACCCGTGATGACATTATCGGTGATGATTGGGGAGCTGGCCCTGCGGCAGCAGATGCCGCCCCCGCCCCCGCCGGGTTCACAATGGTTGTCACTGATAATGTTGCCAACAATAAGTGGTGAAGCTCCGTCCCAACACCCTATGCCGCCTCCACCGTCATAGTCATACTCTATCTTGTTCCCTGTAATAACGTTGTTCCTGATTGTCGGCGAGGACGCAATGCAAAGTATGCCGCCACCCCTGCCATGGAACCCATTGGTGATTGTGAGGCCCTCTACAACGGAGTTTGCATCTTCACCACTGTGAAAGTAAAAGCCCCGGTGACAGTGTCCCTTGCTGCCGTTGCAGTCGATGATTGTTGCAGCTACAATGTTGGGATCGTTTGGATCTGTGCTGCAGAGCGTGATGGCTTTTCCTTTAAAGTCTAAATCCCGGTTGCCATCACCGCGGAAGGTGCCGGGGCCCAGGATTATGACGTCGCCGCCAACTGCCGCGTCTATAGCCGCCTGAATAGAAGGATACTGAATGCCGAATTGGAAATCGGCCCGGAAGCCTTTATAAACACCAGTAGCATTGGCATCAACATAAATGGTTGTGCCACCGGCAACGGAGGTTAGCCCCTGCATTACCAAAAATACCGAAATAACAACCTGTGTCTTTAGATTTCTTGTCGATCTCATTTTTTTACCTTCCAAAAAAGGCTGCTGGACTCTCATAATCCCTCTGGATATTAGTTGTATGAAAACTAACCAACCTATCATCTACATCAGGCCGGAATCCGCCTATTTGAGACGTAACAGGTATAAGATTGTTACATTAATTTCGTAAATTTTTTGAAAATTTTGCCTTTTCATTCCCACTCAACAGATCAAAAATATATCACTGCAACGAACCGTTCTCATAAAGCGACAAAACCTCAGCATCGGATAAGGCGCCGTCATAAATGCGGACCTCGTCGATTTTACCGCCGAAGAACGCTTTAATCGTGGAATCGTATGACATTGCTCCTATCACCAGATTCTTATCAGGCGTTGTGCTGCCTGTTTCCAGGTCAAACGTTCGCCTGCCCCTGAGTTCTCCATTCAAATAGACTCTCACGTCCTTATCGTCGTACACTCCAACCACGTGATACCAACTGCCAACCGGCGCGGAATTTCGGCCGGTCTGCACGAGAACATATCCCTTCCAGGAAGACTCCACACCAAAAGAAAATCCTGAGATTTTGGAACTCCATGTTGCCAGATAACCAAAAACGCTCACTCCTCTTTGTGGTGTACGATACGTTGTTTCTGAAGAGGGCCCGGATCTCCAAACCTCAAAATCGCCGCTTCGGTTCGGTAGTTTAATAGTACGAACACCAGGCTTTGATTCTGAAGAATTCCCGAAGTTCCAAATTCCCGAATCGTCTCTCCGAATTCCCGAATCGCTCCTTCGCCCGCCGGATCGCATCTTGCATATTATAAGACTGTTTTCGGTCTCCAAAACAGGCATGACCCAGGCCGATATCGTAAAGCTGCTGCTCTGCATGAACCTCAACGAAGGATCATCGCCCACTTCAACATAGTCGTCAACGCCGTCAAAACTCAATGCATTGTTAAACCGCCCCGCCGTCCATTCCGCCCCGTGGACGGTTCCGTTATTCCGGCCGGCAGAGTCATTAGCTGCTGTTCCCTGGCCTTCATCGAACTTCCAGTACGCAACCATCTGTGGTGGCGGCGGTGGCCTCCAGCCCAAAACCTGCAGCGCCCCAAGCAATTCCTCAATTGCCTGCCGAAGAACTTCTCTTGACTGTTCCTCACTCGCTATCATCCGGGCCACCTTCTGCTTTGCCTCGGCAACATTCCATTTGCTCAAATCCCCGTATTCACCGCTTGCCTGTAAGTCCTCAAGTGCTTTGTAGAGTTTCGCTTCCCTCGCTAAAGCTGCATCAATTGTTCGCATCGCCGCACGCCGTTCCTCAAGTGCTGACTGAAGCTTCGCCCGCACGGCAAGAATCTCTTTATTCTCAACTTCTTGATCAACGAATCGGGACTCAACCAAATCCGAACTGGACGGAGACGGAAGATTCTCGGTTTGAAACACCAGCGTGTCCAAAGCCGTTCTGTTCTCACGCTGAGCCACCCGAATCGTATAAATACCGGGCTCCTTTATCCTCCAAACCGCGCTGTCGGGACTTCCTGCTGTACTACTATAAGGTTTGCCTTCTACCCCATTGCTGCTCCAGTACCAGCCATCCCGATACTGATGGAATATAAAGTAATCCGGCCCCGCACCTTTAAGTACTGTCCCGTCGCCCTTAAGGATGAACGCATAGAGCGAGTCGGAATTCTGATCCAGACCAAGCCACCGCAAATAAAGCCGATAGGTACCCCGCTTTTCAACAGACACTCTGTAGTCAATAAATGCGCCATCGTATGAACTGTCAGTGGGAGCAATCGAGCAAGACAGCGCGCCCATAATCACCATGTAGTTACTGCGAGCCCCTGCCCCCTTACCGGCCTTTACGGCTGTTGGCGCCTTTTGCCCACTGTCGGGCCCATCCATGAAATTATGGTCCTTTCCTTCAACTTCCCGCCATCCTGCATCGACCGAAGCACTCCGGCTGCTGTAGTGCTCGGCCTCAATAACAAACCTCGCCTTGCTACTGTCCTCTCCGAAGTCATCCAGGAACACATTGTCCCCACGCACCACAGGCACAGCACCAAATACAAACCATACCAGGATGGCACTCAACAATAAAGTCGTTTGTCTAACCTTCATTTCCCTGCCCTTTCGAAATCACTTAAGAAATATTCATTTTCTAACAGGCTTTTTATCTATACCCAACGCCTTTAATGCATCTTCAAGCTCTTCGCTGCTGTCATTCAACACCGCCTTTGACCGCTCACTATACAGTATCGCGGCACGAATCTTTTGCTGCGCCGCGATTATGTCGTTACTGTCCAGAGTGCCGTAATCACCGCTTCCTAATACTTTTTCAAGTACCTCGTACACCGCTTGTTCTTGTTCCGATGCAGAATCAATCTGCTTCATAGTCTCAAGAAAAATCGCAGACACATCGGAATAATCATCTATCCCCTCATGCAAATTCGCCTCAAGCCGGTAAGACAGACTCTGCCCAAGCACCTTCAGAAGATTCTCACGCGTCGGCGGAACTAAAACTTGCTGCTTCGCATTTGTAAGAGTCACAAAGCCCAGCAGAATAATCAATGTCACCGCCAGAACCGACCACGCATATGGTTCTCTTTTAAACTGCGATATCATTGCGATCCGCTTTTTCAGGTTAGACTTATCTTCCGACACGGCGGCTATGATAGGCAGACTGCGGGTCTGCGAAAACTTCTCCAGCAAACGGACAATTGTCATACCGTATTTCTCGGATTCGCCAACGCCCATAGTTGACAACGCCGATGCGTCACACGCTAATTCCCTGTCCTGCCGCATCCTGTAAAAAGCGTACCAAACCAAAGGATTAAACCAGTGTATGACCAAAAGCAGGGTCGTTATCCAGCCCAGCAGTATATCACAGCGCTTCAGGTGCGATAGTTCGTGAAGAAAGATATGGCGCAATTCCTTAGCGCTATGGGTCTCTATGACACCCACCGGTAGCAGCAGACGGGGACGAATAAATCCAAACAAAGCGGGGCTCTTGACCTTATCGGTTACGATAATTCCCAGAATCGTCTCCACACCTGCCTGTCTCTTACAGTCTTCAAGCAAATCGAGAATACTTTGGTCTGTCAATGGACGTACACTCTTGATAATCCTCCACAACCTGAAGTTACTGGCAAAAACGTATCCCGCCAAAACCAGACTACCCGCCAGCCAGACAAATGCCAAAATATCCGCCACATGAAAAACAGGACCGGCCGACAGACCTGCATCCGTTATCTTTACACTCGGCGTCACCGGCACTATCTTCGGTTTATCTTCAACAGTCCCAGTTTTGCCATCTGCGCCGGTTGGTTTAACCGCAACCGGACCCATCTCGAAGTCCCTGCCTCCGACCTCTGTAGATAGAAAGGTTCTTGCCCTCCATTTAACCGAATCGGGAATCAGGTTCAAAACGCTCACTGCGCTCTGCGGCACCCATGGCATAATCATCCGCACCACTACCAACAACCAGAAAAAATAATGCCACCTCGCTGCAAGCCTGCCCCCGGCCGCCGCCTTCACTGACAAAACAAGGAAGACAAGAACGCCCGCATATGCCGACGTTCGTAATAGCCAGATGAAGATCTCTGACAACTGCCCAAAGAAAGATTCCATTACTTCTTTCTTCCTTTCTTCCGTAAAATCCGCTTGAGTTCTTCCACATCCTCAGGGGACAACTCATTGTTTTCCATAAATGCCGACAGTATAGGAGTAAGTGCCCCACGGTATACTCGGCGTAAAAAGGAATTGCTTTCGGCTCGGATACAATCAACTTCAGCTATCAGCGGATAATAGTGAAATTCTCTGCCCTTTTTCTCATAACCAATCACACTCTTTTCTACAAGCCTGTTTATAAGGGTTCGTATCGTTGTCCCTTTCCAGCGCGTAGTTGCAGTCAGCTCATCTACTATTTTATTCGCCGTTAACGGACTCTCATTCCACAATACTCGCATAACTTCCCACTCTGCCTCTGAGATTTTTGGTGTCCCTTTCATTATTTACTCCTTCATTATTACACTTGTAATATATAAAATACTACACCTGTAATAATTAAGCAACCAAAAAAA
>Ga0209536_100008233_pt1 | contig 15659 bp, 10 predicted proteins | sample DeeMarSeWOR28_12_FD_187461 | JGI IMG/M metagenome (GOLD analysis project Ga0209536, IMG submission 187461) | Marine sediment microbial communities from White Oak River estuary, North Carolina - WOR-2-8_12 (SPAdes) (version 2) | ecosystem: Environmental > Aquatic > Marine > Intertidal zone >...
TCTCCCAGGGTGCGTGAATTGCATAGTGCGACATATATAGATAGAAGGGTTTTTTCTCGCTAGCCGCCTTTTCAACTAGCTTGTTCGCCTCGATAGTCAACGCCTCGTTCAAATAGATATCCTTGCCGTGATATTGCTCGAGCCCGGGAATGTCCCAGATCCGGTCTCCGCCTCGCCAGGCGGCGCTGAAGTTGTATTTGCCGTAGTAACTGCCCGGTCCGCCGGCGGCGTGGCCGGCGATGTTCACATCGAAACCCAGCCCGAGCGGGTCTTCGCCGGGCGTACCTTTCGCCCCCCAATGGGCCTTGCCCACATGAATGGTTAGATACCCGGCCTCTTTGAGGAACATGGGCAGCGTTCTGGCATGTATCGTTCGTTCGACGCCGCCAACGGGACTCAAGCCGTTCACATTCCACCGGGGCATTCGCAGCGTCTTATGGGTAGGATCGGGAGAGACGTTCTTTCTAAGCGTCCAGTTCGTCACACGATGCCTGGCCGCATTCAGACCGGTCATAAGACTTACGCGTGTAGGCGAGCACACTGCACACGCGTATGCCTGCGTGAATTTCATTCCCTCAGCCGCCAGTCTTTCCATGTTGGGACTGTGGTACGTTCTATTGAGTTCCGTGACTTCTGTATGAAAGGGCACGGACGTGTCCTGCCAGCCCATGTCGTCGACCAGGAAGAATATAATATTGGGTCTGTCTGTGCCAGATAGCGTGTTATCAGATGCCGGCAGATGATTCGCAAAGCAACAAGCTGCCGCTGCTGCCAAGCTGCCTCTGAGGAATTGTCTGCGATTCATAGTTGCTCCCAACAGATCTTTGCGGCTCAAGAATCAGCTCGACCCCGCTGATTATCGGTAGGCCCGATCCGGCCGCGAGACTCAATTGCAGTTCTCTACCTATTTCGACATCTCTGAACTCCTTCACCAGGCCGCGCATCTTGCCGCCGGCGGCCTTCACCACATCCAGATTGGAGAGCACCTCTTTGCCCTGAAGGCCGATGGCGAAGACGCGTTCGCCCGGTTTCGCATCCGCGAGTTCGGTAAAATACAAGCGCACTGTGTACGGCAGCACGTCGTTTGCATCAGCCCCCTGGTATTGGCCAGGTAAGAGGGCGACGGAGATTCTCTCGACGCCCTCGACACCTGACGCTGTCACCCAGGGCATGCCGTCACCGCCTTTAGTCCACAGAGAGTGACGGTAATAATAACGTGTCGAATCTGCTGGAGCCACGTTGATCGAAATCTCGGGCGAAGGCCCGCCCACGCTCGGGTAATCCAGCCACAATGTTCCGGATTCTGTCATGCGGTCACCGGGAGCGCCGAAGTTGATCCCCAGATGCTTTATTCGCCCCTGTAAGGGAGTGTCACCCCACGCCATCCATTGCTCGAACTGCTCGGGCATATGCACCATGCCGAGCCCCGAGGCCAGAGGATATCCGCACGTGCAGCCCTCGTAGAAGTAGGGCACATTCAGAATCCCATTTGCGGGAATGATGCTGTTGGTGCAGCCCGACCTGATTCCCGTTATGTTGACCAGTCCGCTCTCGAATCTCTTGTCATAGAAGGCAGCCGTTCCCGATCGCATGGTTATCATGCAGCCGTAGTCCACGCCGGGCTCGCAGCCGTAACTTTTTGGAAGCACCCTGGGTTCGGCCAATCCTGTAACCGGGTTGACGCGCTCGGCCCAGACGTTGTCCTCATTGATCACAGGCGGCCTGTACTGGGGCGGCTGCGGACCGCCGTCTTCGTCGGGAAGTCTCTTCACCGCCGCCAACGCCTCTTCTTTGGGAAGCACGCGCCCGGTGTACACATCAGCGTATGTGGGCGCTTCGAGCGAATAGGGCCTCTCCGTGGTCAGCCAGGCCTTTGGCTGCGAAATCATTACGCCGTCAATTATCTTGGGCTGCGGAGAACGTTTGAATTGCCTGACCGAATCATCGAACCACAAGACACCGAGCGGAGCTCTCACCAACTCGTCGGGGCTGCTCCACAATCCGGTGTAGTTGGAGGCGCCGGGCAGGGCACCGACGCGCTTCAACAATAGAAAGTCATCTACCTGTTCGAGCTGACCATTGGCCAGAGCAGCCTGTTGGACCCGTTTGGAAAATGCGTCGCCCTGGCTTTTGGGCATTGAAAGGCAGGCGATGCCTCCGTAAGGGCGAAGTGATTCAAACATCTTCTTTACAAACGCGGTGCCGCGAGAAAATCCCGCTGCCGACAAGTCCTCGGACACAATCAGATTCGCAAGATAAATGGGAAAGCCAAAGTCCACAGGATCTCCGGCATGAGCCACAACTCGCCTGCCGTACAGCGCCGCCGAATCCAGCCGTCTGCGAAGAACCTCTACCTTGTCCTTATCAGGATCAATAGCGATCACGTGCATCTTGCTTTGGACTGCGAGTTCCTCAATCAGCCGACCGCTTCCGATCCCCAATACCAAGGCATATCCGCCTTTGACGCCGGCAAGATGAAGTATTCGTTTGACCCGGTCATTCCATAAATCTGCCTTCGTCTGGAGCAGCCTGTGCCCGATCTCATATCTTTTTGGACTCACGGCTTTGGCGCCGAAGCAATAGATGCAGCCCTCATCGGTGACGGCGAACATCTTGTCGTCCGCCGCTAAGATACTGCACACCTCGCCCTCGACCCCTTCGAACCCGGCGCCAAATGAATACTCCCTGCCGTCAACCAAGATCCTGTTTCGACTGCCGGCCCTGGCCAGCCATTTCCTGCCCACCCACGGATCGATTCTCTGCGGTCTTACCCACGCCCGTTCGTTGCTCCAGCTGGTCTCGTAGAAACGGTCCTCGTGCAGTTCGCGATTGTAGTCCGCATCGACAGTGAGCCGTCCGTTGGGGTCGCCCACGACAAACCAGCTGCCGGGTATTCGGTTGGCAAGATGACAGAACGCCAGCAGCTCGCCTGTTTCGATATCGAAATATGCCGGTACTCCGCCGGTGCCGTTCGGAACGAGCAGGTCGTTTCCATTGACCAGCAGATAGCCCTGAAGGCTGGGGCCTCCGAAGGACCATGCGCGGTGAGGGTGACCCAGGTACAATGATCCGCTTCGATCGTTCAGCCAGACAACCTTGCCGGTCTTGGCGTCCAGGGCATAAACAAATATTCCTTCGAAAGGCCAGATCCCCGCCGCGAAATAGATCCTTCCGTCCTTTAGAACCGGCCCGCCGCGAACCGGCCAGACCGACATCAGCCGCCCGTTGCCGAGAACCTTGCGATTCGAAGGCACGGCACGGAACCTCCACAGGAGCCTGCCGGTCTCGGCACTCAGGCAATAGAGGCACCCGTCATCGGAGGCAGCTAAGACTCTGTTTTCCCACGCCACCGGAGCGAAACGAACCGGACCGTCCGTGTAGAACTTCCACTTTTCGACTCCAGTTTCCGTATCGATTGCAGTGACCGTGTCATTGCAGGGCGAGCCCACGAAGAGCATCTTTCCCATAACAACCGGTTCATAACAAGCGTCGAATTGAAGTCGCCTGGTTTCAAACGCAGGCTTGACTCGCGGGTATTGCCTGACCCACTGCAAATGCAGCTCATCGGGAAGCTCCTGCGCCGACACCGCGCTTCGGCTGGCGTCGTACCTCCACATCGGCCAATCCTCCGCACTCGAGACCGCGGGGCCAAGAATGAACAGAACACACAGAAAATACTGTCGATGTCCTCTCGTCATTGTCTTGCCTTTTCTTTCCATAGTTGATGTACCGACTCTCCGGGCGCAGCAAAACGCCCTCCGGCTGAATACTCATTTGTTGTTCTTCTTGCTCGCCTTCTTGTCTGCGGCAGTGGCATGCCAATGTTGCCAGAGATCGCTGAGTTGGGCTACTCTCTTCGGGAACTTACCGGCGAGGTTCACAAGCTCAATGGGATCGGCTTGCATGTCGTAGAGCTCCCAGGACTCTTTGTCCACCCTCACGAGCTTCCATCTTCCTTGCCTGACTGCGCAGCCGTGTGCGTACTTCCAGAACAGGGCATCGTGGCCTTTGCGTTTCTGTCGGCGAAGGATCGGCACCATGCTCTTTCCGTCGGCCGGATCGATCCGCCTGCCTTCATAAGTCTCGGGGTACTCGACACCTGCAGCCTCCAGAACTGTCGGCAGGATATCCATGACGTGACATACCTGGTGCGTGATCCGTCCGTTTCCGCGGATGACCCCCGGCCAGCGAACGATCAGCGGGACACGGATGCCGCCTTCATGATCGTACTGCTTGAACATGCGAAGCGGCGTATTGCTTGCGTTGGCCCAACCGTATCCGTAGCTCTGCCATGTGTCTTCGGCGCCGGGCATGACATCGGGAACGTTGCCCTTTCGGATCGGCCTGCCGTCACGTGTCTGCTTGTTCAGGAATACGCCCTCGCGCGACTGCTTGTACTCAACGTGACATCCGCCGTTGTCTACCAGGACCATGATCAACGTGTTTTCCAGCCGGCGGCTTTCGGCCAGCTCTTCGAGGATTCGCCCGATCCCTTCGTCCATGCGCGCTATCTGAGCGGCGTAGACCTCCATCCGCCTCTGTTGCCACTTCTTGTGCTTCTCGTCCGCCCATGCGGGGACGTTAGGATGCCGCGGCGAAAGCGGCGTATCCGCCTTGACTACACCCAGCTTCTTCATGCGTGAAAGTCGCTGCCGGCGAAGCTCGTCCCAGCCCATAGCGTATCGGCCCTTCTGTTTGGCGATGTCTTCTCTGCGGGCGTGCAGGGGCCAATGCGCCGCGGTGTACGCCGTGTAGAGAAACAGCGGCGTCTCTTTCGGCGTCTGTCTTATGTACTGCACGGCATTGTCGCTAATGGCATCGGTATAGTAGAAATCCTCATTACTGAGCCATTCGTCTTCGGCGGGCTCGCCGTCACGGCTCAGCGTAAGCGGCGCAAAGAAACTGCCGCAGCCCTGCGGAGTCCCGAAGAAATGATCGAAGCCGCGCTCGAGCGGCGCCTTTCTGTTTAGCACGGGTTCGCCCGCGTTGTGCCACTTGCCCACGGCACAGCTTCGGTAACCGGCATTCGAAAGCGCCTCGGCGATCGTGACGCTGTGCCCGTTGTTGTACCCGCGGATATGGTACTGACCTGTCAGCAGGGCGACCCGGGTTGGTGCACACATGCTTTCGGTATGGAACTGCGTGAAGCGAACACCTTCGGCGGCAAGCCTGTCGATGTTCGGCGTCGGGATCTCACCGCCGTAGCAGCCGAAATCGGAGTACCCGATGTCGTCGCCGATGATAATGACAATGTTGAGGCGACTGTTTTTGCCCGAGGCTCTCATGAGACAGGGCATCGTAGCCGTTGCTGCGCCTAACCCCACTGCCTTGAGAAAACGCCTTCTTGTGATCCTGCTCATTAATGCGCCTCAATTACGTCGTGTCACAATATCTGGTTTTTCATCAGTATACAGTGTTTCCGCTCGGAATACGACGGAAGTTTTGCCCGGCGATTTCTGAGCAGGCTCATTGCTGCGAATGCTGCTTGAATACAGTCAGTTCAGAGGATATCATGGGTGTGGCACCTAAGAATGCAAGCCAAACAGGGTCGGATTAGGGTGCTGCTGAAAGGAAATAGCATGAAGGTGACATCAAGACGTAGCTTTCTTAAGAATCTGAGTTTGACCGCGACGGCGCTTTGGGCCGGCCCCGGCCCGGCTAAGACCGATGCCCGGGCGAGAACGGAGCGTCTAAACGTCCTTATGATTCCGGTGGATGATCTGCGCCCCCAGTTGGGTTGTTACGGTTTTAGGGAAATCATCTCGCCCAATATCGACAGGCTCGCCGCGACCGGGACGCTCTTTCGGCGAGCCTATACGATGGTCGCGACATGCAGCCCGTCGCGCACGTGTCTTATGACCGGCTGCCGGCCCGACACGACGAAGGTCTACGACCTCGTCACGCACTTTCGCAAGACAATTCCGGACGTGGTGACATTGACACAGCATTTCAGCAGGCACGGCTATGAATCCGTCGGCATGGGCAAGGTCTTCCACGGCAGCCTCAACGACATGGCTTCATGGGACCGGTGGATCGACGTCAAGTCGGGCCCATCCTGGCTCGACCCCAAGACACAGCAGTGGATAACCAGTCTCCAGAGGGAGGCGAACAAGAAGGGGCTCAAGGGAACGCAGCGCAGCCGTTACACGCGCGGCACGGTTACCGAGTGCATGGACGTTCCCGACAATGCCTACTTCGACGGCGCGATGACCGACCGGGCCGTCAGTGAGCTTGAGGCGTTCTCCACATCGGGCAAGCCTTTCTTTCTCGCCGTTGGCTACAAGAAGCCGCATTTGCCGTTCATCGCGCCGAAACGCTACTGGGATCTCTACAAGCGGCAAGACATCGAGACCGCGCCCAATCCGTTTCATCCAAAGAACATGCCGCGAGGCGCCGTCGATTCATTCCCCGGAGAGATGGGCTCCTACTGCGATGCCCGCGAACTTGCCGCAAAGCAAAAGGCCGCCGGCAAGCAGGACTGGCCCGACGATTTCTCGAAGCAACTGATCCACGCCTACTTCGCATGCATCAGCTACATCGACGCGCAGATCGGCCGGCTTCTCGACACGCTCGAGAAGACCGGCCTGGCCCGTAACACCGTGGTCGTGCTCTGGGGCGACCACGGCTGGCACCTGGGCGAAAACGGCACCTGGGGCAAGCACACCAACCTCGAATGGGGCACGCACTCGCCGCTGCTGCTGCGCGTCCCGGGCCAGCCGAACGCAGGCACAGCCACCGACGGCCTGGCGGAATTCGTGGACGTATACCCGACCCTTGCCGAAGCCTGCGGTCTGCCGATCCCCTCCCACTGCGAGGGCACCAGCCTGATGCCGCTGGTGAGCAATCCGACACACCCGTGGAAAACGGCCGCCTTCAGCCAGTTCCGCAAGACCATCAACGGTGTCCCCTGCATGGGCTATACGATGCGCACCGACAAGTTCCGCTACACCGAATGGCGCGATCGAAAGAACCTGGCCCTTGTGGTAGCCCGCGAGCTGTACGATCACCGTCAAAACCACGACGAAAACGAAAACATTGCAGGGCAGGCCGAGCATTCAGAGATCCTCGAACAGCTGGCGGCGAAGATGAAGGCCGGCTGGAAAGCGGCCCGCCCCATGTATACTGCTCCTGATTGAAAATTCCCGTTATTGCGCGGGTAAGCAGCTTTAAAATATAGTGTTCCCGACTTAGAATCCCCGTTCTTGCGTGGGTAGGTCGCCTCACGATAAGAGGTTATGGTTTTGCTCGCGAGTATCTACTACCCTGAAGGGTATAACAGGTTATGGTTTGCCTCGCGGGAATTTACTACCCTGAAGGGCATGAATCCCAGCGCAATGTGTGCGGAAACTGAAACCCCACTCTTGTACAGATGCGCATCTCATTAACCGTCGAGCGAGGGGGGGGGCTAGTCCTGCCCGGCCATAAGTCTCTCCGGGAAAATCCACCTTCTGTGTCCAGCGATCAGTGATGGCACTCTAATCTCTATTGGGGCGACTTCTCCGTCGCTTGCGGCGAAGAGTCAAGTCTAATCCACTAAGATACCCCGCCGCTCACTGCGGGGACATTCATTATCGGTCTTGTGTGGTCCCCGAAAAAACAGTCAGACCCTATGCTTTCGAGCTTGGTCATTCTTGAGAGTGCAAAAAGGGTAAACATAATGGTCCGCAACAACCGATATGTACAGAGTGCAGTGATCGGTTACAAGGAAACCATAGCGTTGAGAGATTGGCTACAGTGAAAATAGAATGGCAAGAGAAGGACTGTTGCTGGATCGGGACGTCGAAGACGGTCTATCCGCGTTTTGAGGCGTGGCGTTCCTGCGACTCGGTAGACGACCACTGGTCTCTGAGCATGACGCAGAGTCCGGACACGAGACCGATCAAGGTTCGTCAGTTACGGAGCCTTGACGACGCGAAGGCATTTGCCGAGGGATTGCTGGCGGAATTTGATCATATCAACGAGAATATCGTGCCCATTCGTTCCCATTTTAAGTCACAAGAGCGGCAAGCACCTCGCGCAGCCAGCGCACAGCCGCAGCCTCAGGCATCTTTGAGTGCACGCGTTGTTGCTCTCTGGAGGTCCTGGCAATCGGTGCAATCGCCGAGCGAATAGTCGAGGGCCGTTCGATGTCTCAGGCTTATTCGGTGAGCCGGAAGCAAATCCCACGAAATTGATTATTGACCATTAGTCTGCTCTCTCCGGGCTATCTGTGGCTCTGTCGGCTGTTCTCTGTTTCAACGAGTAAACGGGAGGTCAAGGCAATGTTCAATAAGAGAAAAGGATATTTCTGGCTGGCTTTGTTGAGCATGTTTGTTGCCGGGCTGCAGGCAGCAGATCGCAGCAGCGTCAGGCCAAGGGCCAGGGAGGCAGGAATAGCCCCCGGCGTGCTGGCAACCGGCAAGCTGAACAGCATCACCGATGTCGAGGGAGTGAAGGTCGGTCACGTTACACTTATAGAGGGCGAGGACGTTAGAACCGGCGTGACGGCTGTCATACCGCATGGTGGAAATCTCTTTGCCGAAAAAGTCCCGGCAGCCATCTATCTTGGAAATGCCTTCGGCAAACTCATGGGCTACACCCAGGTTGAGGAGCTGGGAAATATCGAGACTCCCATTGTACTGACCAACACGCTGAATGTTGGAATAGTCGCCGACGGTGTCATCGAATATATGCTGAGTCTTACCGGCAACGAGAACGTGATGTCCATAAACCCTGTGGTGGGTGAAACGAATGACGGCTGGCTCAATAACATCAGAAGCAGGGCCGTGCGTCAACATCATGTCCGAGAGGCGATAGAGAAGACTTCTGCCGGCCCTGTTGAGGAAGGTTCGGTCGGTGCCGGTACGGGGACAATATGCTTTGGCTTTAAGGGTGGTATCGGAACATCTTCGCGACAACTGTCGGAATCCCAAGGCGGTTACGTGGTCGGCGTGCTGGTTCAGAGTAATTTCGGCGGGATCCTGACCATCAACGGTGCTCCAGTGGGCAGGGAACTCTCGGCCGAAGACAACGGCCGCAACAAGGCCGGTTCCTGTATGATCGTCGCAGCCACAGACGCCCCTCTTTTGTCTCGGAATCTCAAGAGACTGGCCAAGAGAGCAGTTCTTGGCCTGGCACGAACCGGCTCGGTCATGAACAATGGCAGCGGCGACTATGTGATCGCCTTCTCGACAAACGAAGCTCTCAGACGGCCGATCAACAGAGGGAAGATCACCGGCGAGCCATTGCCTAACAGCAAGATGGATCCGTTGTTCAGGGCCGTGGTCGAAGCGACCGAAGAGGCCGTGTACAACTCGCTCTTCAAGGCAACTGCTGTCACCGGCCGAGACGGCCATGTCTGCCAGGCTCTGCCTATCGACAGGACATTGGAGATCTGTCGAAAGTACAAGGCCTTGGAGTAACGGCAAGTTCGGGACCCGGCCCATCTGGGACCGAGTCGGTCACTTGCCCGCCAGCACCTTCAGGAGTACGGGCATGAAGTAGGGCAGCTCGGGCCAGCCACTCGAGGTGACTAGTGGTCAGTTAATGTTGAGAATCACCTGCATCATCGTGGCTCAGCCACCATGACGCAGGTGTATGTATTTGTTATGCTGCGATTCATTTGTGTTTCACATAAATTAGCTTGTCAGTGTCAAAACCGAGCCTCTTTGCCTTCTCAATAAATTGAGACATCAGTTCTTTGTCTACAGTTGGCGTTCGAGACAAAAACCATAAATATGATGTGTTAGATCCAGAAACGAATGCATATTGATAATCTGTTTTATCCAATTCGAAAATGACATAGGAACCGTAGAATGGGCCAAAGAACGAAACTTTGAGGTATCCATCGTTCTTTTCGGAGACAAAAAATGCCTTACCTTCCGCCTCATTCCAACGATTCTTTTCAGATGAGAAGCCACGATTCTTGACTCGGACCCCGCCATCATCTCGCAATGAGTATTCGGCAGTCACATGGTCCATTCCCCTTTCAAACGAATGGTCCAGTCTGGCAATTTCGTACCATTTGCCAAGATACCTTTCGAGTTCAAATTCTTTGACCGGAGTAACCGATTCAGGCATGCCCAGGCATCCTGTAAGAAAAATTGAAGTAATGCCAAGTAATAGCTTCTTCATGAGGTTTTCCTCCAAGAACAAGATGATGATGGGCAGCATCTTCGCGTCTTGTGTGCGCCTGCGCCACCGCAAAGAGCTGAGGCGCCGTGGCTGCCAAATACAGTACGCCAAGCAAAGCGGACTTCCGTCGGATGCACCTATTCAGGCCGATCTTTCCCGGATTAGCAGCAATGACTCCAGATTCTTCAGTTGATTTAATGATCAGTGGCTTCTCCTTCAAAAGTATGATCGACGTGCCTTCTGACGGTTCACTATTGATTGTGATCTCCTCATTTGGAGATATTGATCTTCGACCTGTCACCTGTCAGTGGCTTATTCCTAGTAGTCTTATGGACTTTTGTCTACGTACTCCCATCCGCTGAAGTTCGTGCGTATCCATGACCTACCGAAAGACATAACTTTGCACACTTCCCATGCTTAAGTGCCTTATGCATTTTAGTCACTTCATTTCCTGCCACCCTCCCAGCTGTCAAAACTCCCACCCGAGGCCCACATAGAGGCTAATATCGTCTTCGTTGGGCTCGTCGCCATCTGATGTACGTTGTGCATCGCCGACACGGTTCCACGTCAAGGAGACATCGAAATCGAAATTCTTCCAGATATCGAAGGACAGCGTCGTAAAGACGTGATGATTAACACCCAGGTTCTCAGCCAGGCCGACGGTGGTGTTATACTGGAATTCAAAATCTACATTCTTAGTCAGTTCCCATTTGAAGTCAGTGAGACCCAGAATAACGCCACCGCCTGCGGACGAGTCCTGTCCGGGCCCTACCTCGTCGAACTCAGTGTGTTGATAACCAGCGCCGCCGCCTGCAGTCCACTCCATGTGGCCGCGATCAATGATCTCGTATCCCAGCCCCGCACCAGGCGTCATTTGGTAGGCAATATTCTGAGGCCTATCTCGATAGTAGTGAACAGTGGGCGCTGTCAGGTACAACCTGCGACTCAGGAAGACATCGTGGCGCAGATCGGCAAGCTGGTTGTTGACCGTCTCTTTGCCCTCAACAGAGCCGAACGCGGCCCGATACTCGAATCGGGTTCGCGCCGTTGGGCTGCGCCGCTGTATACGGAGAAACGACGACATGTCGGACTGATCCGAATTTCCCTGGCGAACCGTTGCTCCGAGCGTATATTTCAGAGACCAGTAATCCCATTCCGTTTGCCCCCCAGGGATGATGAACCTCAGGTCCGCTCGATCGTAGCGTTTTTCACCTTCCGGCGTAGTCACCACGATGACCCGATCACCCTCAATGCGCAGCTTGCCCAGCACACTCGTTCTGTCTTCGAAGACACAGGTGTGTTCGGTCGCGGAGTAAACAGCGTGGATATCCTCCAAGTCGAGTTGGAGCGTATCAAGTTCGTCACTTTCAAAGGAAAAACTATCATCCTGGAGATCTTTGATCTCTCCCTTGAGCCACTCGCCGTTTTTGAACTGGATCCAGTCAAAGTCTCCGGTGCCCGGTTGCGGAGGCCCGCCTATGTCGGACGTGAGCGTTTTTGACCCTGCTAAGGACCGGGACGCCTTGGTCGCGGCGCCACAGCCGGCCAGCGCCGCGGCCAGAAAGACCAGCAACACTGAGGCGACGGCAACAGCACCGACTGTCCGGAGAGGCCACATTCTCCTCTTCATACACTATTCCCGTAAAAGCACTTACTCTATTGCTTCCGGCGAAGAACTACTTTATCAAAGGCAGCGTAGCGGCGATGCGCAGGTCAATGGCCGCATTGATCTGGTTTTCCTATACAATCCAGTTGTCTCCTTATGTTGTCCATAAGATGCTCTATCCTCTCAGCCCGCTGGGATCGTGACCAGCGGCGCACCTCCAGGGCCGCCGGTTTCGGTCAGGCTAAACAGGATCATCAGAAAGGTGAGCATGCCTTTGGATCGCGGATCGCGATCGTCGATCCAGAACCAACGATCGCGGTATTTCGCACTCACGTACGCATCGGTGGGTTTGTCCTCGCTGCAGCGCACTTGGATGATGTTAGTGACATCTGCGGGTGCATCTGTGCTCTGGGCCAGAACCGGCATGACACGTCCTTGAACCAGGTCTGTTTGGGGGACATCCACATGAGTCGACATCTCCAGCAGGATTTCCATGATAGAGCGGCTCAACACGGCTAGCTCACCGGGGGATTTCGGCAGGCGCCCATAGGCCAAAGCGAACTCGTTGGCGTCCGAAGCGATACCAAGCAGTTGTTTGATCATCGCACTGTCTTCGCGCGCCTGCTCGTTTGAGGGGCGTTCGAAGAACATGATCGTGTCCAGTTTGTCTCCTCTTCTTTCAACCCGCATGCCAACTCCCCCCGACTGCTGCATCCTCCGTAATCCCGAGATCAGACGGTAGAAGTCGGGGTTGGCCTCGCGAGAAAAGGCCGTTGTGCCGGCCCGATTGTCAATGCCGTTTATCGACTGCACGCAGACGACAAAGATTCGATCAATAGGCCAACCCGCCTGGACGAGAGAAAAGATGGACCCAGGTGGGATCGGGGTGAGCAAACTGCGAGTGAACTGCTCGCCGGTGAGCGGGCTATAGGTAATCGTGGGCCGATCCATGTAACGTCCGGTTGCACCCAAGGCCTGGCTTTCGCCCGGAAGAAACTCGTCCCAGGACATACGGGCGTTGACCGACGCTTCCAGGGAGTACTGGGTGATGATCGACGAGACGTCCAGGAAGACAGGCGCATCCAAATAGCGCAGTTTGACCAGGTTCAGCAGCATCTGTCTTTTCCACGAGTCCGAAATAGCACTCGTGTAGTCAAACCGATCCCGCGAAATCGTCCCAGGACCGACAGTGCGGCACCCTGTCACAGTCAAGCTGAACAGCAGCAGGCAGGCGCAGAGAAATGCACCTCTGGCTGCGTTGTTCCATACTGGTGATCCTGTCTCTCTCGTTCGTTTTACCATGATCGTGCTTTCCTATGTGTTCTGCAGTCTGTCTGTTTCGTTTCAGCTTCATTGCAGTCCAAATCCGAATTAGAGGCCAAGAACGAATGCCTCTTCGCCATCCACAAAGTCTACGTTCTATTTGGGTAACTTCCGAAATAACTTAGTCACAGCAATGAGTCACTATCAGATATTGAATTGCGCCGGACATAAGCGTTCGGCAATCCGTTTCGCCGTCAAGCAACGGAGTCTTTAGGGTACAGCGCTCAGAATCTAAGCTCTAGTCCGGCATAAGGACCGCTGATGTTCATATCATCAAACACGTCGTTATCGTCAAAGTCCCAGGCGAGATACCTGTATCCCAGCAGCAAGTCTGAGTTCTTGAGCTTGTAGGAAAGGCCGCCAATCGCCTGCCAGGTCAGGTTCGTCTCTCCGGCGCCGATATCCAAGTAAAAGGGCAAGGACCAGTTTTTACCAAGGGCCAGCTCACCTTTGAGGCCAACGATACCGTCCCATACATCACCTGAATCAGAGATCTTCCTGTTGCGAGGCTGCAACGGACCAAGCGTGTTCAGCTCCAGGTCGCTTGCCAGCCAGAGATAGCGCGCTCCGGCCAGGATGTCGAGTCTGGCCGTATCTGACTGCATGAGGTTGTAGCCGACGACTGGCGTCACAATCCAGCCTTCCAACTCCACCTCACTTTTCACTTGGATGGAGGGGCCTGGCACACTGGGCACCGTTATCGTGCTTTCATTATCAGCCGAAACGTTCAGATAGATTATGTCTGAGAGAATTGACCACTTGCCCTTGCGTGCGCCGAGTACGGTCATAAAGCCCAGGTCGAGATTCTCGATAAGATCGCCCGCATCAATGTTAATGTCACCCCCAGTAGCCGACTCACCTCCCATTGAGGCGTACCACAGGTAGATATCTGCCGTGAATTCCCAGTCTTGCTCTTGTGCCGAAGCGTCTGGTATCGTAACCAGCAGGAAAAAGCCTGCCAGGGCAACCGCTACCGTTACAATTGATTTACTCGTTCTCATTTCTTTGCCCTTTCTGTTTTGACTGCAAATATAGGATCATAGGCCTGCTGCATCATCATGATGAGAATTCTTGTTTTCATGTTTCTGTCCAAAAAGGGCCTTACACGAGTTAATCCGGTAGACACTTTATTCAGCGGCTTTCGGACTCGGAAATGTCCATGTTCCGTTCAAAATCTCCGGCCCCGGCTGATACATCCTGACGATGTAATTCCATCCCGGCACGATCGGCAGGAAGTTCTCCGCCTTGGGGTCACCCCCGAAGTGGATGGTGACACTGCCGTCTTTGGCCTTTTTGGCGGTGACGTTGTTGAAGGAGTAGACGTTGTATTTGTTGACCGGCATGTAGCCCTTGTCGTCGTAGAGGGTTACGGACCAGAAGCCATACACCGGGACGTCGGTCACGGTGAGTGTGTAGGGGGTCTTGCCGTCGTTCTTTTCGGGAACCACGTTCGCATAAGTTGCAGCCTCTCCCGGCAACCCGCCCCAGCCGAGTGCAGCGCCAAGCATCCAGTAGACGGGGTCCAGGTTCTCCTTTTTACCAAACATTTTGGAACTGTCAGTGACCGTGGAGGCGACCACGTTGATCGTCTCTCGCATCTGCTCCACTTCTTCAAGCTTCCAATCGGGCACTTCGAACTTTCCGACGTCGGCCTGTTCGAATTTGACCGCATCCTGCACCCGATACGCCGCCTTCATGTCTTGCTCATCGCTCGGATCCGCAAAGGTTCGAATGCAAAGAAGCACATACCTAGTGCCCGCCTTCTCCTCTGTCAGCGTGCCTGTCCTGGGACCATAAAAACTCCAGATCGAATGGTCCTGATTCACGATCATCAAGGACTGATAGCGCCCCCCGGTTTCCGGAAGTGCGATAGTGAGCGGAGACCTCAGGTCAAACACGCCGAATGAGTACAGCGTGTCACGATTGCCCCGAATGGTGATCTGGTTCTCGACGTCGTAGGCCTGCCGGTTATGGTGGAACTTCCCAAGGATGTCGAAGCTCTCGATATAGCCTTTCATCTGTATGTCCGACTCGGCACGGACGTAGTTGAAAGCGGTGACCTTAGGGGCATCCGCAGCGTGCGCCGGTGCCAGGGCACAGATTGCAGTCCCTGCGACAAGCAAGGTCGGCAGGATTCGCTTCAATTTCAATGTCGTCTTCATAATTGCTACTCCTTTCAAAATCGCGTTTCGTACTCATTCAACCAGTTCAATTTCGCTAGGACGCCAAGCCTTCTCGATCCACGGCTCGAGCGGTCCGTACATCCGGAGAGCAACGAACCAGCCCTTCCCCGGAACGGTAGCAAGCCAGTTGTTCTCAAAACCTTTGGGTGGTTTCGGCGAGAAGTAGATATCGTAAGAACCGTCCGCGTTCTGCTTGACGCCTCTTGTCTGGCTGCCCACGGTCGGGTATTTTTGACTGCTCTGTAATTGCGAGCGGGTCTGGGTGTCATACAAGGTCAATGCCCAGAAATCCTTGACAGGAGGATTCGGCGGGAGATGGAGCCTGTAGGTCTTTGCCCCGTCAAACGGCTGCTTGTTGGAATCTACGTAGGCCATGCCGTAATCGGAACCCACCCCGGCTATCGTTACCGCCATAGCCGGCGTCACCGCGGTAT
>Ga0209536_100008234_pt1 | contig 15659 bp, 13 predicted proteins | sample DeeMarSeWOR28_12_FD_187461 | JGI IMG/M metagenome (GOLD analysis project Ga0209536, IMG submission 187461) | Marine sediment microbial communities from White Oak River estuary, North Carolina - WOR-2-8_12 (SPAdes) (version 2) | ecosystem: Environmental > Aquatic > Marine > Intertidal zone >...
CCTGCCTGTTTCAGCACGTCGTCGTCGGATGCGTCGCCGTACACGAAGAGCAGGTCGTCGCCTTCTGCACCGTTCGCAACCGCCTGTTCGATCACAACACAGTTCTTCTTCCGTTGGAGCAGGCTCGCGATTACCTGTCCCCCGACCCTACCGTAACCGCAGATGATATAATGGCCGCTAAGCCCGTCGATACTCCGTTGCATACGCCTTCTCCGCATTGTGCCATGCAGCTCTCCACTCACGATTTGCTGACCGATTGTGCTGAAAAGAAAGGCTACAGCACCAACACCAGTGACGATCAGTGCTGTTGTGAACAGCTGGCCGTGAGGCGAGAGAGGTCGCACTTCGCTGAAGCCCACGGTCGAGAGTGTGATGACAGTCATGTAGAGCGCATCAGCGAAGCTCCAGCCCTCGATCAGCATATACCCCAGTGTCCCAGCGACGAGTATTGCCGCGAGGATGATGGCGAGTCGAGCTAGGCGTGCACGCATGAGTGTCGGCCGTTCATGACGCTGGAATGTGACTCGTGTCCGAAAAACCAGTGCTCGAGTCGCGCTAAAGTACTACCTGAGTTCGGGGCGGAGGAAGCACCCGAAGAATGCGGAGTCGCCGCCAGGTCGTGGACACCGCGGTGACCTCCGGAGTCGATCACGATGCGGCAGCATCCAGCACGCGCTCGAGCCTTTCTCGCACTTCTTCGGCGAACGGCGCAATGGAGGCGTTGCCTGCCAGCTTCAGTTGCTCAACGGGATCGATAGCCGCAATCACCGATTTGTCAGGCTCGTCGGAAGCGTACACGATGACGTTGCACGGGAGTAGCAGGCCGAGATCGCGCTCGGCAGATAGGGCCTGGTGTGCGATCGGTGGGTTGCAGGCTCCCAGTATGATGTAAGGGCGAAAGTCCACGTCCAGTTTCTTCTTGAGAGTAGCTCTGACATCTATCTCTGTCAGGACTCCAAACCCCTCCTTGGCGAGTTCTTCTCGCGTTCGCTCCACCGCTTGCTCGTAGGTCAGGGCTACCTCTACACTCATTCCGTAGTTGGTGGTTTGTTGTGGCATTGAGATCGCTCCAAGGGTTGATCACACTTTGCGTTGCTCAACAGAATATAAACCTGGCTACGTAAAGTTCACCTTATTATGAGGAAACCGTTGACGCCGCAGGTCTGGGCTTTTACCATACGACGCCTGCCTCGGGCCGGTCCCTTTTTTCTACGCCAACTCTAATTGACCATAGATGGATTCAAGTCGTAAGAAAACACATCGCGACTCCAGCTTTGTAGTGGCTAGTCTCATAGTCCCTGCCGCCACGCTGCTGAGTGGCTGCGCCGGCCAGTACCCGCAGTCCACACTCGACCCGGCCTCCGGCTTCGGCACCCAGTTGAGTGATCTCTTCAGTACGATATTCTGGTGGGCCGTAGTGGTGTTCGTGGTTGTCGAGGCACTCCTGGTCTATGCCGTGATCCGGTATCGCGCACGTCCGGGACAAGAAGGTAAGCCCAAACCAGTTCATGGCCATACGGCACTCGAGATCGCCTGGACCCTGGCTCCCGCCGTCATTCTGCTGTTCATCGCCGTTCCTACGATCAGCACCATTTTCAGAGTTGATGGTACTCCAGAGTCAGGCGCGCTCGAGGTTGAGGTTGTCGGCCACCAGTGGTGGTGGGAATTCAAGTATCCCGAATACGGCGTAGTCACTGCGAACGAGCTGCACGTGCCCGTGGGCCGTCCCTTGGCCCTAGCGATGACCTCTGTCGATGTGATTCACAGCTTCTGGGTGCCGCGGCTGGGCGGCAAGAGGGACGTGATTCAGGGGCGCACGACACGCTTGGCGCTGACGCCGGATTCGGTGGGCATGTACATGGGCCAATGTGCCGAGTTTTGCGGTGAGTCCCATGCCAACATGCGAACTCGTGTGTTCGTAGACACTGAAGAGGACTTCGAGGCCTGGGTCGCCCAGCAACTGACACCCGCTCCGCCGCTGGATTCACTCGATGGGTTGGTGCGGCAAGGCGCCGAAGCCTTCACCAAGATCCGCGATCCGGCCAACCATTCCTGCCTTATCTGTCACAAAGTCGAGCCGCTTGCGTTTGGTGCAATCGGTCCCAATCTGACCCACGTGGGTGGTCGGACCACAATTGCAGGTGGCACAATTCCCAATACTCCCGAGGGATTGCGTAGCTGGCTGCGTAATCCACCTGGCGAAAAACCAGGCGACCTCCCTGGTAGGTCAATGCCCAAGATCGACCTCACCGACGAAGAGATAGAAGCGCTAGTGGCGTTTCTCCAGAGTCTGAATTAGACGAGACGTTTGATGGCCACCTCTGCAGCTGGGCACGAGCCCGCGGTCGCATCCGCCAAGAGATCCGGTGTCTGGAGTTGGATCACCACCACTGATCACAAGCGGATAGGTATTCTCTACGGGGTCACCGCCTTCACCTTTTTCTTGATGGGCGGTGTCGAGGCTTTGATTATCCGCGCGCAGCTCGCGCGGCCAAACGGCACGCTGGTGGACGCCGAGACCTACAATCAGCTGTTCACGATGCATGGCACCACCATGGTATTCTTGGCGATCATGCCACTCAGCGCCGCGTTTTTCAACTACATGATCCCGCTGCAGATCGGCGCGCGAGATGTCGCCTTTCCTCGGCTCAACGCGTTCAGTTACTGGGTGTTTCTATTTGGCGGATTGTTCTTGAGCGCGAGTTTTCTGTTCGGCGCGGCGCCCAACGGCGGCTGGTTCGGCTACGCCAACCTCACTTCCAAGGCCTACTCTCCCGGCCTCAACATCGACTTCTGGGTGCTGGGATTGCAGGTGCTGGGCATCGCGTCAATCGCTGCTGGGATCAACTTCATTGTCACCATAGTGAATCTGCGGGCACCGGGTATGACTCTCATGCGAATGCCGGTGTTCACGTGGATGTCGCTGGTCACACAGTTCATCGTGGTAACGGCTTTTCCGGTGATCACGGTTGCACTGATCTTCCTGCTGTTCGATCGCTTCTTCGGGACGAATTTCTACAATGTCGCCGCTGGCGGTGACTTGCTGTTGTGGCAGCACCTCTTCTGGTTGTTTGGCCATCCTGAGGTGTACATCCTGATCCTCCCGACGATGGGCATAGTCTCGGAGGTACTCCCAACTTTCTCACGCAAGCCGCTGTTTGGCTACGCCGTCGTCGTGTACTCAGGCGTACTGATTGGAGTGATGGGCTGGGGAGTGTGGAGCCATCACATGTTCGCGACTGGCCTTGGCCCCGTGGCGGATTCAGTCTTCAGTGCTACTACAATGCTCATCGCAATTCCCACCGGTGTGAAGATCTTCAACTGGATCGCCACGATGTGGGGAGGCAGGATCGAGCTCAAGACGCCGATGCTGTTTGCGATCGGCTTCATCGCGATGTTCATACTGGGCGGTTTGTCTGGCGTAATGCACTCATCGCCCCCCAGCGACTTGCAGCAGACCGACACGTACTTCGTGGTAGCGCATATTCACTACGTGCTAGTGGGTGGGGCTATCATGGGAATCCTGTCCGGCATCTACTACTGGTGGCCGAAGATGTTCGGCAAGGTGCTACACGAGGGCATGGGCAAAGCGCATTGGCTGTTCATGGTAGTCGGCATCAATCTCTCGTTCTTCCCCATGCACCTCATTGGTCTCTTGGGTATGCCGCGCCGGATCTACACGTACGACACTCAACTCGGGCTCGATACCATGAACTTGGTATCGACGGTCGGTGCCTTCATTCTCGGTGGGTCGTTCTTGATCTTCCTCTACAACGTTTGGTGGACGCGGAAGAACGGACTAAGGGCTGGCAATGACCCATGGGGTGGTGCCACACTCGAGTGGGCTGTGTCGTCGCCGCCCCCGGAGTACAACTTCTCCGTGATACCCCAGGTCAACAGCCGGCTGCCTCTCTGGACAGCCAACGGGCTGAATGAGATTCCGGAGGTACCGCCTGAGCCCATTCACGTGCCGGGCGGGACGTACTGGCCGATCCTCACGGCCGCTGGGATCCTGGCTCTGGCTGTAGGCGCGATCATGCACAGCCTCTGGATCGTGTTGGGTGGCGTGGGATTTACGGTGTTCAGCATCTACCGGTGGGCATTCGAGCCCTTTGAGGTTTAACAATGACGCAGGCTGTCGCCGCTCATCACACCAGTACCGGACTCGACAACAAGAAGCTTGCATTCTGGCTGTTCATCGGATCCGAGTGTCTGCTATTTGGGAGCCTGATTGCGACCTATCTGGTGTACGAGGGCAGGAGTATCAGCGGGCCAACGACCCACGAGATCCTGAACATCCCGGTTACTTCGATCAGCACATTCGACTTGCTGATGTCGAGCCTGGCGATGGTGCTGGCTCTCGCTGCCGTCACGCGCGGCGACAAGCTGTGGTCTCGTGTCTGGCTCGCCACTACTGCGGGTTTGGGAGTGGTCTTCCTGGGTTTCCAGGCTTATGAGTTCGTAACCTTCGTGCATGAAGGTCTCACTCTGCAGGTCAATCTTTTCGGGTCTACATTCTTCACACTCACCGGATTCCACGGTGGCCACGTGCTTGTCGGGGTGATCTGGCTGCTGACCCTCTTCGTACGATCGTTGCAAGGGAAGTTGGGGCCGGACAAAGCACTCAATGTGGAGATCGCCGGACTGTATTGGCACTTCGTTGATGTGGTGTGGATCGTCATATTCACAGTCGTATACTTGATTCAAACCAGCGCGTGAACCTGCCATGACCGAATCCCCTGAGTCGACCAGCCAGCACGCTCATCCGACGGCAGGTGCCTACCTGGCGGTTGCGGGTGTTCTCACAGTCATCACGCTTGTCGAGGTCGGGATATTCTACGTCCCAGCTTTCCAGGCGATTCTAGCTCCGGTCTTGATCATACTGTCGGCAACCAAGTTCGCGCTGGTGGTTATGTTCTACATGCATCTGAGGCACGACCACCCACTCTTCACGGGAGTCTTCGTACTCCCGCTCGCGATTGCCCTGGCAGTGGTGGTAGCCTTGTTGCTCCTGTTTGGAGTGTTTGGCTGACCGGCCCCGGCGGCCCTAGCGTCGGCGCACCGCCAACCTCAAGGCCCAACTCCCGGCGGCACCGCTCAGCCCACGCCCACAGCCCAGACAGCAGTAGCTCCACCCAACTCTCATCCCCCGGCCGGGTGGCACTACCACGCCCAGCCCAAAACCAGACGGCAAGGGACCGCGGACGTGGACAAAAGGTCAACGCCTCATGCCGTCCGGCGGGGTGTGGTCTGAAGGGAGGGCTATCGTCCTATACCGTCTGGTGCCGTTTGTGGCGAGCTGGAAAGACAACGCGCCGGCACCTCTCGGACCGACGCGTCCTCCACACATGACTGGGTGGAGATGCTACCGCGACCCGCTGGCCATCCTGATGTACACCAGGCGGGACTGCTGGCCATCTGATGCCACGCGCGTGACTCGCACAGGTACGACCTGCCCCGGTCGCACCCCACGCAGTGCTTGAGACAGTTCATCTCTGGTGCGAACGCGCTGGTCATTAACCTCCGTGATGATCTCGAACAATCCCCGCTCAGGGCTGCTAGCGTTCAGCTTGTTGCGTGCCGGTCCATCTCGGTCGACGTCGACCACTGCGAGTCCGGTCACTCCGGAGTCAAATCCGTACCTGGCTGCAGCGTCGCGACCGAATGGCTCCAGAGCCACTCCCAGCCGGGGCTCGAGCTTTCCGGCCTCCTCGATATCCTCTGGCTGGACTTGCGCTACGGTCTGCTCGGCCGCGGTGTCGGCCTCGCGTAGTCTCACCGTGTAGGTGAGGCGTTCGCCACCCTTGCGCTGGATTGTCACGTTTACTGTTTCACCCGGACGCTTGAAGCCCACGAGTTGCTGCAATTGCGCGGTGTACCGGATCTTCTCACCGTCCACCTCTACGATAACGTCCCCCGGTTTCAGACCTGCCCTTTCAGCAGGGCTGTTGTCGTCAGAAAAGCCCTGGACCTGGACTCCCCGGATCTCAGTGAGTCCCACATACTCTGCGACTTCCGGATCGACATCGGTTATAGACACACCGAGTTGCGCTCGAGTGACCTTGCCGGAGGAGACCAATTGGTCTGCAACGTTGCGGACCAAGTTGATTGGGATGGCAAATCCGTAGCCGGCGTAGACGCCGGTCTCGCTGGCTATGGCTGAGTTAACACCGATGACCTCTCCTGCGATGTTGACCAGAGGACCGCCCGAATTCCCACGATTGATAGCAGCATCCGTCTGGATGAAGTCGTGGATCGACCACTCTGCTCCCTGTTGCGGCCGGAGCCCCCCGAGACGGCGGCCTCGGCCACTCACTATCCCTGCCGTGACAGTGAAGGAGAATTCCTGCCCGAGTGGGTTTCCTACGGCCATAACCCATTCGCCCACACGTACGTCGTCCGAATTGCCCATTGCTACCGCTGGCACGTCGTCCACATCAACCTTGATGACCGCTACGTCAGTGAGGGGGTCGTAGCCCACGACGCGGGCCTCGAACTGACGCTGATCGAACAACGTGACGTCAACCCTGTCGGCACTCTGTACCACATGGCTATTCGTGATGATGTAGCCGTCGCTCGATATCACGAATCCGCTGCCCGATCCCTGGCGTACCCGCGGACTCTCTTCCGGCATTTGGAAGTACCGCTCCATGCCTGGGGGGATACGCAGGTCAGAGTGGGCGTTGTCCTGTCGCTCTTCCACACTGATGTATACGACAGCGGAGCGCACGGCTTCGGCAACCGCCGTGAAGGCATTGCCCAGATCGGCTAGGGGCTGCGCCTCCGGAACTACTGGTTTCTGCGGTAGCGGTAGACCTGCCAGGCTGATGCCGGGGGCCGGCTGCGCCAGTGCCGGCGGCGTCAGTGAGTCCTTTGGCAGATCGATGATGGAGGTGAAGCCGACGGCCAAAACGGCAGCTGCACCTATCAACACTGCAAACTTGATCCAATCTCGGGTACGTCTCATGGCTGACAACTCGCTCAACAGTGGTTAAGAAGCAAATCCCTTCGATACGACCTATCTAGCTACAACCCCGAACAGGGAGATGAGTTTCGTTGTTCCTCCCGGCCCGATCCAGCTCACGATTATTCGACAACTACGACTTGGAGTCGTCCACGATCTCGTAGTCGGCCTCCACGACCTCCTCCTCCTTCTTCTCGGTTGCATCGTCAGGGGCAGCCTCGTCCCGCTCAGGCGATTGGGCCTGGGCCTCCTGATACAGCGAAGCTCCGGCGGCGGAGTAAGCTTGGCTCAGTTCTTCGAGCGCCTGCTTGATTTCCTCAGAGGCCCCCGAACGCAAGGACTTCTTGGCTGTTTCAACCGCGTCCTCGAGGCGCTTCTTGTGGGTGCTGTCCAGACGATCCGCCCACTCCCTGCTGTTCTTCTCCACTTCGTAGACGAGGGAGTCTAAGCGGTTCCGTTGCTCGACCTGTTCCCGCTTCCCCTTGTCCTCCGCGGCGTGCTGGTCCGCATCCTTCACCATACGGTCGATTTCTGAGTCGGAGAGACCGCTGGATGCTTCGATCCGGATCTTCTGCTCCTTACCCGTGGCCTTGTCCTTGGCGGACACGTGCAGGATGCCGTTCGCGTCAATGTCGAATGTCACTTCGATCTGCGGCATGCCGCGCGGGGCTGGTGGGATACCGGTGAGCTGAAACCGTCCGATCGTGCGGTTGTCGATCGCCATCTCTCGTTCGCCCTGCAGCACGTGGATCTCGACCGTGGTCTGGCTGTCCTCCGCGGTGGAGAAAACTTCGGTCTTCTTGGTCGGTATGGTGGTGTTTCGCTGAATGAGTACCGTGGTCACACCTCCCAGCGTCTCAATACCGAGCGACAGGGGGGTCACATCCAGCAACAGCACATCCTTCACTTCCCCTGCCAACACGCCGCCCTGAATCGCCGCGCCGATGCCGACAACCTCATCGGGGTTAACACTCCTGTTGGGTTCCTTACCAAAGAACTCCTTCACGACTTCTTGCACCTTCGGGATTCGTGTTGAACCGCCGACCAGGATCACCTCATCGACGTCCGACGGCTTCAGATTGGCGTCGGCAAGGGCTTTCTCCATCGGTGGGACCACCCGCTGGATTAGGTCGTCGACCAACTGCTCGAACTTGGCCCGGGTCAACGTGCAGTTCAGGTGCTTGGGACCGGACTGATCCGCCGTAATGAACGGCAGATTGATCTCGGTCTGGGCTACCGTGGAGAGCTCCATCTTGGCCTTCTCAGCGGCTTCCTTCAGCCGCTGCACCGCCATGGCATCCCTTGAGAGATCGATGCCTTGATCCCTCTTGAACTCGGCCTCGAGCCATTCTATGACGCGCTGATCGAAGTCGTCACCGCCCAGGTGCGTGTCACCGTTGGTTGATTTGACTTCGAACACACCCTCGGCTAATTCCAGGATCGAAATGTCGTAGGTTCCCCCTCCCAGGTCGAACACGGCGACCTTCTCTTCCTGCTTCCGATCCAACCCGTACGCCAGAGACGCGGCGGTAGGCTCATTGATGATGCGGAGGACGTCGAGTCCGGCGATCTTGCCCGCGTCCTTGGTCGCCTGTCGCTGGGCATCGTTGAAATACGCAGGGACAGTGACTACTGCCTTCTGGACCGAATGTCCCAAATAGTCTTCGGCCGTCTGGCGCATCTTCTGAAGCACCATGGCCGAAATCTCAGGCGGCGTGTATTTCTTTCCCTGAATGTCCACGGACGCGAGGTCGTTCTGGCCCTCGACCACCTTGTAGGGCACCAACTCGATCTCATGGCTCACCTCGTCCAGCCGGCGGCCCATGAATCGCTTGATTGAGAACACCGTGTTCACAGGATTGGTGACCGCTTGCCGCTTGGCAACCTGACCAACGAGGCGGTCTCCGTCCTTGGTGAACGCCACCACAGACGGCGTCGTACGTCCGCCCTCAGAATTGGGGATAACGACCGGATCACCACCCTCCATGACGGCAACCACCGAGTTGGTGGTGCCCAAGTCGATCCCGATTACTTTCTCCGCCATTCTCAACTCCTCTGCAATGAACCTAGATGCACGCGTTTCCCGTAGGGTCGCGAAGAGCAAGGCCCATACCACGGAAGTCTGCCAACTTGGCAGACATACTGGGCTGTCGCTACCTGTGCTTGCTGCGTATTTCGCTAATTGACTTGAACTTAGCCCACCCATTAGGTTAGCGGCGCATGTTCCCCTACAAAGACGAGAACCCTACCATTCTGACGCCTTACGTCACGCTATGCATCATTGGGGTGACGAGCCTGGTTTGGCTGGTCTATCAGGGTGCCGGCTTGGAACCTGCGCTCTCGAACTCGGTTTGCGATTTGGGTGCCATTCCAGGTCGGTTGTTCGGCCTTCCGGCCCAACCAATCTCCACGCCCCGCGGCCCGGTGAACCTCTGTCCCGATGCTCCGGGTTTCGCCTGGTACACGGTAGTGACCTCTGTCTTCCTACACGGCGGTTGGTTTCATCTGATCGGGAACATGTGGTTTCTGTGGGTCTTCGGGAACAACATCGAAGACTCGATGGGACACGCACGGTTTGTCGGGTTCTACCTGGTCTGTGGTATTCTCGCGGCGCTGGCGCAGATTCTCGTCCAGCGGGACTCGCCGGTCCCCATGGTGGGGGCGTCGGGAGCCATCAGCGGTGTAATGGGGGCCTATCTCGTACTGTATCCGCGTGTCCGGGTCCATATGGTGGTCTTCCTCTTCTTCTTCGTTACGACTATCACGGTCCCTGCCTACCTGATGCTGCTATACTGGGCCTTGCTTCAGGCAGTGGGAGGGATGCCGGCTATCGCCGGGGTCGCTGAAGGAGGTGGGGTCGCCTACTTGGCGCATATGGGGGGATTCGCTGTGGGGGCTGCACTCATCAAGCTCTTTGATCGACCCGAACTGCTGGCCGCACACCGCGCCCGCACGACCGTGCAGGTCCACACGCGCCGCTATCCTCCTTGGGTTCGCTGACCATGTATCTGGCACGGATAGTCGGGCGAGTGGTTGCTACGGTGAAGCAAGAGTGCTTGCAGGGACATACGTTGCAGTGGATCCAACCGGTCGACGCCCGGGGCGCAGATCGGGGCAAGGCGATCGTGGCCGTCGATCCGGTGGGATTGGGCCCCGGCGAAGTCTGCTACTACATCACGGCCCGAGAGGCTTCACTCACGCTGTGGGACACCTTTGCCGCGGTGGATGCGGGCATAGTGGGGAAAGTCGACAGGATTGACTTGGAGGAGCAGGGAGCGGGGAGCAGAGAGCGCAAGACGGAAGCCGGAGAAGGTCAAGGGTGATCGGACAGGCGGCGAGGGACGGTGGGAGACCGAGGGGGAGTGACCACAGTGCCAGGCCACCCGGTTGGGTCATGCGGACGTGGGGCAGTTAGAGCATGTATATCGCTCGCGTTGTGGGAGATGTCGTTTCAACCCACAAGAACGACCGGCTGAAAGGCAAGAAGCTGTTGCTTGTGAAACGGCTGGATCCTAGGGGCACGCCGGACGGGTCGGTTGAAGTGATTGCGCTGGACGTAGTGGATGCTGGTGTCGGGGACAGAGTGTTGGTGGTGCAAGAAGGAAGCTCGGCTCGCAAGATCTTTGACGATCCCAAGATCCCGGTGCAGGCGGTGATAGTCGGCATCGTTGAGAGTGTAACAGTCAAGGGCGGTTCGAGCTGTCACCCACTCCTGGTTGACGAGAAAGTAACGCAGGATCTAGATACAAAGGGCAGTAAAGGGTGGGAGAGGCTGTGAGGGAAGTGGGCGGAGGTTGGCGCTGTCAGTTCCATCGAGCACCAGTCAAGCATGCAAGAGAGCCGATGAACGAAAAAGAGTTGGAGCAGATTGCGGTGTTGGTGGCCCAGAAGTTGGGAGCGCGAGTACCGCCGGTGAGCAGAGAGCGAGGAGCAGGACTGTCTGGAGTTAGCCCTCCAGCCTCGGAGGTGTCAGAGACACAACACTCAGCTGCTTCCACTGCCAAGCTACTAGCTACGGCTCCCGGCTCCCAGCTCCCAGCTCCCGTGCACCGTCGAGTCGCCGCCTACGTGGACCACACCATCCTCAAAGCTGAGGCAACTCGGGCCGAAATCGAGCAGCTCTGTGACGAAGCAGCGCAATATCGGTTTGCAGCGGTGTGTGTGAACGGTGGCTGGGTGAAGCTCTGCGCTCAAAGACTACATGGTACCGCTGTTAAGGTAGCCACCGTCGTGGGATTCCCGTTGGGAGCAACCACTTCGCACTCCAAGGCGGCCGAAGCGCGAGAGTTGGTGGAACTCGGAGCTTGTGAACTCGACATGGTAGCGCCCGTCGGGCATATCCTCGACGAGGACTGGGACTATGTTGAGGACGACATTGGGGCGGTCGTCGCGGCAGCAACGGGGCGGGCCGTGAAGGTGATTCTCGAAACAGCCGCACTGGAGCCAATGCAGATCGTCAAAGCCTCGGCAATCGCCATGGAGGCAGGTGCCCATTTTGTGAAGACATCCACGGGCTTTCACCCGAGCGGTGGAGCTACCGCTGAAGCGGTCGCCCTGATGCGTTTGGCGGTCGGCGACAGGCTGGGCGTCAAGGCGTCCGGAGGCGTGCGTGACTGTGCCACCGCGTTGCGCATGATCGCGGCCGGTGCCACGCGCATCGGGACTTCGAGTGGTGTGAAGTTGGTCGAGTGTATTGGGGCCGGACCGGCACCGTTAGCTCAGCTGCTGGCCGATCCGGACGGGCACGAGCAGATATGCCGGCTGGGGAGGTGTGCAGCGGACTATTAGAGCGAGGGTCCGAGCGCCCCTAGTGGACTGCTCGATCGCGTGTCGGATGGGCGGAGGCGATGCTGCGCACTGTCATTCCTGATAATTCATCAGTTTCCAGCGTCCACCCAACTCCAGGATGACATCGAGAATGGGCAAGATGCCCTCTTCGTCCGTATCGGGCCGCCTGACGGTCAACCGGGCGCCAAAATGGAGTGTGAAGCCATCGTACTCCTCTGACGGTTCCGTGAACTCGATCGAGACGAAGTTGAAGTTCAACCCTCCGTATTTGGACAGCGCGTTGTCCACTGCCTCACCACTGTTCCGCTCGTTCAGAGCGCGAACATAGTCGAACGGAAAGTGATTGCGACTCGGCAGCTGTTCCCACAGTAGCGTCTCGTGCTCTTCCCTGGTAACGAGCAACGCCCACAGGGCATCCCTGTCTTGTTGCGCCAGGGCGACGAGAACCGCGTCACATAGTTCCTCCAAGCTTCCCCTTGAGTTGCTGAGTGTGGGCGAGCACCCCGTCTCGATCAACGCGACCAACAGGAAGATCACGGTCGACAGCCCCAAGGGTGTTGTTGCATTGCGCTTCACGGAGTAGGACTCAGGTCTCTCTGTCGGGGTTTCTGGTTGTACTGGAACAGTCGGCCAAGATATGGGCCCTCCTGAGAGGGCCCACAATGAAGCTACTCTGCGAGGAGTCTCGCGTCGACTACTAATTCCCGTCCTGGTTCGGCCGGGAGTCACTGCCGTCCGTGGCCCACACGGTCCAGCCGACGTACCACTGGTCGGCCAAAGCGACGGCGGGATCCGCTGCCCCCGCGTAGTTGGTGGCAACCAGGGTGCGGCCGTCTACCGGCAACACTACTCCGGTGAGCGTGGACACGTCGAATGTGGTGTATCCGGCAGGCATCACCGGGATGAAATTGGGCGGGCTGGCCATGCTGCCGACGTTGAAGGCAGCATCGTCAAACTGCGGATCGGCCACCACGTTGTTTCCAGCGTTGAAGAACGTCTCGTGCTGGGCTGTGTCCCAGGCGGCCGCGCAGCCTGCGCCACCATAGTTGGTGCCGCCGGCGGTGGCGTCGACGTTGTTCCACATGATGTTGTTCTCGAATCGCAGCCTACCGGCTTCGGCCTCAGTGGCGGTCTCGGCATCCTCGATACAGAAGCCCGCCGCGCCGAAACCTGTGGCGATGATGTTGAACACCCGGTAGTTCGAGCCTTCACGGAATGCAACCGCGAGATCGCTCTTGCTTCCCAGCGCCGAGATCTCGCCCGATCCCAAGCTCACGCGGGCGCCGATCATGGTGGCGTTCGCGATGACGGCCGTCGACTTCGGGGTGGCTGCCGCCGGGTCGTCACCATTGTTCGAAATCTCAAAACCGTTGTCGCCGTCATCGGCACGCTGCTGCGCAATGATGAACTGCATGAAACCCTGGTAACCGTCGGTGCCGTCGTAGCTGTCATCGCCGATGCCGGTCATGACCATGTGCGTTTGGCTGACAGCCCCGCCGAAGGGTTCCGTGCCATCGTCCGTGTTGTAATGCACCTGCACGTAGTCAACAGTCGTACCGGCGCCGACGCCCTGTAGTGCGATGCCGTTCAGCTCGTCGGTTTCGGTCACGCGGTCGCCGGCGAACTCGACACGCACACCGCGGAGGATGCCGCTATCATCGTTCGCGTCGGTGCCGCCGAACAGTCCGGAGTTGCCTTCTCCCTCAGCTTCAGGACCTGCGTTGATGGGTGCGCGGCCATTGATGACGAGTCCTCCCCAATCGCCTCGGGCTCGCTGACCACGGGGGGCGCTTGAGGTGAAGACGACTACGTTGTCGGGGTCCGGCCGCACGCTCTTGTCCGCCTCGTTCGCATTCGCGTCCGCAACCAGGCGCGACCCGCGCGTCACGACCAGATAGCTACCGCGGGCACCCTGCGGCGGATCGACATCCCCCAGTATGGTGGTGCCCGGCTCGATGGTCAGCGTGGCCGACACACCGTTGGCCCCGTCTATGTCCCGTCCGACGAAGATCGGGCCCCGCAACACGTAGGTCTTGTCACTAGTCCAAGTCGTGTTGCTGAGAACGTCATCGATCACTACCACCACGTTTTCAGGCACATCCACGAACACGATTGCACTGGCGGCCTCGCCTGCTTCGTTGATCGCGAAGACCTGCACCGCGTAGGTAGCGCCCTCGGTCAGGCCGCCGAAACCGGCTTCGGCCGCATTACCACTGGCAATCGTCTGCTGCCGGTCAGCCTCACCGGCCGTAGTGAGCACCACCCGGTGTGATGTCGCCCCCGTACCCTCGGTGAACGTGACGGCGATCGAGTCACCGAATGCGGTCGCCGTTACGGCAGTGGGTGTGCTGGGCGGGTCATTTGTCCCAGTGGTTCCTTCTTCGCCGCAGGCAAAGACACCCAGTACGGCGAGCAGCGACAGTGTTCCCAAGGATCTCCGATACATAACACTCCTCAAGTTTGGGTTGGTTTGGTTGAGTGATCTGAAGTGGCTCGATTCGAGCTGTCTGGCTTCGGGTTCACGCACCGTCCCCGCTGAATGTGACGCCGAGCGGTGCGTGTACCCGTTCTTCCGGCGGGCTAGAACTCGTGCGATAGTCCAACGGAAAAGCTGACACCAGTCTTGTACTCGCGCTGGATCTGGACGATGCCGTTAGCCTCCTGGGTGTAGACGTAGGCGGCGTTCAGCAGGTTGGAGGCCTTTAGCTTCATGCGGAGTCCCCCGGCAATCGTCTGCCTGACGGTTGCGTCCACCTGGTTTCGCGGCTGTTCGTAAATGTCCGGCACGCCCGATCCGCCGGCAGCGGTGAGTCTCTCGCCGAAGCGGCTGTAGAAAGTGCCGATTTCGGTGGCACCCGTGGGTGACTGGTACACAAGTCCCAGATTGAGCGAATACGAGGACTGGCCTTCGAGCGGTCGCACCGTGTTGGTGGGGACGAATGTGCCAGACTCGATCACGTTCACCTCGGAATTCACGAGCGACAGGTTGCCTTGCGCGCTGAAATCCTGCAGCAGGCTGCTGATCACATCGAGTCGCTGCCGCGCGTCGAACTCCAACCCGTAAAGCGAGCCATTTTCGGCGTTCTGGAACGAATAGGCGGTCGAGGCCGCAGCGATGAACACCTGCTCAATTGGGGCGTCCAGGTGCTTGTAGAATGCGCTCACTGAGATCAACTCGCCGGTCCGTCTGAACCAATCCCACCTCAGATCGACGCTCTGTATCTTGGTGACCAGCAGGTCGGGGTTACCGAACAGCTGCCTCAGGCTTGCGGCCTCGGTGAACTGGAACGGCGCCAGCTCGCGGAACTCCGGCCGGTCGACCGTGCCGCTATAGGCCGCTCGCAGGTTCATTGATGGACGTAGCTTCCATACCAGGTTGACCGCTGGCAGCACGTCCGTCTCGTCGATCCCGCTTACGGTGTCGCCGCGCGACTCGATATCCATGTTGTAATTCTCAACCCGGGCTCCAAGGATTGCTCGGAGCGAGTTGCTCAACGGGATTTCGAACATCAGGTAGCCGGCCTGGCGCCGATCGAAGGCCTGGTATTGGTCTCCGGGCTCGACCACCTCGTTGATTGCGAACTGATTCGGACCAGGGTTGCCGCCTACGATGTTGTCCGAGGTCAGATCCTGCTCGATATCCTCCACGATCCCGCCCAAGAAACTCCACCCGAAGCGGCGAGCAGCGAAGTCGCGAGTTCGGTCACGATATGCGCCACCCACCTTCAGGTATCCGGAAAGGTCCGACCAGAGCACGAAGGGAATCTGCCAGTCCAGTTCGAAGTTCTGGTCGTCGTCGGTCAGCTTGCTCCAGAGGTAACGACCACTGGTGCCGACGTTCTCGAGGTAGTAAGGATCGTTGGGATCCCCCGTCGTGCTGTTCAGGTACAGCGCCTCTCTTAGCCCG
>Ga0209536_100008235_pt1 | contig 15659 bp, 13 predicted proteins | sample DeeMarSeWOR28_12_FD_187461 | JGI IMG/M metagenome (GOLD analysis project Ga0209536, IMG submission 187461) | Marine sediment microbial communities from White Oak River estuary, North Carolina - WOR-2-8_12 (SPAdes) (version 2) | ecosystem: Environmental > Aquatic > Marine > Intertidal zone >...
GCTCGGGCTCCACGCCCGCTACGGAGGCTACGCACTCGTGACCGGAGCGGCGCGGGGGATCGGACGTGCGTTCGCCGGCTATCTTGCAGCCGACGGCTTCGACCTCTTGCTGGTCGATCAAGAGGGCGACGAGACGATCGCGCTCGCCGAGGAGCTGAGCGCGGCACACGGGATCGATGCGCGAGCGCTGATCTGTGACCTGTCCCGGCCCGGCCTCGACGAGAAAGCCAATCAGTGGGTGGACAGCTTCGAAATTGGGCTTCTCGTCAACAACGCCGGGATCTCCCTGCTCGATCCCTTCTTCGACATCTCGTTGGACGCACATTTGGCGACCCTGGACTTGAACTGCCGAGCGACGCTCGTGCTGACCCACGTCATCGGCAAGACCATGGCTTCACGCGGCCGTGGCGGGATCATCATCGTCTCGTCGGCCTCTGGGCTCTCCGGCTCGCCTTACTTCTGTCACTACGCCGCCACCAAGGGCTACGGTTTGAACCTCGCTTGCGGCCTCTGGTCCGAGCTTCGCGGCAGCGGTGTCGACACGCTCGCTGTTTGTCCGGGGATGACCGAGACCAAGCCCGTCCAGGATCAGAACCTCGAGAAGGACTTGCCGTTCTACATCCCTCTCCATCGACCCGAGCCTGTCGCGCTCGGCGCGCTCCGTGCCCTTGGCAAGCAACCGGCGCTGCTCCCAACATGGGCCGACCGGATGTCTGCCGGCCTGCTCTCGAAGCTCTTGCCGAGAGCGTGGATGCTTTCGATCATGAAGCGATCGATCGATAAGATGCGCGCCTGACCCGGCCGTCAGCCTTGGGTCGGTGGCTTTCGAATTTTCAGCTCACCAGTGAGCCAGCCGGCAACCCCGCTGGTGTACCATTTGGAAAACCGACGGTCGGAGGGGCCTCCGCAGAGCGCGGTGTGCAGGACGCTCGTGCTCATGTCGGCGACGAAGCGAAGAGATGGGGTGAAGGAGGTGAGCCGCCCGGCGGAGTTGTAGATCTGACCCTGGTGTGGCGTTGCGCGCCCGCCGCGGATCGGGATCGGGCCGCGATCGAATCCGAGAAAGCGGGGGAGCTTGCCTCCAAAGAACATGTTGCTGAGGGTGAGCTGGTTTCGCTTGCCCCAGGGTTTTGGCTGGCGGTCAGCGATCTTCGCAAGGGCGGCCCGCCATACATCGTCGCGCTGGCGCTCGCCAAGCCATGGCGACGAGGGGTCGACGAGGACGCGGTCGAAGCTCTGGTAGAAGTCGATGAAGGTGCCGGTCGAGTCGCGCAGATGCTCGACGACCGCCGCGCCGCACGCTGGGCCAAACATCTCGACGAGCAGCTCCGCGTAGAAGATCTCAAACGCGGTCGCTCCGGTGGACTCGAGCTCGTAGCGGCAGTCCCAATCACGGAGGGCGTCTGCGATGGGCCCCGTTCCGAGAAGCGGCGCGAGGATCTCGAGGAACTCTGCCGCTTGAATGGAGTAGGTGTCCAGCTGTATCGCGCGAAAGGAGTCCACGTCGTGGTCGTCGCGTTCCTGCAACAGCTCGGCGATGCGACGCGCGCGGTAGTCACCCATCGGCGCATTGATCGGGTTCGCAACGCCGAGGCGATTGAGATCCTGATTGGCGGTAACGACCATTCCGTCTCGGGGGTTGCGGACCCGAGGCAGCTCCTCGGGACGGACGAAGCCCTTCCAGTCGAAGCGCTCGTCCCAGCCTGGCCGGGGTGCGAAGCCAGACCAGTCGTCGCGGCGTTTCGGCATCAAGCCCGACATCTGGTAACCGATGTCACCGGCACTGTCTGCAAAGACCCAGTTCATCGATGACTCGACGACTGCGAACGCGGCCATGCCTTCGATCACCGTCCGTGCCGTCCACATCGGAAGCAGCGCGTTGATCGACTGCGCCCCGCCATCGGAACCCGTCCAACGCGTGGCAAGTCGGTATCCCTCCGCAGTCGCGTCACCGTCGAGCACGCCGTGCAGGTTCTCCCAGAAGGTTTCGACGACTGGCGAGCCCTTCTTTCGCTTGATCGTTTCGACGCGCCGATCGAAATCGACCCAGCCATCGCCGCGACGGAACTGCCCATCCCGGCAGTGCTCAACCCAGGAATCAACCGCATCCATGAAGGTGTAGGTTGCGCCCCAGGACAGGTTCTCGTTCCGCCCGACGAGCGGGGCGGGCAAGCCGGGCATGGTCATGAGCAGAGCGTACCCATCCGGCCAGCGAAAACTCTGCTCGACCCAAATGTTTGGTAGCCGGTTGGTTTCGAGATGCGGATCGTTGCCGAGCATCGCCGCCCCAGAAGCCGTCCGTGAGCCCGACACGCACCAGTTGTTCGACGCCATCATCCGCGGCGCAGCGACTCCCCATTTGGCGACCTCGGGAACGACGCGCTCACTGAGCTCGACCTGATTCACCATGGCTCGGTCGAGCCCGTCGGTGCTTCCCGGAAAGAGCGCCTCGAGATGCTTCTCGCCTATGCCAGCTTGAACCATCTCGACGAAGAGCCGCTCCACTTCGCCCTGTGACTGTGCCAAGGTGAGAAAGCCCGTCATCCGCGCCAACAACAAGCTGTCTGCAATGGTCCAGGGCTCGGGCCGGACCCCCACGAGCTTGAGCTCCCAGGGCGACGACTCAGAAAAACGCGCGTTCACCCCGTCGCAATAAGCTTCGCAAGCGATGCGGGCTTCGGTGCTGAGCTTCTTGGTTTGCTTGGCGATCCCGCCACTCCAATTCATGCGCCGAAAGAACCTATCCACCTCTACCATCTCGTCGCTTCCATCGAGGAGCTCTGCGGCCCGGCCCTGCCCGAGGATCCGCATGATCAGCATCTGCAGGCCGCGATCCATGGCGTGGCAATACCCCATGCCCCAGTAGAGACCTTGGATGTCCTGGGCCATGATTTGGGGAATACCGTTTTCGTCGCGAGCCCAGCTAGCCCTTCGCGTGCGCGGAGGGTTCATGGCTAGAACTTGTCCTTGGCTGCGCGAATCGCGGTGAATGAGGCGACCGGGTCTCTGCCAGCCGCGACCGCAGGCTCGTCGAAACGGAGAAACGGATTGGTAGCGCGCTCAGTGTCGAGCCGCCCGGGCACTGTGAACTTCTTTGCCGCACGTCTGGCCGTTGCCACTGCGAGTGCCCGTTCGATTTCGCGGTTGCTCGGTTCGACGGTCTTCGCGAAGCGAAGATTGTTGACCGTGTACTCGTGGCCGCACCAGACCTTGGTGTCCCCCGGCAGGTCGCGAAGCTTCGCAAGCGACTGCGACATCATCTCCATCGTGCCTTCGAAGACCCTACCGCAACCCGCGATGAAGAGGGTGTCGCCGCTGAAGAGGTTTCCTTCTGTGATAAAGGCGATGGCGCCCAGCGTGTGGCCCGGGATCTCGAGAATGTTCACGGTGCTGCCACCGAAGTCGAAAGCATCGCCGTCCGAATAGGCATCGGTCTGCCGAGGGATTCGTTGATGATCTGCATCGTACTTCGAACCCCGAATGTGCTTGATGGGACACTCCTCGATCAGCGGCTCGATCCCTCCGATGTGATCCCAGTGGTGATGGGTGAGCCAGACCTCGCTGAGCCTGACTCTGGCCTCGTCGATCGCTCTCAAGACCGGGTCAGCTTGGGACGGGTCGACGACCGCTGCCTGGCCGTCCTCGATCACTAGGTACGCATAGTTGTCACTCAGGCATGGGACGGGGATCACTTGCATCGGCGTAACGATAAAGCGCTAGCTTCGCTTGGGCTATGCGAGGCTGCCACTTGAGCCCCGCGGGCCGAAATTCGTTCCGATACGCGCGATTTTGTGGAGGTCGTCAGCAGTCACGGCGATCAGCCCTGCTCGAAGGGCCGGTTGTTCGTCCAGTCGAAGCTGCCGTCGTCGCGCTCTCGCACGGCTTGCTTCCAACCGAGCTGCTCAGCACGCTGCTTGAAGTTGATCCCTTCGGGGGAGTGGCGCGTGATGCCGTCGAAGATCGTGGCGAACATTTGCGTCTGGTGCATGCCCATCGCTTCGACCGCCTGGTTGATGACGAGCTTCTGCATCATGAGCTGGTTGACGGGCACAGTGGAAATGCGTTCGGCAAGCGCGTCAACCTCCGCGTCAAGTTGCTCGGCTGGAACCGCCTTGTGAACCAGGCCGATTCGCTCCGCTTCGCGGCCGTCAATCTTGTCTCCCGTGAAGAGCATCCGTTTCGCGCGCTGCGGGCCAAGCCGATACACCCACATCGCCGTCGTCGGACAGCCCCAGACGCGCACCGGCATGTAACCAATGCGGGCATCCTCGGCCATGACGATCAGGTCGGAGCAGAGCGCGATGTCGGAGCCCCCGGCCACGGCGTATCCGTGTATCTTGCAGATCACCGGCCGGTACGAACGCCAGAGCGACATGAAGAGCTCCGTGTTCCGCATCATGAAGGCGTAGTCCTTCATCGGGTCCCAGGGCATCTCCTGCGTCCCCGACGCCGAACCGGTCGCTTCCGCGTAGTACTTGAGGTCGTAACCGGCACAGAAGCCGCGGCCGGCCCCAGACAAAACGATCACGTGCACGTGCTCGTCGGCATTGGCTTGCGCGACGCACTCGGCGAGCTCCGCGGGAAGCTCATCGTCGATCGCGTTCATCACCTCGGGCCGGTTCAAGGTAATGCGGCCTATTCTGCCGTCACGCTCGTAGAGGACTTTTCGCATCCGGGAAAGTGTACCTCCTTCTCGGGCACCTTCGGCAGCAGATTGTCCCGCCACCACGCCTCGACACTATCCCCTGAGCCGCCTTCGGGCTATATCGCCCGCATGGATCCAAAATTCGCCATCGAGAAAGCGATTCCGTTTGCGGCACGAACGGAAGTGAAGGTTCTGGAGCTCGCGCCAGGCTACGTGAAGATGATGATGCCGCTTCAGCCAAACATCAATCACGTCGGAACGATGTACGCGGGCGCTCTCTTCACCCTCGCCGAGCTTCCCGGCGGGGCGATCTTCCTCTCGACCTTCGACGCAAGTCAATTCTATCCGCTCATCAAGGGCATGGAGATCAAGTTCCTCAAGCCCGCGACCAGCGACATCACGGTAGAAGTCCGGCTCAGCCCCGAGTACGCGGCTAAGACTCAAGAAGAGGCGAACGAGGCCGGCAAGGCCGACTACGACTGGGACTGTGAGCTCAAAGACGCCAACGGTCAGGTCGTAGCGGTGTCGTCGAATCGTTACCAGCTTCGTCGAATGAACCCGACCGGTGCTTAGGGCTGACGAAAACCTGCGAGCAAAGATCAGGGCCAACCTAGCCGTTCACTCTCGGTCCGAAGAACTTGATCCCCTCTTCGCCCTGCCGCCGTGGCAATGACGGTCGTGGCTAACGCGGCGGGCGAAGCTTGTTTCGTCATCACCCGCCGCGTATCCACCACTGTTGACCGGAGCGCCTAGAGCCACACAGACTCCGACGAGCCCATGGCGAACCATCTTGAGAACGAAACGAGCCCTTATCTCCTTCAGCACGTCCACAATCCGGTCGACTGGTACCCTTGGGGCGAAGAAGCGATGCGGCTCGCCGAGGACCGAGACAAACCCATCCTGCTCAGCATCGGCTATGCGGCGTGCCACTGGTGCCACGTCATGGCGCACGAGTCGTTCGAAGACGAAGCCACGGCGGCACAGATGAACGCCGACTTCGTCAACGTGAAGGTCGACCGCGAAGAGCGTCCCGACATCGACAGCATCTACATGCAGGCGGTCAACGCGATGATCGGTCGTGGCGGCTGGCCGATGACGGTCTTTCTCACACCGGATGGAAAGCCGTTCTATGCGGGGACGTATTTCCCGAACGAGCCACGCCACGGGATGCCCAGCTTCCGGCAGATTCTAACCGGCATCACCAAGGCGTGGAACGAGGACCGTGAGAACGTCGTCGGCAGCGCCGGCCAAGTCGCCGAGCAGCTTCAAGCGCTTTCGGACGTCGGCTTCGAAGCCCAAGCACTCGACCCGGAGATCCTTCGGGTCGCACTGCGAAGCCTGGGACAGCGCTTCGATGCGAGCTGGGGCGGCTTCGGCGATGCCCCCAAGTTCCCTCAGGCCATGACGATCGAGCTCTTGCTCAGAGAATTCGTTCGCACAGGCGACTCCAAGGCCCTCGAGATGGCCGAGGGCAGCCTTCGCAAGATGGCGCAGGGGGGGATCTATGATCAGCTTGGGGGCGGCTTCGCGCGATACTCGGTCGACCATCGTTGGCTCGTCCCGCATTTCGAGAAGATGCTGTATGACAATGCCCAGCTCGCGCGCGTCTACCTTCACGCCTGGCAGATCACGGGCAATGATTTCTACCTCCGGATCACCGAGGAAACGCTCGACTACGTCCTGCGCGAGATGCGCCACGAAGACGGCGGCTTCTACAGCAGCCAGGATGCCGACAGCGAAGGCGTCGAAGGGAAGTTTTACGTCTGGTCGGCCGACGAGATTCGCGACGCGCTGGGCGAGGATGCCGACACCTTCATGCGGATGTACGGCGTGTCCGATCAGGGGAACTGGGAAGGAAAGAACATCCTCAACCTGCATCTCGACTCGGATGCCCTCGCGGCGCAGCTGGGGATCGATGCCGGGCGCCTGAGGGCGCGCATGGCGGCCGCTCGCAGCAAGCTCTATGAGCTCCGCGCCAAGCGAACTTGGCCCGGGCTCGACGACAAAGTCCTGACCTCTTGGAACGGGCTGATGCTCTCTGCACTGGCGGAGGCCGGGCAAGCCTGCGACCGACCCGACTACATCGCAGCCGCCAGGTCGAGCGGCGAGTTTGTGTATCGCACGATGCGGCGTGAGTCGGGCCGTCTCTTCCGAACTTGGAAAGCCGGTGCAGACGCGAAGTACAACGCCTACCTCGAAGACTATGCCTTTCTGGCCGATGGCCTGCTGGCACTCTACGAGGCGACCTTCGAGCCGCGCTGGCTCGACTGGGCGCGGGAGCTGGCGGAGCTGATGCTCGGCCATTTTCGCGACTTGAACAATAGCGGGTTCTTCGACACCTCGGACGACCATGAGCAGCTGATTCACCGTCCCAAGGATTTGCAGGACAACGCCGTGCCAAGCGCGAGCTCGATGGCTGCTACCGTGCTGCTCAGGCTCAGCCTGCTGACGGGCAAGGGCGAATACTGGCAGGTCGCTGAGCGAAGCGTCGCAACCATGACCAAGTTCATGAGCCAATATCCTTCGGGTTTCGCACAATGGCTCAATGCCACCAGCTTCATCCTCGCCGAGCCGCGCGAGATCGCGCTGATTGGCACTCGAGACGAGCTCAGGCCCTTGCTTGCGGTCTTGCAAACCGGGTACCGGCCGTTTCAAGTCATCGCCGCTGGGCCCGGTGGCGAAGATGCGCCTGTGCCTCTCCTCGCCAATCGCAGCCAGATCGACGGCAAGGCAACCGCGTACGTCTGCCGACAGTTTCTTTGTCGGGCCCCGGTGACGAGTCCCAGAGAGCTCGCGGAGCAGTTGGAGGCGGTTTGAACCGTCGCTCCGCATGGGTCGCCGTGCTAGTCCTCGGCATCACGATGTCGTTTGCAATGGCGGCGAGAAGCGCGAGCGCTTGGAGGGCTTTGATCTCCGTACGTTTTCCCAACGTGCGCTGGGTCGAGCCCGAAACGCTCCTTCGTTGGATGGGAGAATCGGATGCGAACGAGCTGGTTCTCCTCGACGTGCGCAATCCAGAGGAGCAGGCACTAAGCCAGCTGCGCGGCGCACAAGCCTTGGACCCAGGCAGTCCGAACATCGCCGGGCTGAGGATTCCGGAGGATGCCAAGGTCGTCGTCTACTGCTCGATCGGCTATCGAAGCGCGGCGATCATCGAAGACCTGGAGCGCGCCGGAATTCGAAACGTCTACAACCTCGAAGGAGGTCTCTTCGACTGGGCCAATCAAGACCGACCCATCTACCGCGGTGACGAGCGCGTCGACCGGGTGCACCCCTTCAATCGTCTCTGGGGCCTGCTCCTTCGGCGAGACCGAAGGGCCGCTCCCTAGCGGCCCTGCTTATTGCCCGGGCGGTTCGTCGATGACGACCGGATTGCGCGCGGGGGCGTCGGGCGTCCCAGTGGGAGGTGACGGCTGTTCGGGAAAGTCTGGCACCGTCCAATCGATCCCGTCGTCGGGTTCGGGCACTGGCTCGGGCGCTGAATCCGGGAGTAGCACTGGCGCTGACTTTGGCGCTGGCGCCGTCTTCTTCACCGGCTTTTTCCGCTTCTTCTTCGGCTTCGCCTTCCCCGATTCGGGCTCAGGCTCCGCAGTCGGCGCTTCCTGAACTTCGACCTCTTCGACCAGTGGCTCCTCTGGCGGGGGCGCTTCCCCGAGGACCGCGTCGGTCCCGACCTCTACAACTGCAGCGTCCGCTGGCACCGCGATCGGTGCGGCTTCGATCGGCTCGGCCTTCTGCCCGTCGGCGACCGCGGCCGGCGGGCGCTTCCACCACCAAGTACCGGCGACGACCCCGCCGAATACCAAAGCCAGCAGGCCCAGTGAGGCCCAGAGCCAGCCAACTGTTCGGCGCTTGGGCCCCGACAGAGTCTCGAGCTCGTGCGAGGTGGTGCCAAATGGCTGGGGGGCTGACGAAAGAAGCTCTTCATCGTCCGGATCCCGCGGGACCGAGACGGGCTGCGTCGCCGCTAGAGAAGATGGCGAGCTTGGCAGCGAGCTAGACCCGAGAAGCTCACCGAGATACGAGCCAGGCGACGCAAGCTCCTCGCCCCAGATGGTGCCAATGAGCAAGGCCCGCGCGTCGCGCAACAAGCCAGCGTTCCCCGCAGCTTCCGCCAGCGAGTCGAGGAACGCCGCCAAGTTTTGCTGTCGCGCAGCGGGATCCTTGCTGAGAGCGCGCATCACCACCTGTGCGAGGTCATCTGGAACTCTGGCGCCCTGGCCTCTGGTCTGGAGCATGGGCGGCTCCTGGTGCACGTGCTGCATCAGGACCGCGCCGGCGGTCTTGCCTTCGAACGGGAGCGTACCCGTCAGAAGTTGATAGGTCAGGACGCCCAAGGAATAGATGTCGCTCCGCTGGTCGGTCTCCCCACCTGTCGCCGCCTCTGGTGAAATGTAGGTGGCCGTTCCGAAAACCCGGCCGCTCTGTGTCGTCGTCGGCCCGATCCCCTCTGCTTGGAGCACGCGGGCGATTCCGAAGTCGACGAGCTTCACGAAGTCTTCATCCCGACCGCGCCTCACCAAGTAGACGTTCTCGGGCTTGATGTCTCGATGCACGATGCCAGCCGCATGGACCGCACCGAGGCCGGCGCAAAGCTTCATGATGATGATCAGGGCCCGCTCGAGCGACAGCAGGTCACTATCTTCAAGCTCCTCCGCAAGCGATCGGCCTTCGAGCAGCTCCATCACGATGTAGAGCCTTCCATCGCCTAGACGTCCGGAAAGAAACACGCGCACGAGATTCGGGTGGTCGAGCGAGATCGCCACGCGGGCTTCACGCTCGAATCGGAAGACGGCCTGCTCATCCCTCGCAAGCTCAGGCCTCAAGACCTTGATCGCCACGTCGCGGCCCACCGTGGTCTGGTGGGCGCGATACACCGTCCCCATCCCGCCGGTACCAATTTGCTCATCGATGCGAAACTGCTCGAGCAAGACGCTCCCGAGCAACGGATCGACAATCTCATCGTCCCTCACGAGCTGGCTGCCATCGTGTGGACAGTATTCCGCTCGGCTCCCAAACTTCGAACCGCAGCGAAGGCAAATCTTCCGCATGTCGGTAAGCTTCCCTAAAGGCCCGAAGGGCGTAGCATCTGGCAGAGGGTAGGACAATTCCTCCCTGGGACGTGCGTTTGGCCACAAGCTTCAGTTTTGCCTATTCTTTTTGAGTAGGAACTTGGGGCAAATGAAGAAGTGGCTTAGGGGAGTCTTGCTCTTGATCCCGGTGCTCGCATCCGCTCAGGACGCCCGCGCTCAGGATGAGCCGACCGAGCTGGCCGTTGCGGTGCCCGGGCTACGGGCAGTCGACGGTGACGACGGCGTTGCCAACGAGCTGACGGGCTGGCTTCGCGCAGGCGCGAGCGCCGTCCGAGGTTGGCAGCTTCACAGTGCCATGGTCTCGCTCGAACAGCTGATGATCGTTCACGGTTGTGAAGCCGCCAATGAAGACTGTCTTTCGAGAATCGCAGAAGGCATCAAGGCGGACGGCCTGATCTCGGGCTCCGTGTCGAGGGTGCCCTCCGAGGACGGCGATGGTTACGACTTTCGGGCAGACCTGTTCTATTTCAACGCGTCGACGGGCCAGTTCGAGAAGACCTCCACATTGCGGTTCCCAAAGACTCGGAGCACACCTCAGGACCTTGCGGTGATGGGACAGATCGAAGTCCAGGCTCTCGCGGATGCCCCCCTCGACGAGCTCGGCAAGGAGCAAGCTCTGGATCTGATCTTGAGTCGCGACACTGAGCTCGGCTTGCAGCAATCGACTCTGGATCTCTTGAGCGAGCAACCCAGGGAGCTTCCCGTTTGGCCGGCCGCCGTGAGCTACACCGGAACGCTCGTATTCCTCGGGCTGTCGGCTTGGAGCTGGAGCACGATTCGGAACGTCCAGAAAGACCCGGCGTTCCAGCGCGCTCGACTGCTCGCAGGCCCAGAGGTGAACGACGTTTGTGCGGCGGGAGGCAACTTCGGAGTTGAAGAACTTGGCTCTCTGTGCTCCACAGCAGATCGACACGAGACCTTGCAGTGGGTGTTCTTGAGTATGGCATTGGCTTCAGCTGGCGTGGGCACTTGGCTGCTCGTGAGGTCGGCGAGGAGCAAGAAACGCTCGGACCGCGCGCGGTTGCAGCTCACACCGGTTGCAAGCAGGCGACGCGGCGGCCTAACCGCTCGACTCGAGTTCTGAGGTCATGCGCATCGTAGGGGGCCGACTTTCGGGACGCAGGTTTGGGGCACCGAGCGGACGAGGGACTCGACCTACGTCCGATCGAGTGCGAGAAGCGCTTGGCTCCGCGCTCGAATCGCGTGGAGCCTTTGAAGGTGCAAAGGTCTTGGATCTCTTCGCCGGATCCGGGGCTCTCAGCTTCGAAGCGCTATCCCGCGGCGCTTCGGATGCCGTGCTGGTGGATGCCGATCCACGGACTGTCCGTCAGATCAGGCAGAGCGCGCGAGAGCTCGGCCTCGACGAGGAGGTCCGTGTGGCCCGACTCGACCTTCTGGGCGAGCCAGAAAACGTGGTGCGCAAGCTTCCCGCCTCGGACCTAGGCTTCAGCCTCGTGTTTGCCGATGCGCCCTATTCGGAAGTCGATTCGATCGCAGCGATTCTAGACGCGTTGGTCTCAGCCGGCCGGCTTGCAGTCGGTGCATGGCTCGTCGTGGAGCACCCGGCTGGCCACGATTGGATTTGGCCCAATGTCCTCGCGCCGGAGGCCGAGTACCGCTATGGTCAAACCGCTATCAGCCTCGGCACCTACGCGGCCGAGAAAGGCAAGCAGTGAGAGGCATCGCCGTTTATCCCGGTTCGTTCGACCCGATCACCAAGGGTCATACCGCCATCCTTCAAAGCGGTTTGGTCGCGTTCGAGAAGATCATCGTCGCGGTCTTGAACAACGACAAGAAGCATCCGCTGTTCAGCGTCGCCGAGCGCATGGAGATGATCCGCGAGTCGGCAGCTGACATGGGCGCCGACCCGGGCCGCATCGAGGTCGACAGCTTCGATGGCCTCCTGGTCAACTACGCGCACCGGAGAAACGCACGCGTAATCCTGCGAGGCCTCCGCGCGGTTGCGGACTTCGAGTACGAGCTCCAGATGGCCAACATGAACCGTCACCTCAACCCCGAGGTGGAAACGGTGTTCATCATGGCCAACGACGCATACTTCTACGTTGCGTCCAATCTGGTCAAAGAGGTCACGAGGCTTGGAGGCAACGTCGCGGATCTCGTCCCTGCTCCGGTGCTGCCCCGGCTTCTCGCCAAGTTCGACAAGTAGATCGGCTGGTTGATCAGCCCCTCACGAAGGAGCCTGCGGGCCTCTGGGAGCGCGCTGAGCGACACCTTACCGAGCTGCAGCTCGCTCAGGTGGACCTCTCCACGGGCCACGGCACGGCGCACGCGCAGCCAGCTCGTGAGATACCCGGCATCGCGTGCGACGCCGCCCCCCCGGAACGCCCTCTCGCAGAGAGTGACGGCGCACGCAGCGGAGAACTGATGCTCGCTGACCAGCGCGCGCGCAGCATCACCGAACGACACGCCGGCGTGCATCGCATGGGTTGCGAGCAGGCGACCGGCCAACGTTCGTTGTCGCGATGCGTCGAGCAGGCCTGCAAGCTCCTCGAGATAGATCGCGACCCCCTCCTGGTCGCCGTAGGAGTCGGCGGTGCCAATTGCAAATACACCGAGCGGCTGCGTGCGCCCATTGAACGCCGACACCAAGTGCCCGTACACCTCGTGCGTCGCAAGCCGTTGCGCTTCGTGCGCTCCGAAGAGCCGATCCGCGATGAAGACGGTGCGTTCGCCAACCGCCGCGTTCGCGATCAAGTCCGGATCGACCCGCACCGCGATGTGCAGACCGACGTGCTTGGCGTACGCGAGCATGAGCTCGCGAAGACTGCTGCGATTGGCCGACGCTGCTGGGATCGTTTTTGGCTCTTGCTCTAGGGACGCGTGGGCGAGAATTTCGTGCGCTGCGCATAGGACGGTCTGCTCGCCATCGGCAAAAAGCCGTTCGCTGCCGGTCCCGAAGAGCCGTGCAGCCATCGGACGAATTTGCTTGCTTCGGCCCAGGTTTTCCAGAATCAGCAGCTCCGTTTCGAGCTCTTCGAGCCTGGGAAGATAGAGCTCGGACGCCTCCGTCTCGGCAGCTAGCTTCCTCGCAGACGCTAATTCACGCCAGACGCTTCGCTCGATTGGAACCGGCTTCCACTCCCATCGGGGCTTGGCATGCTCGCCTCTGGCAACGGATCGGACGAGCCGGTGTCGTTCGCCCGGATCGCTGTGCGTGGTCGAGCCGACGAGAAGCCGCGCCGCGTTGTGCAAACGGCGCAGGGCGACGTCGAGCTCTGCGCGGAGGCGAGCGCGAGGGTGATCAGAGGAGCTGGGTCGCGCGCTCTGCGAGCTCACTTCGCTCACCTTTCGAGAGGGTCACGTGGGCACCGATGTCCTCGCCCTGAAACCGCTGCGCAACGACGGTGAGACCGTTGCTCGCAGCGTCCACGTATGGGTTGTCGATCTGATAGGGGTCACCGGTGAGGACGATCTTGGTGTCGGCGCCACAACGTGTGATGACCGTTTTTACTTGATGAGGGGTCAGGTTTTGCGCCTCGTCGACGACGAGGAACTGATTGGGGAGCGAGCGGCCGCGGATGTAGGTGAGCGGTTCGATCTGAATCACCCCCGATGCTAGCAGCTCCTCGTAGTTGCGATGCTCGGACATCCGCCCGCGACCAGTACTGAAGATGTACTCCAGGTTGTCGAAGATCGGTTGCATCCAGGGATTGAGCTTCTCTTCCACCGTCCCCGGTAGATAGCCGACATCGCGGCCCATGGGAAAGATCGGGCGGGAGACCAGCATTCGACTGTAGGCACCATCCTGGACGACGGACTGAAGACCCGCAGCAATTGCGAGCAAGGTCTTGCCGGTGCCCGCCTTGCCAACCAAGGTGAGCAGATGAATGTCGGGCGAAAGGAGCATGTCGAGCGCGAAGTACTGCTCGAGGTTTCGAGGCCGAACACGCCACACTCCTTCCCTCCCAATTCCGAGCGGAACGACCGCGCCGCTCTTCGGATCGAAGCGCCCTAGCGCGGTGTGCCTCTGCTGATCCTGCTGGCGAAGCACTACCCCGGCATGCGGGTAGAGCTCGACGTCGAGCTCGGTGGCATCGACCCGCTCGCGTTGGGCGAGTTGGTCGACCAGCGAGCGATCGACATCAGCGGTGACCACGCCCGAGTACAGCTCGTCGATCGAAACACGGCCTCCTTCGTAGGTTTCGGCTCGAAGCCCGAGCGCGTCGGCGCGGATGCGGAGATTCGTATCCATCGTTACGAAAACGAGAGGCTGCTCGGGATGTTCGTCCCGGAGATCGAGCGCCATCTGCAAGATGAAGCGGTCCATCTCTCCAGGCCCGGGAGCTCGTTTGGGCATCTGGGCAGGGACCGCGACGCGAAGCTGACCACCAGTGTTTTCGAGCGGCACCCCTTGATCGAGCGTGTGTCCGTTCTGAGTTCGCAGCTCGTCGAGAATGCGCGAGAGGTGGCGGGCGTTTTGCCCGAGCTCGCTGAGCTCCTTTTTGAACTGATCGACCTCTTCGATTACGAAGATCGGTAGAACGACCGCGTTGTCTTCGAATTTGTAGACTGCTAACGGGTCGTGAAGGACCACATTGGTGTCCAAGACGTAGGTCTTCTTCAAGTTGCCGAACGCTAGCACGCTTTGGCTCCAGCCGTAGCGAGAAACGAAAACACGGTATAGTGCGTACGCGGAGCGTTCATGATCGAGGAGCTGAGTTACCAAAGCCTCGCGATCCTCGCAGTAGCTGGCGTGCTCGCCACGATTGTGAACGTCATGGCCGGCGGCGGCGGCATGATCGTCCTGCCTGCGTTGATCGCACTCGGCCTCCCGGCGGATGTCGCAAACGGCACCTATCGACTGGGTGTGGTCACGCAGAGTATCGCCGGCACCGCAGCGCTGAGTCGCGCAGGCAAGCTCGACCGCGGCTCGATTGTTCCGATTCTGGTCCCTACCGTGCTCGGCGCGATCGTCGGCGCGCTCCTTGCAACGCGGGTCCCGCGAGAGGTGCTCAAGCCAATTATGCTCGCCACGATGGTTCTGATGGCAGCGCTCATCGCGCTCCGGAAGCAGACTCTGATTCCAGCCGACGGGCCGACACTCCGTCCTCGGCAAGCACCTCGTTCCTATCTTGGTCTCTTCCTGGCCGGTCTCTACGGGGGATTCATACAGGCGGGAGTGGGTTTTCTATTGCTCGGCGTCCTAGTTGGGACGCTGCGTCATGATCTGGTGGGCGGCAATGCGCTCAAGTTGGTGGTGACGCTAGCCTTTGGCTCGGTCTCCCTCGGCATCTTCGCCTGGGCGGGCCTCGTGTCCTGGACTCCCGCCGTCGTACTGGCAGGCGCTTCGATCATCGGCGCCCGGCTCGGCGTTCGCCTCATGCTCAGAGTCCCCACCGCAGGCTTGAGATGGTTCGTGTTCGCAACCGTGGTCGGGACCTGCATTGCCGCCTGGCTTCGATAGTTAACAAGGATCGGGGTTGGTGCTACCCTGCTCGACAAGGAGGACTTCGCACATGGGGGAAATGGTCAAGCAGATTGCTGCCCTGCAGGACTACGAAAGCTACCAGGACCTACACTGGGAGGGCTCCTTCGAAGACTATCTTCAGATCGTACGAGGCAAACCGCAGGTGACGCGCAACGCGTTCCAGCGACTCTACGACATGGTGATCTCGTACGGTGAAGAGGAATACATCGATAACAAGAAGAAGCTGATTCGATATCCCTTCTTCAAAGATCCAATCGAAAACGGCAAGGATGCGATCTTCGGCTTGGACATACCATTGATGCGCTTGGTTCACGTTCTTCACGCCGCCGCACAAGGTTACGGCCCTGAAAAACGAATCATCCTGCTACACGGGCCGGTCGGTTCGTCGAAGAGCACGATCGCGCGTCTGCTCAAGAAGGGGCTCGAGCGTTACTCGCGAACTCCGGAAGGCGCGCTCTACACCTACGAGTGG
>Ga0209536_100008236_pt1 | contig 15658 bp, 13 predicted proteins | sample DeeMarSeWOR28_12_FD_187461 | JGI IMG/M metagenome (GOLD analysis project Ga0209536, IMG submission 187461) | Marine sediment microbial communities from White Oak River estuary, North Carolina - WOR-2-8_12 (SPAdes) (version 2) | ecosystem: Environmental > Aquatic > Marine > Intertidal zone >...
CAGCCGCATCGACCTCAACCGCTCCCGGCCGGAGATCCTCGAGGGACTCCTGACACAGTTCGTTTCGCCCGGGACGGCGGGCGCGCTGGTGAGCGCCTTGTGGGGGGAGGACTTTCCCGACGAGAGTGACCTCCCGGACGAGGAGTCCGATACCGGGGCCGATCCGACGGCCGGGGGGCCGGACGAAGCCGCTCCACCCGAGTCTCCGGACGGGCTGCTCCAGGCCCTCGCCCCGTGGGCCCGACCCATCATGCACCTCGAGGAGCTCACCCGCGTACCGGGCTTCAGCGAGGACCTCGTGGCCTCGATCGCACCCTTCGTCACCGTTTCGAGTGACGGGCTGATCAATGCGAACTCGGCTCCGGAGCCGGTACTGGCTGCGATTCCGTACATCGGGGAAACCCGCGCTCGCTCCCTCGTGGCCTCACGGGAGCTCAGTGGCCCTTTACCCTCGAAGGTCGCGCTCTACGGGACATTGTCGGAGGGTGCCGCGGAAGGCCTCGACGCCCAATTGCCGGATCTGATCACGAATTCCCGCCGCGTGCTCGTCGTCGCCCGTGGCTGGGAGGATGGGCACCCGCACACGTACGAGATCCAGGCCGTGTTCGAGGTCATCACGTCTTCGATGGCCCGAGGGTCGCGCGTCCGGCTCCGCTCCTGGGTCGAGGTCATGCGCTAGGCGGCATCGGGGCTGAGCGGGGATTCTCCCCTCCGCCGCCCTGATCCCCTGTGCCGCAAAGAAGAAGCTCGGGGCCCCGATCGGGGCCCCGAGCGTTGGGGTACGCGCAGTCGGCCTCGACTACTGCTGGGGTCCGTCCGCGGGCACCGGACCCACGTGGAACGGTCGCATCATCTCGTTGTCCTCGTGCTCCACGATATGGCAGTGCCACACGTAGTAGCCCGGAAGGTCGAAGTGCATCTTGATGCGAGTGCTTTCTCCGGGATATGAAATGACCGTGTCCTTCGGACCGGTCTCCCACGGCATCGGATCGTTCGAACCGGCGATGCTTGTTCCTCCGGCATACGGCTCGCGCCCGAGCACCTCGAACTTCACCTGGTGCACGTGGATCGGGTGCGCATCTGCGGTGAAGTTGTGGATGACCCATTCCTCCGTCGTGTCCAGCGCCGGCTTCTCCGTCATCGGTGCCATCCAGATGAGCGGGTTACCGGTCGTGCCGTTCAGCGTGCCGAGTAGCGCCGCCGTCGGTCCGAAGGCCTCACCGGCCTGATCGTAGGTCACCACTCCGTTGACGTCGCTCACGGTCACCGTCGCCGACTCTTCCTCGTTCAGGCTGACGTCACGCACGACGTCCGGCGCACCTAGCGAGGCGGCCGCCGGCAGCGTCGCCGGAAGCGCGGAGGTATCCGGGCTCGTCGCGGGCCCGACCCTGAACTGCATCACCTGACCCGTGCTCGCAGGATCCGACGGATCGAAATCGACGCCCGGGATGCCACCGCCGAACGGCTCGTCCGGGCCCAGATTCAGAAGGACGATCTCCGTTCCCACCGGTACGTTCGTGAAGTCCATCACCACGTCCGCCCGCTCGGCCGGCGCCATCAGCAGCTCGCTCAGGGCGACCGGTGCGGGCAGGAAGCCCTGGTCCCCACCGATCTGCGTGAACGGCATCCCGTTGCTCGTCTTCAGGATCAGGAAGCGCGAGTTGCAGCCGTTCAGGAACCGGAACCGATACCTCCGCTGCTCCACCTCCAGGTACGGCCACGTAGTGCCGTTCACCACCATCATGTTCCCGAAGAATTCCGGATTCCAGATGGGGGACACGTCGCTCGGTAGTCCGTTGGGGGTCAGGTCGGGGATGAACGGGATGTCCAGCTGGCTTGGGTCGAGTCCCTCGAAGAACGCGCGGTTGTCCGGGTAGAACAGCGACCCGTCGGCGTCGAACGAGCGATCCTGAATGACGATCGGGATCTCCGTGTACTCGCCGAACGGGTCGTCGCCGACGCCGGGCGCCACGTACCCGAGGTCGTCGTCGTTCGGCCCACCGCGGATCAGCCAGAAGCCCGCCGGACCCGCGTACACGTTCAGACGGGTCATCCCCAACGTGTGGTCGTGATACCACAGTGTCGTCGCCGGCTGGTCGTTAGGGTAGGTGAACGTGGCGCGCCCCTTACCCCAGCCGAGCTTGTACTTGTCGTTGAAGTAGTCGTAAAACGTGCCGGTCGTTGCATAGCCCCGGGGGATGTTCCGGGCATTCGGGAGGTACCACGCCTCGGCGTAGCCGTCGCTCTCCTCCGTCGTGTGCGCACCATGCACGTGCGTCACGATCGGTACCGGGCCCGTGTACGGCGTCGGATCCGTGCCACGGCGATCCCGCAACTCCGTACCGCCCGGCGGGTTGGCCCAATGGAGCGTCTGATCGACGGGCAGAAGGTGCGGCAGGTATCGGTTACGCCCATCGACGAGCTCGTTCCGCCAATCCACCTCCGTTGGCACGTTGTACTTGTTCTCGACCGTGAACGCGGGATAATTGAATGAGCCGCCTTCCAGGACGGTGCCGGGATTCGTTCTCGATCCGTAGCTCCACACCGTCGTTGCCGGCATCCCGGCGGGGAGAATCTGCTGATCGAACTGCCGCACCGAGATCTGGTAGACCATCTTGGAGGGGCCACCGCCGCCGCGCCTCCGGCGCCGTCCACCGCCCGACATCGTTCCCGGCATCGCCGGCGGCTTGACGAGCGGGCTCACGTACTTCGGGACGCTGCCCGGAGCCAGCGTGCCTCCCGGGATCTGCCGGGCCAGCAGCTTTCTCAGATCCAACGGGAGCATGAGCGCACCGGCTCCGAGCGCGCTCAGCTGGGCGAACTCACGTCGCGTGAGTCTTCGCATGGAGGCCTCCGATTCTGGGGGTGAGGTGCCAACAGCTGCCGCGCCTTGGGCGCTCTTCGGGCAGCCGGGCCGTCTCCCCCCGAGACCCCCTGACTTTGCGAGCCGACCTCACGGTCGGGGTGCCATTTTTCGGAGCCTTGTCGTCGCGGACTGCCAGCCCCGAGGCTTCCGGGACCAGGCGCGATCGGCAGCCCGCGTTACTCGACCATTATGTACTTGAGTACAGGTTCGGGAGGCAAGAACCGAAGACTGTCCGAATGTAACCAACAAGTAACAAGCACTCTAAATCCCTGCCCTGCCCACACTTGTCCAACAATCCCCTTCAACAAGCGTTCAGCATACGCGCCGCCGAACCAGCGGTCTCCTCCGTCCGTGCTGAACCCGCCGCGGGTGCGCAAGGAAGCCCGGGGCCCCGATCGGGGCCCCGGGCGGTTTGGGTGATTGCAGTCGGCCTCGACTACTGCTGGGGCCCGTCCGCCGGCACCGGACCCACGTGGAACGGCCGCATCATCTCGTTGTCCTCGTGCTCCACGATGTGGCAGTGCCACACATAGTAGCCCGGAAGGTCGAAGTGCATCCGGATGCGGGTCGTTTCACCGGGATAGGAGATGACCGTGTCTTTCGGGCCCGTCTCCCACGGCTCCGGCCCACGCACCGTGCCGTTGGCATCGACCCGATTGATGACCTCGAACTTCACCTGGTGCACGTGGATCGGGTGTGCATCCGCGGTGAAGTTGTGGATGACCCAGTCCTCCGTCGTGTTCAGGTCCGGCTTCTCCGTCATCGGTGCCATCCAGATGAGCGGGTCACCGGCACCGGTCGTGCCGTTCAGCGTACCCAGCAGCGCCGCCGTCGGCCCGAAGACTTCCCCGGCCGCATCGTACGTGATCACTCCGTTCACGTCGGTCACCGTCACAGTCGCTGACTCTTCCTCGTTGAGGCTGACGTCGCGCACCTGGCTGCTCGGCGGCGGTGCGAGCTTCGCAGCGGCCGGAAGCGTCGCCGGGATGTTCACCGTGTCCGCACTGGTGGACGCCTTCACGATGAACTTCATGACGACACCCGTGCTGGCCGGGTCCGCCGGGTCGAAGTCGATACCGATGGTGCCGCCACCGAACGGCTCGTCCGGTCCGAGGTTCAGCAGGACGACCTCCGTTCCGACCGGAAGACTGGTGAAGTCCATCACCACGTCCGCCCGCTCGGCCGGCGCCATCAGCAGGTCGCTCAGGGGTACGGGCGCCGGCAGGAAGCCCTGGTCACCGCCGATCTGGGTGAACGGCATTCCGTTGTCCGTCCTCAGAATCAGGAAGCGAGAGTTGCACCCGTTCAGGAAGCGGAAACGGTACTGGCGCTGCTCGACCTCGAGGTATGGCCAGGTGAAGCCGTTGACGACCATCATGTTCCCGAAGAACTCGGGGTTCCAGATGGGTGACACGTCGCTCGGCAGCCCGCCGTTCGCCAGCTCGGGGATGAACGGAATTACCAGCTGGCTTGGGTCGAGCCCCTCGAAGAACGCACGGTTGTCCGGATAGAAGAGCGAGCCGTCGGCATTGAACGAGCGGTCCTGGATGACGATCGGGATCTCGGTGTACTCACCGAGCGGATCGTCTCCGACGCCCGGCGCCACGAAACCGAGGTCGAGATCGTTCGCACCGCCGCGAATGAGCCAGAATCCTGCCGGCCCCGCGTACACGTTCAGGCGGGTCATCCCCAGCGTGTGGTCGTGGTACCACAACGTCGTGGCCGGCTGGTCGTTCGGGTAGGTGAACCGGACGCGCCCCTTACCCCAACCCATCCCGTGCTTGTCGTTGAAGTAGTCGTAGAACGTGCCGGTCGTCGCATACCCACGCGGGATGTTCCGCGCATCCGGGAGGTACCATGCCTCCGCGTAGCCGTCACTCTCCTCCGTAGTGTGCGCGCCATGCACGTGCGTCACGATCGGTACGGGTCCCGTGTAGGGCGTCGGATCCGTGCCACGGCGATCCCGTAGCTCCGCACCGCCCGGCGGGTTGGCCCAGTGCAATGTCTGATCGACCGGTAGGAGATGTGGCAGATAGTTGCGCCTGGCGTCCACCAGCTCGTTCCGCCAATGCACCTCCGTCGCGACGTCGACGGTGTTCTCGACCGTAAACGCGGGGTAGTTGAACGTGCCGCCCTCGGCGACGGTGCCAGGGTGCTTCCTCGATCCGTAGCTCCAAACGGTCGTCTCGGGGTGTCCCGGCGACAGGATTCTCTGGCTGAACTGTCGGACCGCGATGTCGTAGGTCATCTTCCTCGGTCCACCGCCACCCCTACGCCTGCGGCGCCCTGAGGTGGACAAGGTCCCCGGCATCGCCGGCGGTTTGACCAGTGGCAGAACGAACTTGTCCACATCGCCCGGAGCCAGCGTGCCTCCCGGGATCTGCCGGGCCAGCAGCTTTCTCAGGTCCAACGGGAGCATGAGCGCGCCGGCCCCGAGCGCACTCAGCTGGGCGAACTCACGTCGTGTGAGCTTTCGCATGGGGGGTACCTCCGATTCTGGGGGGAAATGCCATGTACTGCCGCGCCTCTTGGCGCTCTTCGGCAGCCGGGCCATCTCCCTCGGAGACCCCTGGCTTTGCGAGCCGACCTCGCGGTCGGGGAGCCACTTTCGGAGCCATTTATCGGGTCGGACCGCCGACGTCCCTGGTGATTTGGGAGGTCAGGCGCTGGCGGCGGTCACGCCCTCATCACGCTATCAAACCTCGATCAGGCTCCTCCTCCGCACCGGGTCGGCGTGTGTCTGTGAAACAGGTCGATTGCTCTTCCGAACGACCGCTGGCTCGCGGCTACGGCGCCTACCCTGCCGGCGTCTGCTGATAATCAGAAACCGACCGCGCGTATGCAGTAGGGCAAACCCCGACTCCGTTTGAGGGGCAGGTCCAGCGTGACCCTGCAAGGGAAGGAACGAGGTAAGGCCTTGTTTCAACAGTATTTCGACGACTCTTGTCAGCCAGCACCGGGAGGAAACACCAGAAATCCCCCGTGAGACGGCCTCACGGGCGGAATCCCTCGAGGATAGTGGCGCGCAAAGTCCGCGCCAGGCCCGCGCCGTCGGACACAGAGCGTCAGGTCATCGGCCCAAGGCATTCTGCACCAACACCTTCCGACCCGGACTCGGCTGACACCGCCTCGATACACATCCCTCGAGTGTTGCGCGCATAAGACACGGCCATGGCCGTAACACTTCAACGCGCGAGGGCGATCCATGCGAAGCGCTGAACGGAGGCTGAACAGCCTCGACGTGTCAGGCCTTCGGAACTGGGGCGGCAGGGTTCGAACCTGCAACCTCCTGGTTAACAGCCAGGCGCTCTGCCAGTTGAGCTACACCCCACTGCAAGAACGGCCGCGACCCCGGGCAGGGTCGCGGCCGTCTCGTCGTTCTGAGTCGTGTCAGCTATACGAGCCCGTCGCCGCAACCCCGACGGGGATTGCGATTCGCGTTCGGATTCGGATTGCGGACGAAATGACTCATGGCCTCAATCTCGCTCGGCCCCACCCTCGGGTCAACGACCCCCGGGCGACGGGACTGGCTCGGATCAGTCCTCGATGGCCTTCAGCGCCGCCACGGTGGAGGTCACGTGCTCGGCGCTGGTCGCGAGCGCGGCCTTCTCGTCGGCGTCGAGCTCCACCTCGATGATCCTCTCGAGCCCGTTGGCTCCGAGCATGCAGGGCACGCCCAGGAAGAGATCGTTGAAGCCGTACTCGCCCTGGAGCCACGCCGCGCATGGCAGGATCCGCCGCTTGTCCTTGACGATGGCCTCCGCCATCTGCACCGCGGCAGCGGCGGGGGCGTAGTACGCGCTGCCCGTCTTGAGGTAGGAGACGATCTCTCCCCCGCCCTTCCGCGTCCGCTCGACGAGCGCGTCGATCCGGTCCTGCGCCATGAGCTGCGTGAGCGGAATCCCGCTCACGGACGTGTAGCTCGCGAGGGGCACCATGGTATCCCCGTGCCCGCCGAGCACGAGCGCCTGGATGTCCTCGATCGAGACGTCGAGCTCGAGGGCGATGAACGAGCGGTAGCGCGCCGTATCGAGCACCCCGGCCATCCCGATGACCCGCTCCCGCGGGAAGCCCGACGCCTCGAGGGCGACCTGCGCCATCACGTCGAGGGGGTTGGTCACCATGATGATGATCGAGTCGGGCGCGACCCGCTTGATCTCGTTGGTGACCGACCGGATGACACCGGCGTTGGTCTTGAGGAGGTCGTCGCGGCTCATCCCCGGCTTCCGGGCGATGCCCGCCGTGACGATGAAGATCTCCGCCCCTTCGGACGAGTCGTAGTCGTTGGCGCCGTACACGCGGGAGTCGAACCCTTCGATCGGGGCGCTCTCCCACTGGTCGAGTCCCTTACCCTGCGGAATGCCCTCGGCGATGTCGACGAGGATGACTTCCTTCGCCAGTTCCTTCTGGGACAGAAGCTGCGAGCACGTGGCTCCCACGTGACCGGCACCGACGACCGTGATCTTCTTGGCGCTCATGAAAAACGTCCGCTCCGCGGCAGGGTGGTTGATAGGACCGCAGGAGTATAACGACGCTGCGAAAGAGGTCTACCCGCCCGTCTGGGAGAGGGCGACGAGCCCGCCGGAGCCCGCGTCGCTGCCCTGGATCAGGTAGTGGCGCTCGGGCTTGATCTGCAGCGTCTCGACGATGTGCGGGACGAGGTCCTCACCCGCGCGCAGGGGGTCCCGCAGGTTGGTCTGGATCGACCCGAAGAGGCACGGACGGAGCTGGCCGTCGGCCGTCAGCCGCATCCGGTTGCACCGATCGCAGTAGTTGTGGCTCATCGGCGTGATGACACCGATCGTGCCGGGCGCGCCGGGGAAGCGATGGTACCGGGCCGGGCCGTTGCCGAAGGGCCCCGCGACGGGCTCGAGCTGCTCGATGCGCTCGATGCGTCGGAGCGCCTCCGTGCAGGAGATGAACTGATTGGCGCTCAGGTCGACGTTGGCGCCGGTGGGCATCATCTCGATGAAGCGCACGTGCCAGGGGCGCTCGCGCGTGATCTCCGCGAACTCCTCGATCTCGTCGTCGTTCTGACCGCGAATGAGCACGACGTTGATCTTGATCGGGGCGAACCCGCACCGCTCGGCGGCGTCGAGCCCCTCCATGATCTTCGGATACGAGCCGGGCCGGCGGGCGATCGCGTCGACCCGGTCGGGCCGCAGCGAGTCGAGCGAGACGTTGAGCCGCTGCACGCCCGCCGAGCGCAGGGCGTCGGCGTGCTCCGCGAGAAGCACCGCGTTCGTGGACAGCGAGAGGTCCTCGATCTCGGGGACCGCGTCGATGAGGCGGATCAGGTCGGGCAGATCGCGCCGCACGAGGGGCTCGCCGCCCGTGATGCGCACCCGGCGCAGGCCCATGCCCGCCATGGTGCGCACGATCTTCTCGATCTCCTCGTACGTCAGGAGCTCCTCGCGCTTGAGCCAGGGGAGCCCCTCCACGGGCATGCAGTACACGCAGCGGAGGTTGCACTTGTCGGTGACCGAAACGCGCAGGTACTCCACACGACGCCCGAACTGGTCGATCATCGCACGCCCTCCCCTCGGGCCGCCGTTCCGGGCGGCACGGTTCCGCGCACCCACTCGGCGTCGCCGTCGGTGTAGTGCTCCTTCTTCCACACGGGAAGGCGCTTCTTGATCTCCTCGATCACGTATCGGGACGCGTCGTACGCCTCCGCCCGGTGCGGGCTCGAGACCGCGATGGCGACCGAAGCCTCTCCGATCCCGAGCTCCCCCGTGCGGTGCACGACGGCCAGCCGGTCGGTTCCCAGCCGCTCGCTCGCCTCGGCGGCGATCTCCGCCAGCACCTGGCGGGCCATCTCCTCGTACGCGTCGTAGCGCATGCCGCGCACGGGCCGACCGTCGGCGTGATCGCGCACGACGCCCAGGAAGAGCAGCGCCGCGCCGTCGTGGTCGTCCCCCACGCGTGCGAGAACCTCCGCGGGATCGATCGCCTCCGGGCTCACCGACGTGTACGGCATCGCGCGCTCCGCTCAGCCGCCCGCCACGGGCGGGATGAAGGCCACCTCGTCGTCAGCGGCCAGCGGCTGGTCGAGGAAGGCGTACGTCCGGTTCACGGCCACGGCGGGCTCGGCGGGGAGCCCGTCGAAGGGCGCACCGCGCTCCCGGAGCGCGCGCACGAGGTCCGCAACCGTCGCGCCGGCCGGCAGCTCGACGTCCATGGACGGCGCGCCGACGAGGTCGCGGTAGGCGGCGAAGAAGAGGGCGTGTACGGAGACGGTCATGAGGCGGTCGGGTGGCGGGGGGCTAACTAGGTAAGGTCACCCCCAGAAGCCAGTCAACGTTCCCCGGCTCGAACGCTCCGGGCGGACCCGGCCGCCGTCGGCCCTCGCCCCGCCGCAGAGACCGGATCCGCCGCCCCATCTCCTCGCGCAGCGCCTGGAGCTGCAGGACCTTCGCGGCCGGCAGCACCTCGAGCAGCGCCTCCTGCTCCTCCTCGAAGAGCTCCGCCTCCTGGCGTCGGAGCTCGACCATGCGCTCGAGCAGCTCGACCGCCTCGTCGTCGTCGGTCCCGCCCTCCAGGACGAGGGCCTCGACGCGCCGGCGGGTCGCCATCTCCGACCTCCCGAGCTCCCGGCGGCGGCCCTCGAAGCGCTGGACCACCTGCGACAGCTCCTGGGCCTCCTCGTCGGACAGCTTGAGCCGCTCCTTGACGATGCGCGCCATCTGCTCTCGGACCCGCGCCTCCATCGCCGCCCGGTCCTGTGGCCCGCGCCGAGGCGGTTCCTGGGCCAGGGCCGGAACCGCCGGCAGCGCCAGCACGGCGAGCACGAGCACCCTCACGACCCTGCGCGCCCGCCTCATGCCGAGCCTCCCGGCCCTTCGGTGTTCAGCTCCTCCAGCAGCTCCATCAGCGCCTCGTCGGAGAGTCCCTCCAGCGAGGGAGCCCCCGCCAGCAGGCCGTCGTCGCTCACCCAGAACTCGCCCTCCTCGAACTCGCTCGCGAGCGTCTCGGGTGGAGACGACGGGATCGAGGTCGAATCGTCGGAGGCGATGCCGATGCCGAGGGCGATCGCCGCGACCGCCGCCGCGGACAGGCCCCACCACGGACGACGCGCCGAAGCTCGGGGACGGCGAACGGCCTCCCCGCGAACGGCTTCGAGGATCCGGTCCGGCAGCTCTTCGGGCACCCGGGGCCGACCCGCGTGCAGCAGACGAACCAGCTCGAGCTCCTCCGCGCACGACACGCAGGCGGACAGGTGGGCCTCCACGCCGCTGCGGGCCTCCGCATCGAGCCGCCCCGCCACATGGTCGGGAAGCCACTCGCGGACGTCGCCGCAGTCCCAGGGGGCTCCGCCCCCGGGTCGCGTTCCATGGACCTCGTTCATTCCATCAACTCCCTCAATCGGCGTATGCCGTGAAAGTAATTCACGCGAGCCGCTCCCTCACTCGACCCGATCACCTCCCCGATCTCCCGAAAGCTCAATCCCTCGTCGATGCGAAGCGACACCGACAGGCGCTGCTTCTCCGGCAGCCGCTCCAGCATCTCCCGCGCCCGCGCCGCCTCCCGGGACGTCACGGCCGCCTCGGCCGGATCGGGCCCGCCGGCCGCCACCGGCGCGGCGTCGTCCAGCGCCGTCTCCCGGCGCCGCTTCGTCCTGCGGAGCGCGCCCCGCGCCTCGTTGGCCGTGATCGACAGCAGCCACGTCTTGAAGGCCGCGTCACCGCGGAATCCGTCCAGTGCCCCGAAGGCCTTCACGAACGCGTCCTGCACCACATCCTGCGCGGTATCCCGGTCCCTGGTCATCGACAGCGCCACTCCGAATGCCGCTCCGTGGTGTCGCCGCACGAGCACGCTCTGCGCGGCGGCATCCCCGGAGCGCGCCCGTTCGACCAACGCCGCGTCGGGCACATCGTCGTCGAGCCGTCGTTCGTCGTTCACCGACGTATGGACGCGCCCGGACGCCGTTCGTTAAACGGGCGGGCCGTCGCGGATGGGGGTCGTGGGCGCGTTCGGCCCCGCGTCAGAAGCCGACCTCGTCCAGCCGCTCGACCCGGGCGCGCAGGTGCTTGGAAGGCTTGAAGACCGGTACGGAGCGTGAAGGGACCTCCACGGCCTCTCCCGTGCGGGGATTGCGCGCCATGCGCGTCTTCCGCTTGCGAACCTTGAACGTCCCGAAGCCGCGGATCTCGATGTTCTCCCCGTTCGCCAGGGCGAGCTTGACCGCGTTCAGGAATCCGTCCACGACGAGCGCGCAGTCCTTCTTGGTGATCCCGGGACCGATGGCTTCGGCCACCTGCTCCACCAAGTCTGCCTTCGTCATTGCTCCTCCAGAGGCCTTTGACCCGGCTCGACCAAGGGCCGGGACGGAGACGGTAACCCGCCCGATCGGAGGCCGCAAGCTCGGCCGGAGTCGTTGGGGCCGTTCGACTTGCGACGACGGACGGCGCGAGGCCCGGCCTCGGGCCTCGCTCGATTCAGCCCTTCCGGCGCGCCTCCATGAGCGCGACGAACTCGTCGAAGAGGTAGCGGCTGTCGTGGGGGCCCGGTGCGGCTTCGGGGTGGTACTGGACCGAGATGACCGGGAGCTCGCGGTGCCGCACGCCCTCGACCGTGAGGTCGTACAGATTGAGGTGGGTCAGGCGCAGCCCGGGGGCTCCGGGAATCTCGTCGCCCTCGCCCCCGCGCACGGCGAAGCCGTGGTTCTGCGAGGTGATCTCGATGGTCCGGTCGTCGAGGTTCTTGACCGGGTGGTTTCCGCCGTGATGGCCGAAGGGCAGCTTGAACGTCGTCGCGCCGAAGGCCCGGCAGATGAGCTGATGGCCCAGGCAGATCCCGAAGATCGGCACGTCCCGCTCGGCCAGGCCCAGGATCGTGGCCTCCGCGTTCTGGACCACGGCGGGATCCCCCGGGCCGTTGGAGACGAAGAGGCCGTCCGGGGGATTGTCGAGAATCTCTTCCACCGGCGTGTCGGCGGGGATCACCGTCACGCGGCAGCCCCGCTCGGCGAGGAGCTTCGGCGAATGGGCCTTCACGCCGAAGTCGTACGCCAGCACGTGGAAGCGCTCTTCGCCGACCGCCGGGACCTCGTAGGGCTCGCCGGTGGACACTCCGCACGCCAGCTCCAGGCCCTCCATGCGCGGCTGCTCGAGGATCCGCGCCAGGACCTCCTTCTCGTCGAGCGCGGCCGGCGCGATCGCCCCGCGCATCGCCCCGTGGGAGCGGATGTGACGCGTGAGCGCCCGGGTGTCGACGTCCGCGATCCCCGTGATCCCGTTGTCCCGGAGGTAGTCGTCGAGATCTCCCTCCGAGCGCCAGCTCGAGGGACGGCGGGACGCTTCGCGCACGATGAAGCCGCTCACCTTCGGATCCGGCGACTCCAGGTCCTCCGAGTTGACCCCGTAGTTGCCGATCAGCGGATACGTCATGGTGACGAGCTGGCCGGTGTAGGACGGGTCCGTGAGGACCTCCTGGTACCCGGTCATCGACGTGTTGAACACGACCTCCCCGAAGGCGGCTTCGGTGGCTCCGAGCTGCGCGCCGTCGAAGCGGCGCCCATCCTCGAGGAGAAGGTAGGCGTTGCGGTCCAGGGGAATCCTCGGGCGTTCGGGAGATGGCGGCACGAGCGGCCTTCGGCCCGCGAGCGGCCTCCGGCCTGCGAAAAGCTACCGGTGCCCCGAAACGGGTCAACCCGCGTTCCACCCCACACGAACCGCATTAGCTTGCTGGGCATGGATACCGTCTACATCCACGCCGACGAGTCCTGCCTCGGCAACCAGAACCAGGGCAAGTCGAGCCCCGGTGGCGCCGCGGGTATCGTCGAGGTCTGGCACGAAGGCGCCTGGGAGCGCCGGGACTACTGGATCTCGGAGCCCGACACCACGAACAACCGCATGGCGCTGCGCAGCGCCCTGGAGGCGCTCAGCGTCCTGCGCCGGCGCTGCCGCGTCGTCTTCACCTCCGACAGCCAGTACCTGGTGAAGGGGATCAACGAGTGGCGCCACGGCTGGAAGCGGGCCGGGTGGAAGCGGAAGACGGGCGCCATCCGGAACCTGGAGCTCTGGAAGGCGCTCGACGCCGAGCTCGGCCGGCACGACTTCGTGGCCCAGTGGGTTCGGGGGCATCAGGGCCACCCCGAGAACGAGTACGCGGACTTCCTCGCCACCCGCGCCGCCGCCGACCAGAGCCAGTCGGACGGCCTCGTCCCGTCCGGCTTCGAGGCGTGGCTCGAGGAGCAGCGCGAGAAGGGGCGTCTGCTCGACTACATGGAGTTCGAGCCGCCGGAGCGTCGCTACGGGGCATAGCCCCGGTCGGGCCACGCACCCAGGGGACAAAGTGAAACGGCCCGAGCCGCAGCGAACTGCAACTCGGGCCGCCTCGTTCCGAGGGCCCGTCGGCGGGACTCACGCGTCCTGCCCGGCCACCCTCTCGCGCTGGCGGGATCCTGGTCCTCGCTTGGGTCCGCCTCGTGAAGGCGGCTGGACCTCTCTCCCTCCCTCCATGTTGACACGCGGTCCGCGACTGGAGGCTGCCTCGAGCTCGTTCCGTGAGGCATTTCGGCGGGGGCCAGCGACCTCCCCCGTCGGGCTCCCCAGGTTTCCCAAGCCCTGGCTCGCCGTGTCGACCCTGCGCCGTCGCGCCTGCCGACTCACGCTTCGAATTCATCAGAGGGATGACCATCGCCATCGATCTCGATGAGCCGCATCCGAAGCGCGAAGGATAGATACAGGGACGCCAGCGCCACGGCAAGCGCCCCCGGGACAAACAGATGATAATCCGGCTACTACATCTCATCCTCATGTAGCGCAACGAGTTACGGGAACGTCAAATGTTTGCTCACGCAGCGTTCCCGCAAGCCGAAAACATCTGGATCCACCCGGCCCTTCTGTGTATGGAACGGGGATCGCACCATCGGGAACTTGAAAAACCGGGCACGACGGGGCGCGCGAGGGTCGCCTCGATCCGAAGGCCGAATTGTTTTCTAGCCGACAGGAATGTCGCGCTCGAAGACGTCCGCGAAGTGTCGGACGAACTCGGAGCGCACCTGGCCAGGGTCCGGGGCCGCCCCGAGCTCCTGCTCCATGGAGGTCACATCGCGATCCGCGATCCCGCAGGGTACGATCGCTTCGAAGAAGGCCAGGTCCGTGGTCACGTTGAGGGCGATCCCGTGCGACGTGATCCACCCCGACGACACGCGCACGCCGATCGCGGCCAGCTTGCCGCGGGGCGTCCAGATCCCCGTGCCGGCTTCGCTCCGCTCCGCCTCGATCCCGAACGAGCCCGCCACCCGCATCAGGACGGTCTCCAGATCCCGCAGGTAGCGGTGGAGATCCTTGCGGTCGGGCTTCAGATCCAGGATCGGGTACGCGACGAGCTGGCCCGGGCCGTGGTACGTGACGTCGCCTCCACGTCCGGCTTCGAAGAGCTCGATGCCCCTGCGGGCCCGCTCGTCCTCGTCGACGAGCACGTGCACGGGATCGGCCGACGAGCCGAGCGTGATCACGTGCGGGTGCTCGAGCAGGATGAGCGTGTCCGGGACCTCCCCCGCCCGCCGTCGTCGTACCAGCTCCCCCTGCAGCTCGAGCCCGGCGCCGTACGCGACGGTGCCGGGCTCGAGGATGTCGAGGGTGCGCGGCCCCTCCGACGGGGTCATGCGTCCTCGGGGAAGCTCTCGAGCATCTCCTTGAGGCGCGACAGGAAGCGGGCCGCGTCGGCGCCGTCCACGATGCGGTGGTCGTAGCCGAGCGAGAAGAGCGATCGCTTCCGGATGGCCATGGAGTCCGCGCCGGTCTCGGGATCCGTCACGACGACCACGCGCTTCTCGATCGCACCCGTACCCAGGATCGCGGACGTTCCCTTCGGGATCACGGGCAGGCCCACCATCGTGCCCAGAACGCCCGGGTTGGTGATGGAGAACGTCGCGCCCTGGATCTCGTCGGGCATGAGCTTCCGGTCCCGCGCGCGGGTGGCGAGGTCGACGATCTTGTTGCCCACGCCGACCAGGCTGAGGTGGTTCGCGTCCCGCACCACCGGCACGATGAGGCCGGGGTTGAGGTCGACGGCCATGCCCAGGTTCACGTTGCCGCGATAGATCACGTTGTTGCCCGAGACGGCCGAGTTGACCATCGGGAACTCGGGGAGCACCCGCGAAACCGCCCAGGCCACGAAGGCCGTGTAGCTCACGCGGGCGCCCTGCTTGGCCCACTTGGGCTTCATCTCGGCGCGCACCTTGTCGATCGCCGAGAAGTCGACCTCGATGAACGAGTGGACGTGCGGGGCCACCCGCTTGGCCAGCACCATGTGCTCCGCGGTGAGGCGCCGGATCTTGTCCATCGGCTCGACCGTGTCGGCCGCACGCACCGGGTATTCCGGGTGATGCACTTCGCCGTAGAACGAGGCCCAGAGGTCTCCGCTCGCGGCCGGAGCCGGAGCCGGGGCGCGGGCCGGAGCCGAAGCCGGCGGCTGGGGAGCCGGTGCGGCCTGGGCCGGAGCCGCAGCGGCCCCACCCGACTCGATGAACTCCAGAATGTCCTGCTTGGTCACGCGCCCGGCGTGACCCGAGCCCGGAACGGACTGGATGTCGACGCCGTGCTCCTCGGCGATCTTGCGCACCACCGGCGTCGAACGCGTGCGGAGACGCTCCTCGGCGCTCGCGACACCGCCGGACACGGGCGGGGGCGGCGCAGCCGGCGGAACGGCGGCCGCAGGCTCCGGGGCCGGGGCCGCGGGTTCGTTGCTCGGTGCCGCGGGTTCGGGCTCTTCCTTCTTGCCCAGCCTGATCGCGGTGCCCTTGGGGTTGTGGAACACCAGGACGGCGCCGTCCATGCCGTC
>Ga0209536_100008237_pt1 | contig 15658 bp, 9 predicted proteins | sample DeeMarSeWOR28_12_FD_187461 | JGI IMG/M metagenome (GOLD analysis project Ga0209536, IMG submission 187461) | Marine sediment microbial communities from White Oak River estuary, North Carolina - WOR-2-8_12 (SPAdes) (version 2) | ecosystem: Environmental > Aquatic > Marine > Intertidal zone >...
AAGATTTCATTGAAGGCCTCATACATGGGTACGCCGGCGAGGGCGGTAGTGCCGAAGACTGCGACGCAAAAAGCAGGGTCAAGTCCTTCGGCGTTTCTCTCCAGTTGAGTCGTATTCTGCAGCCAGTCGTACTCTTTCTGCAGCGTATTCAGGTACCGGTCCCCGAGCTTTGTCAGCCGTTTCCAGGGTTTGACCACCACAAAGAGTGCGACGATCGCCCCAGGCAAGAGCAGAACAAGAAAACCGACAGGTTTCTTGTATATGCTGCCAAGATACAGCTTTGTGCCTCCGACCATGAGAATAGCAGAGGCCGTCAGAATTGTGACCAGCCACGCGCGAGTCTGCTGTTTCTTTGTACGAGTCAAATGCAATTGTTGCAGCTCGCCGTAGACTGGCTTCAAATACTTTTTCAATCGGCGACGCGAAGTCTTCAACAGTTCGCTTGGCGTGTGAAAATCCTGCAGAAACTCAAGGACATCTGTTTCAATCGGGCTCAGCAGGTTCTGCTGTGGTTGTTGATCTTGCGCTTCCAGATCATCCCGCATGGACCATTGCTCTTGGTTCTTGAACTTTATCAAGTTCTTGTTCCACAGGCTGAGCACTGCGGTTTGTATGACTGCTGCTGATCCTCCGCGCAGCGCGGCGGCGGCAAATGGATCCAGACGGGTGAGCTCTGGGAGAGAATAGGAATCGGTACCATCCGCATTCGCCCATAGCCAGCCAACCACAATGCAGACGGCCGCCAGGCATACGAACAGCAACAGGAATTTGGGGCCCGGGATTCTCCTGAGTAATTCCACAGGCTGGCTGTGCGATCTCTGTGGATGGGCCTCAGATTGGAGCCTGGGGAAGCCGGAATGCTGCACACCTTGTCGTACTTGCTTGCCTTGATTGGCGTCCGCAGAATCTCCTGCCCTAGCGATCGACAGCTCAATGCCGCATAAGGGCACGATACACGTACCTACCAGGAGAATCACAGACCTCATGTTCAATTTCTCCGGATGTCTGCTTCCACCGTTGCGATTAGCATCAATGTATGGTCACCAGTCTATCAGGAATCATGGGTTTGTCCAGTGACATCAATGCTATCTCCTGACATCTCTTGCTTCTTAGGCGACACAACTTTCGATTTCAGAGCCAAGTCTATGGCTTCTCAGGACAATATGCCAGCGAGCTTGGGAGCATGCTTTGCCATCGATAGAGCAACTGCCCCGAGTCCAATAATGCGGTACGTTAGTTCGGCCCGCGCGATGAACGTCATTGTGACCATTCGCCGGACAGGCGCCTGCTTCGCTGGGGGTGGGTCTCTGTTCCTGAAGCACGTGACTTTTGCATGGCAGGGCCCGGTAGAAAAACAGGCGCAGTTTTTTGTTGCGGCTGCCCTCGATCTCGGTTATACTATGTTTTGGTCGGTGAGAGTCGGGATTATGGTGATCGACCAGAAATCCGCGTGCTTGTAAGGATGTTAGGGTGTGAAACCGGACTTCTTGCCGTGTGTGCGGTGGCAGGGTGCTGTGCATTTCCCGGAGCGTGACGTGAGCAGAACTCTGGAGCAGGGCTTGTGCGCTTGAGGCACCGCGGTACCTGTTCGAAGAACAGGCAGACAAAGGCTAAGGGCCTCATGAAAGGAGAAATGAGATGTTTTGCAGACTGAGTCACCTATTTTCTTTGGTTTTGGTGCTGAGCGTTGGCATTTCAATCACTTGCGGGCAATCCCGCCTGACCGAGGAGTTTTTCGGAGACGGTGACAGCTTCGATCTCGAATACTCTTCGGTCATGTTCACTCCTACTTCGAGCGGAACTTCCTATACCTATTCGCTGCAGACTACCGAGCAGTTGCCTGTCGACCCCGCCGGAGGCATCAATTTGGGCCTTGGCGATGATATGCCCGTCAAAGTTTCGTTATTGGGCAATCAAGTAATAATATTCGGACAGAGCTTCTCAACTTTTTGGGTCAGCCCCAACGGCTATATAACCTTTGGCCAGGGCGATGCCGATGCCTCACAAACACTGGAAGAGCATTTTGAGATTCTGCGCATCTCCGCACTTTACACTGATCTTACTGCCGCTTGGGCTGGCGCTGTCACAAGCAGGCAAATGTACGACAGGGTAGCCGTCACTTGGCAGGCGGTGCCGGAATACAGTTATGCGGCTGAAAATACATTCCAGATCGAAATGTTCTTTGACGGGAGAATTCGGCTTTCCTGGCTTCAGATCAATGCTGACGAATGTATTGTAGGCCTGTCGAACGGCGGTGGTTTGCCTGACGGTTTTGTGGAGACAGATTTTACAGGCGTTTCTCAGCAGGCATCCGAACCGAGCCCGGCGAATGGCGCCTTGCGCATCGCAACTTGGGCAGCGCTTTCCTGGAGGGCCGGCGATACGGCTGCCTCGCATGACGTGTACGTGGGCACGAGCTATTCTAGCGTAGACAAGGGAGTTGAAGGTACATTCAAGGGCAACCAGATCGGAACCGGAGTGATTGTGGGCCTTGCGGGATTTCCTTATCCAAAAGGCCTCGTTCTCGGCACAACATATTACTGGAGAATCGACGAGGTTGAGGCCGACGACACCGTGCACAAAGGCGATGTGTGGAGTTTCTCGGCAGAAGAATACGTACCTATCCTGGACAAGCAGCAGACGCTGGACTATGACAACACATCCTATCCATACGTTACTGAGTTGGTCCTGGATACGCCCGCGGATTTGACGGCCGGAGGCACTGCTTGGAACCTTACGCTGCGTTTCCGGGGTGATTCGAAAGCCAATTCCGCTGAGCCGATCTACGTAGCGATCGAAGACTCTGCCGGTGCTACTGCTACGGTAGTGTATCCGGATCCTGCGGCGACACTGATTGCTGACTGGGTAGACTGGAGAATCCCGCTAACCGAGTTCGCCGGCATAGATCTTACCAAGGCAGTGAGTGCGTACATTGGCATAGGTGACGGAGAGCCTGGCGGAGGTTCCGGTTCAGCCGAAATCGCCTACTTCCGGGCAGAAGCAGGGGGCGATAATCGTGGACAGCTAGCCGTATTTGTGAAGGCCGAGGACGGCTCTGGGATAGCTGGGGCCACGGTCATTATGGAACAGGAAGGTTCTGGGACTGATTATATGGAAGCCAAGACATCGGACCTTGGCGACTGTGCGTTTGCTCCACTCATAAAGGAGAAATATACCGTCACTGTTATGAGGACCGGTTACGTGACTCAAGTCGAACATGGATTCAGCATCGCTGAAAAATATGGCAATTTTGTGATCTTTGCGCTGGTTCGTGACTTACCGGGAGGCAACGACTCCTGTCAGAAGGCCATCGAACTGTCCGGAAACGTGACAGATCTGGCATACGACACCAGCAAAGCCACGTTTGACGGCATCGAGGGCGACGATCGCTGTATTGACACACCAAACCTCTGGTATCGTTATACTGCCACCGAAACAGGCAACGTCACCGTGACCCTTGAAGGGGATAACTACTCGGTTGATCCGAAGCTCGCCATCTACGACGGTACCGATTGTCCCCCGACGATGGATGACCTAATCGGCTGCAATGACGACTTCGATGTCGATAGCATGGGCTGGGCATCTCAGATCACATTCTGGGCGATTGAAGGCAAGGAGTACCTGATCGAGGTCGCCAGCCGAGTTGCCGATGAAGCCGGGCCGGGTAGGATGACCATTAGAGCGCATTAGGATTACGAGTGCCAGAATGCGTGGGCTGAAGATGCGGGCAGATTGAGTGGTTGGCTTGTGATCGTACCTGTGGAGTAAAAGTCGCTCGGACGGCAATTCAGGTTCAGACTTTCAGCTTCGCCGAGAGCCACTACTGCTGCCGGCGCCGCCCAGGATTTGCGGGCCCGGACCTAACTGCCAGGTTGGATGTCAGGTTTGCGTGGATTGACCGCTGACCGCGACCAGAGTCGGTTGTCGCGGCCGGTTTTCGGGCACAAGTGCAAAGTCCATGGAGTCGATTTGACCGCAGCTGTGTAAATCAACTTGAGCCGTAAGCTGCAGGTCAAAGACAGAGGAAGTAATTGTCGTGGCCTGGAACAACTATGTCGGCGATGGAGGCGATCTTGTCCATCGTGCGGGCCGACAGTTCGAAATCCACTGCGTTGAAATATCCCATGCGCTCAACCCAAAAATCCTGTGTCGCAACGGCGTCGCCGGCGATTACAACCGACAATCCCTTGCAGTCAAAGCGCAGGCTGTGATGGTCCATAGTGTGCCCCGGCGTCGATAAGACGTCCACGGCTTCGAAAAGGGAATCGTCTGCGGCGACAATCGGTTTGCCGTAGCTTCCCGACTTGTTCAGGCCGGCGGCCACTTCGGCGCCGGCGAGCCATTTGGCCTTTGGAAAGTGCTTGAGGCCGAAATGATGGTCCCCGTGCTGGTGGGTGATGAAAACCGCGTCAATTTCGTCGAGGCTCAACCCGGTGCGCCTATCGAGTTCGATTGCCATTGCTTCTTCGTCCTTGAGGGATGGGTCAACAATTATGTGGAAACCGTCGCCGGAAATCACCGTGCAGGAACAGATTGCGGATCGAACGCCGCGATCTTTGCTCTCGCCCCAGTAGCGATTGCGCGAGAGATTGCCGATAGTAATGACATCCCAACGTTTGATCGATGAGTTCTTTCTGCCCTTCAATTTGATGGACAGGCCGAAACGACCCTCTGTGTCAGACGTCTTGTTGCGGTCGCCGACTGCCGCCGCTAATGTGCCCAAGAATTCTCGTCTATTCATTTCCTTGTCCTTCAGTTCTTTTGGCGACTGCTTGAGCCCCTCTGATTGCCTGAGCTATTCCAGGTCGTTTTACTTACCGTGTAATGTTATCGACGATGAGCCTTTTTCGCCAGTGTAACCCGTGGGCAAATGGAATACCTGATCTGTGGTAAAGCTCGATCTGTGGTCTGACAGGACTGTACCTGCTGGGCTGTTCCTGTTATAATGCTCTCTGAGAGAAGCCGACGGCCGGGCCAATATCGGTCCAGCCGATTTGACGGCCGATGCAGATTGACACAAAAAGGAGACAACAGATATGAGAGACCGAAAAGCCAATTCTGTTGGAGCAGCGATGAACATCACTCGGAGGAATTTGCTGGGCGGAGCTGCCGCGACCGCAGCATTCACAATCGTGCCCCGCCACGTACTCGGCGGAGCCGGCAATACCGCGCCGAGCGAAAAGGTCAATGTCGCCATCATCGGTACCGGCGGCCAGGGCATCGTCAACATGAAGCAGCTCTTCAACGAGCCGGACGTCCGTATCGCAGCTCTCTGTGACATCAACGAGCAGAGTGACTACAGCATGTTCTACTACGGCGGCACCGCCGGACTCAAGCCGGCGCTCGGGCTGGTCGCAAAGCAATACGGCCGCGCCTGTCCGAGTTACCGTGACTACCACAGGATGCTCGACAGCGAAGATATCGATGCTGTCCTTGTGGCGACCCCCGACCATTCTCACGCAATGGTTGTGCTGGATGTTATCGCCAAGGGCAAACATGTCTACTGTGAGAAGCCTCTCTGCCGGACGGTCTACGAAACCCGCGTTGTCACCGAGGCCGCACGCAAGGCCGGCGTCGCCACACAACTGGGCAACTTCGGACACTCAAGCGAGGACATCCGCCTGGCCTGTGAATGGATCTGGGACGGCGCGATCGGGGACGTCCACGATGTTCACGCATGGACCAGTACAGGTGCCGACCGCTGGACCAGTTTCACCGAGCGACCCAAGGAGACTCCTGCCGTACCTGCCGGTTTCGATTGGCAGCGCTGGCTCGAGCCCGTGCCTCCACGTCCTTATCATCCGGACTACGCACCAGTCCGCTGGCGCGCCTGGTGGCAGTTTGGCTCTGGGACTATCGGCGATTTTGCCTGTCACCATCTTGACCCGGCCTTCTGGGCACTCAAACTTCAGCAGTGCTCTACCTTCAGCGTCGAGGCAAGTTCATCCGGCGTCACTGAAGAAACCTGCCCGGCCGCATCACTCATCTACTTCGATTTCCCGGCACGTGCCGGTATGCCGCCGGTGCGGATCACCTGGTACGAGGGCGGACTGATGCCGCCGCGTCCCGCGGAGCTTGAGCCCAGCAGAAATCTTGGCGATAACGGTATTCTCTACATAGGCACCAAAGGCGCGATCCTGGGCGAGGGCTGGTCGAGGTCGCCGCGCATCATCCCGGAGACCAAGATGAGGGCCTATCGCAAGCCGCCCAAGACCCTGCCCCGAGTGAAGGGACATCACCGCGATTGGCTCGACGCCTGCAAGGGCAAGGGTGCTGCGAGCAATCACTTCGACTATTCAGGGCCTCTGACTGAGTTTACGCTTATGGGCAACGTAGCTTTACGTGCTGGCAAGAAGCTGGATTTCGACTGGAAGAATATGACGGTCACAAACACCCCGGAAGCGAACAAATATATCAAGCCCCAATACCGCGAAGGTCGGACAATATAGTCCTAGCCGGTATTGGTGGCTCGTCAATTACGGCTCTGTTGCGGACGCGGCTGCGGGGGGACATAGGGTCCGTACTTCTCGCGGATGAATTCTAGCCACCATCGGATGCCGGGTGATTGCTTTGAACCGTCACCTCCGGGACAATTGTTCGGGCCCGACGGCGGGGGGCACTGAAGCCACGTGGACGCGCACATGTATCCTCGCCCATTGTCCAGGTGGTCGACTGTGATGGTCTTCTGGTTGACTTTCATCTGTTCGTTGTAGATACCTATGTTGATGTAGTTGTAGTAGTCCGGCCTCTTACTGTATTTGCCCCAGTAGCCGCCCGGCGCGTTGGTGGGGGTGCCTTCACTTTCGACGTACGGCTTGTCGGGAACCTTGGTGCTGAAATGTATGCCGAGATCCGCCTCCGGCGGTGGCGGGCCTTTGAAATTCGTGGCGATGACACTGGCCGGATCGACCTTCTTGCCGGCTATTACCATGAGCCGGTTGTCGAAACCCTTTGCCCGCTTGGCCATGCCCTCGTTGTCAACGTCCACGAACACGTTGCGATAATCGTGCTCTTTCAACCAGCGCACGGTATTGGCGACGGCGGCCTCAGCCTCTGTCTGCGTCCATTGTTCCCACTTGGCTTCCGAGTTGCCCCAGTACAAACAGCCCACAAGGACGACCATACCTCGTTCATCCGCCGCCTCGATTATTCGGCCCATGCGGGCGGCATAGACAGGATTCAGGCTGCCGTCGCTGTTGTAGCCCTTGACGTCGCCGAACCGGGAACCCATAAAGAAGACACTGACGGTATTGACCCCAAAGGATGCAAATGTGTCCAGATTCGCAATCAGCTCGTCGGCGGACTCATCGCTCACCAGGGCATTCGAGCACCGAAGTCCTTTGACGAGGATTTTCTGCCCGTTGAGATATGTCTTGTCGCCGCGAACCGTAAAAACATACTTACTGTCTCTGCCCTTCAGCGTTCGCTCGAAGAACTTCTCTCTGGCCGGGCCGGTTTCATTGATGTTCGCGGCGAATGTGCCGTGGCCGGAACCGTCTTCGTAGCGCATGTACGTCACGTCCTTGGCGCCGGCTTCGCGCAATGCCTTTATGAAATCATCCGAATTGCTCACCGCAACGGTTCGATCAGATGCTTCGTGGACCAACAGCAGCGGCGGGGCGTTGGCTGTTACATAGCTCATCGGTGCAATTTTCTTGGCGTCTTGCTCCGAGCCGCCGCGCACCCTTGGTCTTGTCGGTGTTGCGCTGGCAACGACTGCCTGGACTATGCTAGAATACTCCTGCCATGGCCCGTCGCCTTCGAGACCTGCCGAGGCCGGGCATAGCCCCAGCATCACTGCCAGATGCGCGCCGGCCGAATTGCCGTACGCGCCAATACGGTCGGGATCGACGTTGTATTTCTTCGCATGGGCGCGCAGCCAGCGCACCGAGCACTTCGCGTCCTCGATGCAGGCCAGTTTCGATCCGCCGAGCCGGTAGTTGATCGTTATGCAGACGTAACCTTTGGCTGCAAATTCCAGAGTGGGCCCGAGAAAGTTGGCCCTTCGCTTGTCGCCGGAGACCCATCCGCCGCCGTGAACGAAGACAATAGCCGGACGCGGTCTCGTGCTGCGCCCGGTCGGCATGGCCAGATCGAGTTTCCATGCATCGTTACCCTGGCGGTAGGCAATATCGGGGATGACCGTGACACCTTTGGGGACCTGTCTGAGCAGCTGTTCGGTTGTCATGGTTTGCTGGTTGCGTCCCCGGCGGTTGCGGCTGAACGCGCCTCGCGCCAATCTCTGGGCCAATTCGCCTAACTCTTTGCGATCCAGGAAGTTGTCCTTGTTCGTATCATTGCGGGCAAAATTGGACTTCATCAGGCCGGTTGCCTCATCGGCGGCGATTCTGCCGTCGCCGTTTTCATCCTGATTCTGCAGCCAGTTGTCGATTCGCTGCTCTTTTGTCATAGTGTTAGCCTGCTGGCGGCGAGCGGTATCTTGTGCCCACAATGTCACGTTGAGGCACATGGCGAGAACGACGGCAGATGTGAGTGGGAAAAATCGAAAGTTCATGTGACAGCTCCTAGTAGAATACCGGGTCATTCCCGAAAACGCAGGCCCTTCGACGGCGCCTCTGCTACGGGTTCCTGGGAAGAAACCCCACAGTGGATTGCATGATCCGAGCGCGAAGTTTCTTGCTCTGGCTCTTCTTGCTCTGGGCCTCGAGGTCTTCGAGATTGGCCCTGCAGAATTTGCAGCCGAGCGTATTGACGTGGAAATCAACGTACGTGCGCCACTCCTCGTCGAGCGTCCCGAGCAGATGCGCCCCGATCGTACTTCGTTTGGGACAGCTAGGCCTCTGAAATTCCCAGATTTCCGTGAGTATGTTTTCGAAATCGGCCGATGAAGGCCCGACGGGAATGTCGGATGTCGCGACATGCGTGCGGATCTGCTTTAGGGACCGGTGCTTGATGAGGGCGATGGCCTTTTCGTTCATGTCCATCGTCCTGGCGACATCTTTGTTCGAAAGCTGGCAATAGAAGAGCAGCTCGGTAATTTGCAGGTCACGGAAGTTCAACGACTTTTTGAAGCCGTCCACGAGCTTGGTCAAGGCGTCGGTTAGCGCAAGTTTTTGCAGCTCGCACTTCTCGTCCGCCCTGACGTACCAGCTCGCCGTCTGCTCCGGTCCGGCCACGTCAGCAAACGGATCCGACGGTCTATCGTCATCCTGAGTATCGTAGGTATCCTGAATCAGACATGCGTGCCTGGCCTGGCGGCTGCGGTATGTGTCGATGATCTTGCGCCTCAGCAGGACGAAGAGATATGTCTCCAGGCCGCACTCGCCGCGATAGTTCGGAAGGCTCTTGATAAAGGCAATGAACGTCTCCTGAACGCTGTCTTCGGCGTCAGCCTGCTGAAGCAGCTTAGTCCGGGCAAAACTGAGCAAGCGCCCCCGGTAGCGGTCTACAAATTCTGACCACGCCTGTTCGTTGCCCCGGCGGATCTTATCGAGGAGGTACTGCTCGGCCTCTGTCACTCTGTTTGTGGGTTCCTTCATGCCAGGGCATATTATAGGAAACCTTTACTAAACCACAAAGAGAATTATTACGGCGGCGGCAAGTACGATTCCCGCAATTCGCAGGGACCATACATAGTAGCCTTTAGTTGCGGCGTTGAGGAAGGCGTAGACGGCGGTAATCAGCGCGAGCAGGCCGACAACGGAAGCAATCATTCCCGCCCATGTCCGCTTTATTTCCCGAGATACGGCTGCTTTGTGACGAGCCAACTCCTCGAGCCTTCCGGCGGAGGCGTCTATCAGAAGGGCTTGTCTCCATATTTTGCCCGCTCTGCCTTCGAAGCTCTGTACGAAACGGTCAACGATGAAATCACGTTCAAGAATGTCGTTGGCAGTCACGTTTCGGGGCAGTGACGGCGTGGCCTGTGCGCGTGGTGTCTGGCGGAGCAGTTCGGTAAGCTGATTGCATGCATCTGCCATCGCCTGGCTGTTGGCTTCGGCCTCTGTCAGACAGCTCTCGGTGGACTTGGCGATGATCAGACGCGTATTCGGCCGGTCGTTCCAAATGCCGTAGAAATTCTCGATCCAAGGTTTTTCGGCAAAATCAGCGTTTATGCCTATTTGCCTGTTTCCGGTCATGACATTCGCCCTCGCCGTGCCGGCGATTATCACATCCCGGAGATTGCCGCTGTTCCATGCGTTTTTCCACGGGGGCGGACCTACCTGGGTCGTCAGATCCAGACGGATGCCGACCTCGTTTGGCTCAACCGCGGCTGTCTCCAACGCAGTTGTCCACTGGGTCTGGGTAAACTTGGTCGAGAGTGTCTTCGTAAACTCATCAAGCACCTCGGAACCGTGAGTGCCCTGAAACAGTATCCCCTTCTTCGGCCATGCCTCGTCGCCGAAGAGCTGCAGGATCGGCTCGCCGATTCGCAGGCCCAGCGAACGCACGGCGGCGAGTTTCGATGGATAGACATTCGCCTTGAACTCATCCTCGATGCCCGGCTGCCAGATGGCGGCCGTACGCTCGGGGCTGTTTGATTCCAGACTGGGCAGAATGGGCTGGTGAGCATGACGCTCGGGACTGTGTGATTCCAGCCGGGGCAGAGTGAGTTGCTGAACATGTTCGACCGGCCGCCGTCTGACACCATGAAAGACAAACACAACAGCGAATAAGGATAGAAGACCCAAAGCAAGGAGCCCGCCGAACCACGGCTTTTTGAGGCACGACGTGATCAGGACAACCACCAGAGGGATTGCGACAAGAAGAAGCATAGGAAATACTGGGAACATTTTTATTATAGCCATCAGCTTATTCCTTGATTGAGAGCCGGGGTAAGCACCGTTCTTTTCTGGCGCGGGGGCCATGATAGTATTACGACCGATGCCACGAAGGTTACTGCGGCCAAGAAGGCGTCTTCGCGCTGCGAGCCCTTGAGAACACACTCGAGAACCTGTCCGAACTCACTGAGACCGGTCTCTGGAATTCCACGGTGGAAACCCCAGTACATTCCCTCGGCCAGCATCAGAACGGTCGCCACCAGGCCGCCCAGGCCGAGCACTCCGCGAATCAGGTGTCGCGCTCCGAGATGACGCCGGCCCAAACTCACACATACGGCGGCAGGCAGCATAAGGACGATGAAGAGAATTCTCCCCATATCCGTAAGTATCTGGGGCCAGTTCGAGCCCAGAACATCTTCTATGTCCCTCGCCACGTCAGGATTGGTCGCCATAAAGTCAGGAACGTGGAGCGCGTGGGCAAGTCCCACTGCCACAGCCAGAAAAGCCAGAATAAACCCGATGCCTGAAAACAGAAAGGCAAGCGGATGGAACCGTTCAAACATGACTGAGGCAGTCGGCAACAGCGGAGCCGGTTGCGGGACATAATGCTCTGGGGCGGGGGACTGCGGTTCTTCTGTCTGCTGAAGTGCAGCAGCGGCGACGTCGCGTCCGGGTGCTGGCGTCTCGGTGGCGGCTTTGGTATCAGAGGTCTTGTCGTCCAATTCCTTCTTGTCCAGCCAGATCTGTATTGGCTTGCCATATCGGTCTCTGAACTGACCTGTTATGATCAGAATCAAATCTACGATCTGTCCGATGAAGAACATTCCGCCGGTCAGGAACCACAGGATGCCGGTAAAGATCTTGCCGACATAGAATCGATGCAGGCCGGCGGGGAATCCAGACATACCCACGGCGCACAGTATAAGCGCCCACGTTCGTTTGAAAGACGATACGCCGGACGGTTGCGCTGCGGGCGGGGCCGGCGGCGCGACAGGCTGCGGAGCAGTCTTCTTAGGAGGGCCGTCAAATATGCGGGCCGGAATGACGGTGATACCAAAGAATGCAACAGCGGGGAAGATTATCAAGAATAGTGCGATGATAAACTCATCATGGCGAAGATTCATACCGCCCATGCAGATTGAGGCGGTCACTACGGTCATAAGGCAGAGACCGAGCAGTAGCGGTTTGATCAGATATGCATACAAGCCGGTGAATCTCTTGCGAGCGCTCCTGATCAGGCACAAGAGCGACAGTATGAGGCTGTCCACTCCCACTGCGGCAGCGATTACAGACTCATCGCCGCTCATTTGGGTTCCTGACATGATCAGAAGAAAGATACCCAGGCCCATCGTCAGCAGGCAGCCAATCCACCAGCACATGCGGAACAGTGGCGGTACGGGGCAGCCCACGAAGCTTGCCGTGGGTCGTGCCTGCTTTTCTTTCTGCTCGGCTTTTTGAGCCCTGGCGACAGGCGCAGGCTGAGTTACCTTTCCAAACGGACTGTATGCCTGAACAACCAGTGACGTTCCCGCCAGTACCGCGGCTATCACAAAACCGGGTTGGCCGAAAATCGCTGCACAGACCAGGCCCAGAATCCCGATCCAGATGGCTGAGCCGAGCGATATGCGCTTAGCTCGCTGCGGAGCGCTGATCCGGGAGAAGTTCACAAGGAACATGGGAACCGCCAATGCCAGCCAGGTTGCGGGAAATCCCATGCTCCTGAATTGCCCCGATATGTTGCCGGAGAGAGCAAGAAACGCCAGCGGGATTTGGGCAAGCATAGCAGCGACACAGCACATCCCGATTCTGGGGACCCACTGCGCTTCGGGCTCAAGGTTGGTGAACCACCGTTGACGCGTGAAGAGTATTACCTTTGAACAAATGGCAGTCATCGCGAAGACAGCTATTGCTGGCGGCATGACATTGCGCGACCCGCTCAGCAGGCCTGCTCCGACAGCGATCATCGCCGTGGTCAACATTGCAAGCGTGAGCCGCTGGCGAGGATCGACAGTATCGGCGATTGCAGGGAATTGCACTTTGGCATCGACTCTGTCGGCCACCTGTTTGCCGAAGGCGTCGGCCTGTTGGGCAAATCGCTGTGCGGTTTCGGTTATCTGCCTGCCCACGTCCTTGGCGTGCCCGTCGGCGACTGGCCTGCCCATGTCTCTGGTGGGCTCATCGGCCGCGACGGGTCTGGGGCTTTTGACGCCGGGTTGATTTCCGATATTTGCTTTGGCGGCGACTCGCTCAGCGATCACTGAAAGCTCATCAGGCGAGAAGTGCGAGACGCTGTTTCGAATGTTCTCCGAACCGTACAGGTCCTCTACCATATCCTGGACGCTCTTGTAGCGGTCCTCGGGATCCTTGGCCAGGGCCTTCTTGATTACACGTGCGAACGGCTCATCGATGTTGTCGAGCATGGGAGTGTCCGTCATGTGCTTCATCAGGATTTCCGCGGGGCTCGACCCGCCGAACGGGACATCTCCGGTGAGCATCTCATACAACAGAACGCCGAGAGCATAAATGTCGATGCTGCAGCCATAATTTCCCGCCCCGATCTCAGGCGCCATGTAATGTACGGTCCCGACGGTAATCGTGTGGCCGCTGTGACGGCTGGCGCTTATCGCTTTGGCAAGTCCGTAGTCTCCGATCTTGACATAACCGTTTTCATAGAATACGTTGCCGGGCTTGAGGTCGCGGTGAACGATGCCGCATTCATGGAGGAACGACAGTCCCTTGGCGATCTCGCGCAGGAAGAAAGCAGCTTTCTGTGCTCCGAGCCCTCCCGGGGCTTCGGTGAGCAGCTCGCGCAGCGAAGGCCCCGAGACGTATTCCATTATGACAAACGGCTCACCCCGGTCGTTGTGCTTGACGTCGAAGATCGTGACCAGATGGGGGCTCTTGATGTTCATGCACTGCCCAATCCCCCGAAGTTCGATCTGCTCGTAGTTCTGAACCGCCTTGAGGGCTACTTGTCGGCCACCGTCGCTGACGGCATAGTACACTTCGCCGAACCCGCCGCGTCCCGCAGCCCTCTCGATTGTGAATCCTTCGAGGGGTCGATCACCGTGTTGGTATTGGTACTTTTGCATTTTAGACCTGCCGTACTATGCGTTTCGTTTTCCGAGAATTCATTCTTTCAGTTCTGTCAAGACCAGCGATACCCGGCCCATTCTAACCTGCTTGTCAATAGGAAGGGCGGCTCTCGAACTGATCGGCTTATCGTCGACAAGTATCGTCTCTTTGGTCCTGCAAAGCAACCTTCCGTTTTGAACGAACAGGGCGATCGTTTCGTCGAGGGATTCGGCCACGATGTGGTCGCCTGCGCTAGGTCCGACCAGGATGTCACGATCCATCAGGATAATCCGGCGAACATCCGCCCGGCCCAAACGCGCGCTCGAAAGGCTGAGCGTCGCCGTCGTGCTTGCCGGGTTGGGGATGTTGAACTTCATCCGGCACCTTGGCGAGAGGGCGATCCGGTCGCCGTCGGCAAGCAGCTTGTCATTTGTCGCCGCGTCATTGACGCGGACGGGACCGGATGACCTGAGAAAATAGTCATCTTCCTTACGCTCTATGCTCGCCACCGGAAGGTTGGGATCGGCCATCAGGCCTATCGTCGGTCGCGCCGAAGAACTCACGGGACCGACCGTGACATGCGCGTCCCGCAGGACGATGAAGCTGCCGACCCCATCCATCTGCAATAGGAACTTCGAGGGCACCGATGAGCCGGTTGGAACATCCGGCTTGATCGCGTCCGGGATTGCCCGTGGTGAGTGGCCGGCACGGTCTTCTGTGTTTTGCATACTATCTGCGTCCATTGCAGCGTCCTCGGTGATGTCCGGACCGAGCGGGCTGGCCGCCAGTTCGTCGAGCAGATCGGTCGCCTGTCTGGCCTGGTCGGTGACGGTGTGCAGCCACTTTGCCGCCGGACGGGCCGATCTGACCTTGCGAAGAAGAGGAACTGCCGCTCGCGGTCGACCCGCTGCGATGTGCTCGGCGGCCTGACGGCACTGGCTCAGCACCAGAGATAGTTCGGACATTTCGGCCGAGCCGTTGGCCAGCGGCGAAATCTTCTGCCACAACGAGTGGGCGACGTTGATCCGGCCGCTGTCGAAGTTCTCCTTGATACGTTCGGCTGTGAGCGATTTGAGCTTTGAGATCAATTCGGCGATTCTGTCGCTCTGATTTCTGTTGGCCCCGGCCTTCAGGACGATGTCTATCGCTTCGTCCAGGTCGTTGCGCTGCAGCGCCTTCTCAGCCTTGGCGACGGCTTCATTCAATTGCAGCCTTGCGACATTGGCCTGCTGTATGACTATGCCTGCCTGGCTGTCTTTGTCGCCGGCCTCGGCCAGAATCTGTTCGCCGGCCGAGATCCAACCGTCCTCGATGTGTTGTCTCGCCTGGGCAACCTTGAACGAGCGGTGACGATTCCTGAGCCGTTTCTGCTCCATCTCACTGCAGATGGCCGACCGCAGCTTTGCCACGTCCGTAGTGTTGCCGGCCAGCTTTTCGGCTTTGTTGCAGTCAAGCAGGGCCAGTTGTACCCGTTCTGCGTCGAGATTCTCCTGGCCCCGCTTGGCTAACTTGCGAGCCAGCCGGCCTATTAGCTTCTGACCGCGGCGATGTTGCTTGATGCTGTCGGATTGGACGATGTCAAAGGCTTCATCCAGTCGGCCATCGGCCATCGCACTTTCGGCTTGTTTTAGTCGCAGGATCAGCACTGTATCACTCCCAGCATTTGCTAGCGCCACGGTAGACGTTGCAATGGTTCATCATACCACATTCGCGGTCAGTTTTCCAGTTCTTCAAGTGTGCAGGACTCGGCCTGTTGCGTCTCGAGGTCGGCACTTGCCAACTGCTGCTTGTCCCGGAAGTACTCGTCAACCTGGGTCAGCAGATCTGCTTCGACAACTGAATCG
>Ga0209536_100008238_pt1 | contig 15658 bp, 16 predicted proteins | sample DeeMarSeWOR28_12_FD_187461 | JGI IMG/M metagenome (GOLD analysis project Ga0209536, IMG submission 187461) | Marine sediment microbial communities from White Oak River estuary, North Carolina - WOR-2-8_12 (SPAdes) (version 2) | ecosystem: Environmental > Aquatic > Marine > Intertidal zone >...
CGACCCTTTCGCCGCCGTTTCTGTATGCGAAATCCATCCAATGTCTGGCCATCTGCTGGCAAGGCGCGGGCAGTCGGATACTGGCGCGCCATCCCGACGTCGGTATTGGCGTCGGGCAGCTGGTCAATGCGGGCAACAATAATGCTGACCCGTGATGCCGCGCCCTTGTTTATTGCCAGGTTGGTCATGGCCTCCGACATGCGTCCTGCGCTATGTTGTCCGATCAGGGTGCTGATAATGGCGCTGCCATCCAGAAGCGTATGGGCGCTGTGATTGGCCAGGATAAGGGTATCTCCCTTAAGCAGGTCAACGCAGCGGAAATCCATGTCGATTTCGTTTTCGATGCCGCAGGCGCGCGTTAGCAAAGGATCCTGGTTGAGTCTTGGCTGGGTATGATCGCTGGTGAGTTGCTGCAGTCGACCTTCTCGAAATAACCAGATGCGGTTGTTTCCGGCATGACCGATAAAGGCGTGTGTTCCGAGGATGGCCAGCGCCGACAGCGTCACGACGTGGCGGTTATATACATCGGCGCGAACCGATTTATTTGCCTTGTCGAACCCTGCCCGAATTGATTCCTCGGCCGACCAGTATTCGGGAACCTGCAAGTATTCCTGTCGGAAACTGGCGAGAACCGCTTTCTCAGGCTCGTCGTCGGCAGTCCCGGCGACTTCCGATACCGCCAGCAGTGCGCCGTAAGACGGTGTGTCTTCCGGCGCCAGTCGTTCCATGATCGCGGCGGAGCCCCAGTCATTGCGCAAGCCCGGGCGGGCACTTATCCCTACGTCTATAACCAGTCGATTCATGCGTTTCCGGTTTTCTCTTTATTCATTTGGCTATATGCTGCCAAGTCTACATAAATAGTATAGAAGCAATTCTAATAAACCATTCTGCATGAGTCGTCCCCGAATACTAATACTATTGAGTGCGATGTTGGCGCTTTTTCTGTCTTTGGCCACACCTTCTTTCGGTATCGGGGAGATGGTGATAGACGGCAATGTCTTTGCCGCTGAGGTACCGCCAAACAAATCGCCAACGGATCCTGGCGATCCCGCGGAGATGTACGCCACTGCCGGATTTACCGATAATGATCCATATATACGGCTCAACAAAAAGGTATTCTCATTCAATGATGGTCTGGATCGGTATTTCTTCGAACCGGTGGCCCGTGGTTATGCCTTTGTCCTGCCAAATGTCGCTGTTCGCGGCGTGACAAATTTTTTCAACAACCTTGAAGAGCCACGAATTGTCATGAATGGCATCCTCCAGGGGAAAATTACCCAGGCGGTCGGCGATACCCTCCGGTTTCTGATCAATACCACCGTGGGAATCGGCGGCTTGTTTGATGTCGCCAGGCATGCCGGCCTTCAGCGCCACGACGAGGATTTCGGCCAGACACTCGCGGCATGGGGCGCGAAGGAGAGTAATTATTTTGTGATTCCGCTGCTCGGGCCGAGTACGTTGCGCGATGCGACCGGTCAGGTAGTGGATTTCTTCACCTACCCGTTAACCTATTATAAAGATGCCACGGTAAGATGGGTGATGTATGGGTGGCTTCTTGTTAACGAGCGTGCGAATTTGCTGATCGCGACCGATGTGCTGACCGAGGCCGCCGGTGATGACCGTTACGAGTTCCTGCGCGAGTCCTATCTGCAGAATCGAAAAAACCAGATTTATGATGGCAATCCGCCGCTCGACTTGCCTTACATGATTGACGAGCCCTCGGGCACAACGGAACCCGATGGGGGTGTCCGCTGATGCGCTGGCTGTTTCTCGTTTCGTTTTTTCTGGCCCCGGCCGTGCTGGCGGCCAACCCGTGGCCGAAGGCACTGCACGAGCACGGGGTCGCCGTTCGGGTTCGGCCAAATACACCGTTACAGATGGCCGCCTTCTATGAGGCGCGTGGGTTCCCCGTCGCCGCATTGGCAGCGGTAAAATCTGCCTGTTTCATGACCGTGGCCGTCACCAACGAACGCGAGCAAATTCTGTGGCTGGAGCCAAAGCGCTGGATCCTGACCGACGCGGATGGCAAGAAAGTGGAACTGATCGACCGCGAGCACTGGAATCGCTTGTGGGAGCGCCACCAGGTCCCGGCTGCCGCCCGCACGGCTTTTCGCTGGACCCAGCTCCCGGAATCGCGCGATTTGCGTCCCCACGAGCCGGTGGGCGGCAATATCTCGTTCAAACCCGGCAAGGGCCCCTATATCCTGGACCTGCGATTCCGCCTGGGGCCGGACCGTGCCGGTGGAGAGGTAAAGGTCCGCATTTCCGGTATTGTCTGTTCCCGCCAATCGGACTGATTTTTTTGGCTTTTTCCCTTCCAACAGCATGAATTCAGCGTTACAATCCGCCGCCGCTCCGGTCTGTTTGGCCGGGTAAAGAATTCAGTGAAGGAGTATTTTGATGGTAACCATTCGTCTGGCCCGTGGAGGCGCCAAAAAACGGCCGTACTACCGCCTGGTGGTATCGGATCGTCGCCGCACTCCGCGCGCACGTGCCCTCGAGTACGTCGGGTTTTTTAACCCCAGAGCAACGGAAGGGGAAGAGCGTCTGCGCCTGGATCGTGAGCGCATAGACTACTGGCTGGCACAGGGTGCACAGCCCTCTGACCGCGTTGCCAGCCTGCTGAAGCAAGGCTAGGGCACATGTCCGAACCGGCGTTGCCGGCGGACTGGGTAGTTCTGGGAGAGATAGTGGGCGTCCATGGCGTCCGCGGGTGGGTAAAGGTCAAATCCCATACCCGTCCCAGAGAAGCAATATTTGAGTACGGTTCCTGGTACGTTGGCACCAGAAACGGCTGGGAGAATATGAGTGTAATTTCCGGCCGACCCCAGGGCCCCGGACTGGTCGCTCACCTTGAAGGCATTTCAGACCGTGATCAGGCGCGATTGCTGGTCGGGGCAGAGATAGCCATCTCGCGAGATCAGTTGTCGCCCGTGAAGGCGGGTGAGGTCTACTGGATGGACCTCGAGGATTGCGAGGTTATCAATCGTGAGGGCGATAGCCTGGGCAAGGTCAGTCACCTGCTTGAAACCGGTGCCAATGATGTGCTGGTAGTTCAGAACGGCGGGGAGCGACTGATACCCTACACCGGGGATTTTATCGATGAGGTTGATCTGGAAAGTAAAATCATCCGGGTTGACTGGGACAAGGATTTTTAATGCACCCGTAGCGGGTGCTGCAAACTAAACTGGAGTGAGACGTGATGACTGACATCATTCGTCAATTGGAAGCAGAACAGATTGAGGGTCAGACCGTACCGGACTTTGCACCGGGCGATACGGTCGTGGTTCAGGTGAAAGTGCGTGAAGGCGATCGCGAGCGCTTACAGTCCTTTGAGGGCCTGGTGATTGCGCGTCGCAACCGCGGTGCCAATTCCTCGTTCACGGTTCGCAAGATCTCGTATGGCGAAGGTGTCGAGCGCGTATTCCCGCTCTACAGCCCGAATGTCGCCAGTATCGAAGTCAAGCGTCGTGGCCGTGTTCGCCGCGCCAAACTCTACTACCTGCGTGACCGTACCGGTAAGGCAGCGCGCATACGCGAAAAGATCTAGCAGACATTGTCTGTCATACCGAGGGCGCCGTTGGCGCCCTTTTTTGTTGCGTGGCGAAATATAAAATTTGTCTGGCCCGGACAACCAAATAAGTCGGTCTTGTTCGCAGCGCCCGGGTATGTTCAATTAGCATTTATTCTTACTGGTCACGAATTGACAAAGACACGTAGCGGTATGCCACGCCATCGCAACCTTTTCCAGACGCTGCTGATTATCACAGCTGCGTTTTCCTGTGCCGCTACCGCAGCGGAATCCTCGCCGACCCCCGATCCATTCCCGGTGGTTGAGGCGTTGGTGACTGGCGGGGCGCGTGGTCTTGCACTTCAGTATATAAACAAGCAGCAGGATCCCGGGGGCGATATCGATCAATGGGAGCGATGGGAACGTTTGCGCATCAAGCTGTATCAGGACAAGCAGGATTGGGCCGCAGTTAGCGAACGCGCGACCAAATTGCCGCCCGCCGCCACAGAGGCCTTCACCCAATGGCTTGTCACACAAGCCGCCGAGGCGGAGTTAAACCGCGGCAACGCGGCGGAATCCCGCCGGTTTTTGCGCCAGTTAATCTGGAAAACGCAATCCAGTGATGAGCAGTTTGCCAGGTGGCGTCGCCTGGTCATACGCAGTTACCTGCTGGAAGACCGGGTTGAAGATGCCCAGACAGCGATTCTGCGATACAAGGCAGACTATCGTGCCACCAGCGATGCCTGGCAGCTGCTACACGCTCGCGTGTTATTACGCGCGAAGGATTACCCTCGCGCGTTTCGTCTACTGCGCGATATCCAGACGCTGGATGCCCAGATACTCCGGTTATACGCCGCGCTGCAGGGCGACATCTATAAACCCGCGACGGTGAGCAAACGATGCCGACAACTGGCAGCGAGACCGAGATTGTCGCCGGCACACCGGCAGCACCTCTGGATGCTCGCCGCTGAGGCAGCCAGCCGGATGAAGGAGCCACGCAACGTTGCTGCCTTTCTCGAGCTCGCGCTCAACGCAGACTACCGTGACGCACCTGCCGATCCGTTTTTGACCCTGACACCCGACCACCTGTGGCGCGCCTATGTCGCGCTGGCAGACACCGTGGGCAACAAGGAGCGTTTGCTGGTAGGTAATGATGCGCCATGGATTGAAAAGGCGGAATCCCTGGCCACCGCTGATCCGGTTACCAGTCGGGCGATTTATGCATTTGTCGGAACCAGGGGGGCGGCAGATGCCCTCCGACAAACTGCGCACCAACGTCTTAGCACTTCATTGCTGGTGGATGACAAGGCCGCCGTTGCCCGCGCACTCTATTCTCGCTCGAATGACTATGTGGCAGAGAACCAGATACCGGATGCGGTGCGCTACCAGCTTGCCAATGAGGCGCTTAAGGTGCGCGACATCGAACTGGCAGCTCGCTGGATGCGGGATTTGCAGCAACCACCCGAAGGCGAAGATGCGGGCGAGTGGACGTTAAGGCGTGCGCGGACCCTCGTTTATGCCGGTGAGACCGGTTCCGCGATAGACCTGCTTGGCGAAATGATACGGGGCCGTGACGCATTTGATGCGCCGACGGCGAAAAGGGTTATTCAGGTGTTGTTTGATCTTCAGGCAGTGCGTGAGCACGCGGCAGCCTTCTCGCTGATGGAGGCGGTCTACCAGAAGACAGAGGTCGACAGCATTCGGCGCGAATTGCTCTACTGGATGGCCGAATCCAGGGATGCACTGGGTGATCATGCACAGGCAGCGGAACTGTATTTACGCTCGGCGATACTCGGGCAACCAAAGGGTGCCGATATGTGGGGCCAGAGTGCACGTTTCCAGGCGGCAGAGTCGCTTGGCAAGGCGGGTCTCGTGGCCGATGCGCGTAGCATATTCGAGCAACTGTTACGCTTCACCGAAGATGCCAAGCGACGCGCGTTAATTGAGCGTAAACTGCAACAACTATGGCTGGTAGAAAATCGCAGTACAACGCAGTAATTGATTTGCCCTTCGGGCGATTCGCTGTCGTGGCCGATACAAGCGGCCTCTCGTCGATATCGCTGGTCTCGCCCAAATGCCCGCTACAATCGCCCGACAACATGGTCGCGCGGAAGGTGTGTCAGGCCTTGCGTCGCTATGTCCGCGATCCCGATATGCGATTTGATTTGCCATTAAACGTGCGGGGTACCGATTTCCAGAAGAAGGTGTGGCGAGCATTGGCGAAGATTCCGGCGGGCAAGCCCATGACCTATGGTTCGCTTGCCAAAAAGCTCAAGACGTCGGCGCGTGCAGTGGGGGGCGCCTGTCGAGAGAATCCGGTACCCATCGTCGTGCCGTGCCATCGCGTCACGTCAGCCGTTGACCACGGCGGTTACATGGGGCAGACACGCGGCCCTGCCGTGTTGATGAAGCAGTGGCTTCTGTCTCATGAAGAACGAGACTGATCCTCTGGTCGAGTTATTTCTCGACGCCTTATGGACCGAGCAGGGGCTCAGTCGCAACACCCTCGACGCCTACGGTCGTGACCTGGACCAATTCGCGCAGTGGCTCGGGCGTCAGCAGCGCCAATTGGCGCAGGCCGGGCGCATGGAGATTCAAACATACCTGGCCGAGTGCGCGGGAAACGGAGTGATGCCGCGGACGACCGCACGACAGCTATCTTCACTACGACGCTTTTATCGCTATCTCTTGCGCGAGGAAGTGATTGCGCATGATCCCACCGCCGAAATTGAGTCACCCAGGCTGGGGCGACCGCTACCGAAGAGTCTTAACGAAGAAGAAGTTGAAAGATTGCTGGCCGCACCGGCGCTTGAAAGTGCGCTGGGTCTCCGGGATCGGGCAATGCTGGAGACGCTCTACGCGACCGGGCTTCGCGTGACAGAACTGGTAGGCCTTGCACTGTTTCAGTTGAATCTCGACCAGGGCGTGGTAAAGGTAATCGGTAAGGGCAGCAAGGAACGCCTGGTACCGTTGGGCGACGAAGCAGCATACTGGCTTGGTCGTTATCTGCAGGAAGGGAGGCCGGGCCTGGTCAGGGGGCACAGTACTGACGCCGTGTTTCCGAGTAATCGTGGGCGGGCAATGTCACGCCAGACTTTCTGGTACAGCATCAAGCGTTATGCCTCGATCGCCGGTATCAATACCTCCATCTCGCCACATACCCTGCGCCACGCCTTCGCCACGCACCTGGTAAATCACGGGGCGGATCTGCGTGTGGTCCAGATGCTGCTCGGCCATTCGGATCTGTCCACCACCCAGATCTATACCCAGGTTGCCCGTGAGCGCCTGAAGCAATTGCACGCGGCACATCATCCCCGGGGTTAGTCAGGTGTAAACCGGTATCGCTAGATTCGAGCCGGGCTAAGAATGCGCGAGATTTCCTTGAATACCTGTTCAACGGTAATCGCCTTCAGGCAGACGTTGTCTTCGCAGGCGGTTTTGCGGTGGTTGGCAGCGCTGACACACGGGGAACAGGCCAGCCCTGCGTAGACAGCTGTAAAGTTGCCAAGTGAACCATAGAGGTTCGGCGTTTCGGGGCCGAACAGGACGAATGTCGGCATGTTGGTGATCGACGAGAAATGACCCGGACCTGAATCGTTGGTTACCATCAGCGTGGCAATCGAATAAAGTGTCGGCAATTCGGTCAGCTTGAGCTTGCCGGCAAAATTAATGCAGCGTTCGCGATCAACTGCCCGACACATACCTTCGGCTTCATCACGTTCACTCGGTGCCCCGGTCAAAAGAATAATGACATCCGGATAGGCGTCGAGCACCTCCTGGGCAAGCTGTACGTATCGTTCCGGCATCCAGCGTCGCTGTATCAGCAGTTCACTGGCATTCGGATTGATCAATACAATGCGCTGCTTCTTTGATTCGTATGCCGGGTAACTTTCCTTGACCAGTTCATGCATGGCCAGACTTGCATTGTCGTCGATATCGACCTTGCGCAGCTTGATGTCATCATCGGAAATCAGCGTTTTGGAGTAGGGTGTTTCTTCATGGTCGCTGGTCAATGCATTCGTCAGCGCCACAAAGTTTTTGGCAATATGAATATGCGGATTGTAGGCCACGCGATGAGTCAGCATTTCGCCGCGGTAAAGCCCTTCATTGTGAAAGCCGTAATATCCCACTCGATTGGTTGCGCCGGAGAAACCGGTAAGCAAGGCCGTGTATCGGGAGAACAGTTCCAGGTCGATCACGCTGTCGATGCGTTGGTCTCGCGTCCACCAGAAAAAGCGAAGCGTGTCGAAAGCGAGCCAGAACAGGTTGCTTTCCCGGATCGTAAAGATATTTTCCTCCGGAACGGTGCCTAACAGCTTCAAGCTGGCCTTGTTCGATTCGAATATCGTGAAAAAAAGTTCAGCCCCGGCATCGTGTTTGATTTTTTGCATGGCCGGATCGACCAGGATCGCACTTCCCATCTCAGAAAGTTCGATAAACAGCACGCGCTGCGGCATCGCGCGGGTGGGCTGGCTGAGGCGATCCATCAATTTGACAATCCAGGTGGCGACAAACGTCAGCGGTACACCCGCGTAGTAGTCGATCTTTCGCATCAGGTCTACGTTCATGCCTTGCTCCCGGAGTTTCGCTGGCGGGCGATCAGGAAAAAGTATAATCCTGGCATTGAGGCGGCGACCAGCATCAGACCATAAATCAGTGACATGGAAAGGACAGCTGCTTTCTGCGCGCCAATCAGCAAAAACAATCCGATCATGCCGGTTTCGCGCACGCCCCAGCCGGCAAGCGATATCGGCACAATGGTAAGGAGGATGACCGGTGGCACAACCACGAGATAAATCAGGAGGTTGTAATCCAGTCCGATCGACCTGCCAATCAGATAGACAGTCATCATTGATAACAGATGGATGACTACGGAAAGCGCGGTCTGAATCGTGATCGTCCGACCTGTCCGGTAAACTGTGCGTATGCGGTGCGACAGATCATGAGCCAGCCGGGTGACGCGGTTGTTGGCGAGCCACTTGACGTCCCCCAGTAGTGTCAGAACAAACACACCGGTGAACCCGAATAGCGCCATGGCGATGATAGCGTAGTGAACCGCGGGATTGTTCTCCAGGAAAATCGGATTGATCGTTATAGCAATCAGGTTGAGCAGCAGCAGTCCGAGCAGGCCAACGATGCGGTCGATAAAGACACCGTAGAACGCCTCCCGTTTGCCGCCTCCCACCTTGGCGACCTCGAGCACGCGAAGTGCGTCACCGCCGATACTGGTGGGCAATGCCTGGTTGAAAAACGTTCCCTTGAAATAACTACGAACGTAAAACCCCGGCTTCTCGCCGAACTGCAGCGCGTGCATGATCATGTACCAGCGCAGAGCAGCGACGAGGGCGCTCAGGATTTGCAGACCCAATGCCGGCACCAGCAGCCAGGGGTTTAGCGACCGCACCACCTCCAGCACTTCCCGAAAATCCACTGCGCGAAAGATAAGAACGAACAGGGCGAGGGAGACAAGAATCTTTGCGCCGTGTCTCGCAAGCGTTCTTGCGAGCGTTGGCTCGCTGTTGCCGTCTGAATGATTAGTTGTGCTCACGAGATAAAATTTGCAAGAACCGCTTTCCGGTAAATAGTGTTGTGTCTGGTATAGTTGCAGGATTGGCGAGAACCTGGCCTTGGTGTAAATCACTGTGCCAATAGCCAGGAATGTTCGACAGCACCTGCGACCACCGATCATGGCCGGGCTTGCCCGTGATTGCGCGGAGATTATACGGGATAAATTGCTATTTCATAACCACTAACGGGCAAGTATTCTCTACCACCATGTCAGTTTCACCTCTCTGGTCATCTCGTCAAATCGTTCACCGCTTGCCGTGGCTTTGGCCGATATTGCTATTGCTCGTTGCCGGGAACGTGCTTGGCTGGTTGTCGGTCGGTGTCCATCCGGACGAGGCTTACTACTGGATGTGGTCTGAGCGATTGCAGGCGGGGTATTTTGACCACCCGCCGATGGTTGCCTGGGTGATTCGCCTGTTTACCAGTATTTTTGGTGACCAGCCCTGGGTGATTCGCCTGCCAGCGGTACTGGCCTGGGTCGCGATCAACGCTTCGGTCTATACCATTGCCCGTGATGCCTTTGGTTCCAGGCAGGTTGCTGGCTGGATGGCAGTTCTGGTAGCGACCGGCCTGCCGCTTTATCAGGTTGGGTTTCATGTCATCACGCCCGACGCGCCGTACCTGTTTTTTACGTCACTCGCCTACCTGGCACTTTACCGGGCGCTCGCCGTAGACCGGCGCTGGTGGCTGGCGGTAGGGGTCCTCGGTGGATTGTCGCTGTTGAGCAAGTACATTGCAGTGTTGTTTCCATTGGGACTGTTTCTGGCGTTGTTGGTGAGTCGACAGGGCCGGCAAATACTGATCACGCCGTGGCCTTACCTGGCCGCTGCCATCGCCGCACTTCTGTTCAGCCCTGTTATCTACTGGAACGCGCAGCATGAATGGGTATCGTTCCTGTTCCAACTGGGCCACGGCATTAACGTCAAGCAGGAAGCATCGGTTACCAACGTCCTTTTGTTTCTTGCGAGCCAACTTGCCGTCGCCATGCCATGGACAGTGGTCGTGATGGTATATGCAGCCACTCGAGGTCGACGCTTGTTGTCACCCGACGCGCCGGTTTACGAAATGCTCTCATTCGGATTTGCCGTGCCAATAGTATTTTTCTCCCTGACCGGTTTCACAATGATCAGTGGTGCGCACTGGCCAGCCGCTGCCTACATTCCCGGGTCGGTATTGCTCGGCGGGGTACTCGGCCAGTGGCTTGACTCTCGTCGCGAGTTCGGTGCGTCCGGGAATGTCTGGCAACGTAACGGGTTGGTGATTGCGATTGTTGTTGCCAGTTTGTTTTCGATTGTTTTTGCCAATGTCGCCCGTTACCGGGTCAACACCCAGTTGGCCAATACATTCGGCTGGCCTGAGCTCGGTGCCGTGGTTAAGGGCGCTCACGATCGCGAGCAAGCCAGGGGCGAGTGCGTGATCGCGACCCAATACTGGGGCCTGACGTCTGCCATTGCTTTCGCGATCAACCAGCCGCACGACGTGGTGACGTTGCCCGGAGGCAGGATTTCACAATTTGATCTGTGGCGTGAGGAAGACAAGGGCAGGCCGGCAATCGCGCCATGCGTGCTGGTGTCCATGTCTGACACCGGTGGTGATTTTCCCCAGTCAACATCAACCGGCGAACAGCAGCAATGGCAACTCGCGCGTGTACATGAAATTGTTTCGCCCGTGCGAACCCGGTGGGCGGCGATCTACATTCGCGCTGATAGCGGCACAGATTGATGGAGGTGCTCGCCAGTCTTAACCGGGCCGTGTTTTTCTGGATCAACCAGGATTCAGGGCATCACTATGCCTGGCTCGACTGGCTGATGGTGTTTCTGTCAGATCCGCGCAGTGGCGCGATACCTTTTGTACTGATATCCACATTTGTATTCTGGCGTAGCGGAAAATCCGGCTGGCGTGTTCTGGCGGGGATGGTGGTATTGGTGCTGCTTAGCGACTGGAGTGGCGCACAGATCAAGCATGCCTTCGAGGCCGAACGCCCTTGCGATGCCCTGGAGGGCGTACGCTTGCTCGCGCCATGGTGCGGACGAAACAGTTTTCCGTCTAACCATGCGATGAATATGGCAGCGATTGCCGCCTTCATGGGCTGGCATTACCGAGCGCTCATTGCGCCACTGGTGGTATTGGCAATACTTGTCGGCATTTCGCGTATCTACGTTGGTGTGCACTACCCGGTTGATGTGTTATTCGGCTGGTTCTGGGGGGCGTTGATTGCCAGCGCCTTTTACTGGCTTGGCTGGCGAGCACTGCCCACGTGGCACCGCCGGCGATCCGGACGCCCTGACGATACGGATTCTCTCGAGGAAGAAAATCGGTAATGGAAATCAGTCGCCAAAACTTCATCCGAATTGTTGTAGCCATCACGGTCATCAAGATCGTTTTCGCGTTTATTCTACCGATCAAGAATGATGAGGCGTATTACGTCCTCTGGGCACAGCACCTTAGCACTGGCTACTACGATCACCCGCCAATGATCGCCTGGCTGTTGCATCTGATGTCATATGTATCGGGCTCCATTGCCTGGTTTCGCGCGCTGGCGATTGGCGCAGGTTTAGTGGCGGTTTGGGTAATTTATCAATTCGTCTGTTTCTTCTCGAATGACGCGAGCGCGCGGTTTGCAGCGTCGTTATTTGTCCTGTCGCCACTTTATATATTGCTCTTTCTCGTCAGCAACGACGCACCCTTGTTGTTATTTTCTTCATTAGGCATGTTGTTGTTCTACCTTGCGTTGCAGCGCGAACGTCTGTCGTATGCCCTGGGTAGTGGCGTCCTGTTAGGCGCCGCCTTTCTAAGCAAGTATCTGGTCGCGCCATTGGGTATCGCGCTCGCGGTTTATTCACTGCTTTGGCTCCCGCGCAAGCGCTGGCCTTACCTGGCCGTGGCGACGCTGGGCGCATTGCCTTTTGTGCTACAGCATCTCTATTACAACTACACCCATTCGTGGAATACGCTGAATTTTCATTTCTTCCTGCGCAACGCGGGTACCGATGCCAGTCTCTCGATGCTGCTGTTCTATTTTTTCGGCCTGGCGCTGGTGATGACGCCTTGGGGCGTCGGCTTCCTTGCTGCTGGCGTCCGAAGGCTGAAGGACCCCCGGGTTCGCTATTTGCTGGTTGCCGTATTGACCACCGCGACCGTGTTTGCGATCGCGTCGATCAAGACGGTAATTGGACTGCACTTCTTCCTGGTGTTCGCCCCGTACCTGTTCGCACTCTACGCCCTGATTGACCGACCGCGCGCGAGAAAGTGGTTAATGGTACTGAGCACCGGTTACGCGGCCCTGTGGATCGGGCTACTGGCGGTGCTGGCCGCTTTCCCGCTTGACCGGCTACAAGGGTGGAAACATCACGCCGACTTTGTGCTGGGGCTCGCGCCGAAAGCCGTCTGTGAACAGCTCCAGCCTTATGCCGAGTATCCAATTTTCAGTGATTACTATGCGACTGCTTCAATACTGAGCTACGAATGCAGCCGCGAGATCAATGTCCTGTTCAGCACGTCTCGCTACGGCAGGGAGTTTGATCGCTGGACCGATTTCAGTTCGCTGGATGGCCGGAGTCTCATGATTGTCTCGGTAGGCGCTGACCGCGGCCAGCACTGGAAGCAGTATTTTGCCCGCTCGCGAATCGAGACGATTTCTGTTCGCGGTGCCCCGTTTACCGTATTTTTCGGCGAGGATTTCAAGCTGCCGCTTTACCGGAAAAACGTGCTCGACCCGAATCGGCAACGCTATTATCAGCCACCGGCCTGGCTGCCGGTGGCTAAATCGGCCGACTAACCTGATAGAATCCCGAGCTATCTGATTTATGCAAGCGAGCTGAAGCAAAATGAGAATTCTGGTTATCACTCCTACATATAACGAAAAAGAAAATATCGAGGCCATCATTCAGCAGGTGCTTGCCGTGGATCCCGGTATCGAGATGTTGATTGTTGACGACAGCTCCCCTGACGGCACCGGTGACATGGTGGACAAGATCGTTGCGTCCGAGCCGCGGGTGCATGTCCTGCATCGAGCCGGAAAACTCGGACTGGGTACGGCCTACGTCGAAGGATTCAAGAAGGCGATCGAGATGGGTGTGGATTGTGTCGTACAGATGGACGCCGATTTTTCGCACCATCCCAGTTACCTGAAAAGCATGCTGGACAAGCTCGACGATGCGGACGTGGTGATTGGATCGCGGTATATGCATGGCAATATCAGCGTAGTCAACTGGCCGCTATCGCGGTTGATGCTTTCCTATTTTGCAAATATCTACGCGAGATGGGTAACCGGTCTGCCGGTGTACGACGTTACCGGTGGCTTTAAGGCAATCAAGCTGAAGGTATTGAAGAGCATCAACCTCGACCGGATCAGCTCCAACGGTTATGCCTTCCAGATTGAGATGAACTACATCTTTAACAAGAAAGGGTTCTCAATTGCAGAGGTTCCCATTATCTTTGCTGATCGTGAGGGTGGCGTCTCCAAGATGTCGCGCAAGATCGTGCTGGAAGCGGTCTTCAAGATCTGGCTGTATCGATTCCGCAAGTACTAACCGCGTGTGATCTGAACAGATGCACCAGCTTGAGCCTCCGATAGAACTCGAGACCGGTGCCCGGCCGACGGCGACGGTGATTTGGCTACATGGTCTCGGTGCTGACGGTCATGATTTCGAAGCGTTGGTACCTGCGCTGAACCTGCCCGAAACGCTCGCCATTCGTTTTATTTTCCCTCATGCGCCAAAACGTCCGGTCACCATTAATGGCGGCATGGTCATGCGCGCATGGTATGACATCGCGCCGGCGCAGGATGGTTTTCGTGACAATGACGATGATGTCCGCGCCTCGGCCGTACTGATCGCCGGCCTTATTGATCAGCAGATCGCGTTGGGTATGCCGGCCGAACGTATCGTCCTGGCCGGGTTTTCGCAGGGCGGCGCGGTTGCGCTCTACGCTGCACTCGGTTCCAGTCTCCCGTTGGCCGGTGTGATGGCGCTATCGACTTATGTGCCGTTGGCCACATCGTTTGATCAGTGGATGTATTCTGCGGATCGGTCCAGGCAGATATTTCAGGGCCACGGTAGTTTTGATCCGCTTATTTCGATACAGCGGGCCGAGCAAGCTCGAGACTTGTTGGTTAGTGCGGGCTATCAGGTAGAGTGGCACCGGTATGACATGGAGCACTCTGTCTGCGCAGAAGAGGTTGAGGACATATCGCGCTGGCTGACTAGAGTTCTGGGCGCCTAGCGCTGGCCGGATTTGGTGCCAGGCCTTTGGGCGATCGCAAATAGAAACCTGTGCCGCCAAGAATCAGGAAGAGTAGCACCCAGTCCCAGTTGAAACTGGCCAGGGTAGGTATCGACACCACCAGAAGCGCAATCGCGGTGAGTGAAGCAAACGGCTGGAAGCGCACGACAGCCCCAAGCAGTGTGGCAACCAGGAACAGTGTTTGCAGCCTGGTGATGTCGACTGCCCAGTCACTCAGGCTTGCAACGCCTTTGAATGTGACGTTGAGGTCTGGCAACACGCGCTGATACCAGCTACTGTCTTCAGCGGTTGGCACGACTTCAATTGTCGGGATCTTTAGCCAGGAAAACGGGTGGGACATGCCCCCGCCGATCAACAGCTTGAACAGCAGGCACAGCACCAGGAACAGCGTGATCGCTATTGGCCAGCGCCAGTGATCCCGGGGCAGCACAATTTGCCCGTGACGCACCGCCAGTAGCAGGACCAGCAGTGCAAAAAGTGGTTGATAGTAGTGTTGGGGCAGACCCATGCCGATATAGCCGCATGCCAGTGCGGCACTGCCCGCAGCGATTGCCCAGGCCGGATGAATTGGGCCGGGCTGGCCTGAAGCAGCGGCCAGGTTCCGTTCGTCAGGTGCCTGGGTGATGGGGGTTGGATCTGTCATGTCTGTCACCGAGTGTAATGATCTGACCAGATAAGGCCAGAGCTGTCAGATTGCGGCAGTATTAATTCGATATGGTCGCGGTAACAACGGGGAATCCGGTGGTTTCCTCTGGTATTTTCGGCCGCGGCAACCTATTGTCAGGGCCGTCCATTCAATACTTAAGCGAATCCAGTGAATCTGGTACGTCTTTTGCTTTAATTCCAAAGATACAAGAGTCGAATAACGAGTTGAACCAGTTTAGAGTTATTCCAAGCGGTCAATTACAGCGCTATTATTGTGATAATCTACCGATAACAAGGAGACACCAGTGTTCGTTCTAAGGGAATCGTCAAAAGACTGGTTGGTTGTGGTCGTAGTCGCTCTACTCGCGATTGGCGCCAATCTGCCGCCGGAGTGGGCACAAGTAGTCAGCATTGATCAGCGTTACCTGCTGGTCGGTCTCATGGCCATTGTTGGTGTTTCCCTTGTTCGCTACCTCAAATTCTCCCTGGTACTGATCGTCGCCATTCTCGCGCTCGGTGCCAATATGCCGCAGGAACTGGCAGCAAAATTCGGAATCGACACCAATATTCTGTTACTGGCCCTGGTCTCCATGATCGTCATGTCGCTCAGCAATCGCTTGTTGAAGCTGCCGACCGGTCTGGAAAAACAGCAGGGCGCGAAGAGTACCCATGGCGCGGCGGCGCTGTTTA
>Ga0209536_100008239_pt1 | contig 15656 bp, 13 predicted proteins | sample DeeMarSeWOR28_12_FD_187461 | JGI IMG/M metagenome (GOLD analysis project Ga0209536, IMG submission 187461) | Marine sediment microbial communities from White Oak River estuary, North Carolina - WOR-2-8_12 (SPAdes) (version 2) | ecosystem: Environmental > Aquatic > Marine > Intertidal zone >...
ACCGCTGCACTATTCAAGCAGAGCGCTTGGTTCCTCGGGATTCCACTAATCGTGTATCTCCTTGTGAGGAAGCGTGAGAAGCGTGAAGAGCCAGGAGAAGATACCATTGAGATTCAAGGACACGGTGATGAAAAACCGAAACCCAAACGGAAACCACTCCTAGAAGCTCTCACTGACTATTTCGACCTCCGTGGATTTGCATTCAGTGTGATTGTTGTACTTGCGTTCATAGGAGCGGTGATGCTTCCCTTCCTGATTGCAACGCCAGACTTCTTCAACTACTGGAGACTGGCTCTCGGATCTTTCTCATTTGAGAACTTCGACGATCCTCTACCATACAATCAACCAATGAGAGTTCAAGCACTTCTCATTATGTTCGGGTTTTCCGAGCAAGCCGAGTTTCTTGACATCATCATAAAATCTGGAGGCCCAATGATTTTCGCGGTTATAATGGGCATTGGTCTGATGATCCTGAAGGACCGATATGTCGGTGAGGACAAACAATACCTTCGCAGGATTCTTTTCATCACTTTCATGATGATGTTGTTGGTCAACATCGTCGGATCCCGAGGAGTCTTCAAGTACTATTTCGTAGCAATCGTACCATTCTTCTCTATCTTCTCATCAGCAAGGATGATTCGTGGAACTGGTGAACACGTTCCCTTCTCATTAAGCATGGTGCTCATCCCGATACCGCTATCGCTTTTGATCCTACTTCCCGACCGTAATTACTACATGCTCTATCTGATACTCATCTTTGCACTCTATTGCTTGGCACCGATACTGGACCGATCCTACGATTTGATGAAACGAGGTATTCGAAAGATGACTGACCGATTACCGGTGTCCTTTGAACAGCTATCACTCAAATCACCTCTAGAAACAAGGGCATCAAAGGTGATGTCCTGGATATCACTAGTCCTCTCCCTCGTTATTGGACTGTCTCTTATTGTGTTTGGTTTCTGGTTCAGTCTGCAAATTGTCGGTGCAAATCCCATACTGATTCTCCTAGTGTTACTCGTGGTGGGCATCGCTCTCACCCTCGCTCCTCAGATGATCTCATTGTTTCTGAGCTCTTCTGATGCCAGTACTTTCAACGAGAACCTAATTTCTTTCTCATATGTCACCGCCGCTGTTTTGTTTGTCTTCAGCATAGGGACATACATTCAAGCTTGGAACGTGATGGAGTTCTCAGTGAGATTACCTCTAATCCTCTCTGCCATCTTCGTAGCGATATGGTCATGTTCATTGCTCATCAAGATAGGCATCTATGAACGGTTGGTGGCGGATGTCTTCCTCTTGGTTGGAACGTCGGTGGGTCTACTCTTGTGGCAATCCGTCAATGATTTGATCCTACAGACCATAGGACTTCTCAGTATATGCACGCTACTCATACATCTCCTCCTTGTCATTACGCTACTGCTTCACTCAAGAGGCACTAGTGCAACACCTGAGGTTCTTGAGACCACATCCCAAGTCCATTGAGTTGGAGTTTGACCAAGATGAATCTTCGAAGTAGGCTCTTGACCATTCTTCGACGTCAAATCGTTCTCATCCTGATACTCATTGTGTGTGCAGTAATATGGTCAATAGTCTTCGCAACTGCATCCAACGATTTCTTGACAAGTGGCATACAACCAATGCGGTACTCATGGAATGGAAACGGTCAGTTCGACCTGTTTGGCCTGACAATCACCTATGAATTCGAGGGCTATGTTGATTATGACTTCTATTACCTCTCATGGTCCGAACAATTCTACAATGGTCATACACCCTACACTGATTCCTTCAACGTGTTTCACTATGGCGGTGTTGATTACGACACACCCTATTTCCTCCCACCTCTCTTCCTCTATCTCTGCGTCATTGGCGCTAGCTTGGGTCCTCTGGGTCCTGGATTCTTAATCTCTGTCTTCGGGTTCGCAACAGCATATCCAGTGTACTGCATCGCACACTATCTGTCCGAGAACAAACGGATTGCTGAGGTTGCTGTTGCGACGTATCTACTCAATCCCTTGGTTCTCTACCACACGACCTACAAATGGATGAACCCTGCACCCTTTGTCTTCTTTGTAATGCTTGCTTTCTATCTGCTAATGAAACGGCGAAGATTCGAGGGAGCATTAGCAATTACCATGGCTGTCTTCTTCAAACAGATTGCCCTCTTCTTTGTCCTCCCCCTAATTGCATATCTGCTCAGGAAGCCCCCTGAAGAAGCAAATGAGGATGAAAAGACCATCAGGGACGAAAAAGGGGATCTGGTGAGTGACCATCTTGATCTGACGAGTTTTGCCAAGGTTGCTATCGTCGTAGTTGTCTTTGCAATTCTGTTGTCTCTCCCCTACATCATTGAATTCAGGAACTACTTCTATTACATGTTAGAACGACCCGGAGCTGTCCTCTACGAGGATGTGACATCACTTCCTGACCTAAGCAAACCGATAACTTTCACAACGCTTCTCATATTAGTAGGGGCTCCTGAAGGACTGTCAGCACTCGTCAACTTGGGCATCTACTACACACTTTTCCTCCTACCCGGTGTTATCGCTGTTCTAGGCCTGTCTCTCTTTGAGGAGAAGGATGATAGGAATCTCAGAGGCTACTGGAGAAGAATTATGTATCTGACACTGTTGCTAGTCTTCTGGCTACACCTCTTTTCACCGAGAGGTATCTACAAGTACTACCTGGTCGCAATTATCCCATTCATCTCAATACTGTCGACCAGTCGGATGATAACAAAGGAACCAAGGGAGTTCAACACATCTGTTTGGATGATCATAATCCCATTTCTGTTTGGTCTGCTCATTCTTCTCCCAAGTCGATTTGTGTACCTTGCCCTATTGGGCCTGTTGATGCTGTTGTTCATACTTCACAAAGTAGTGGCTGCAGTGGTTGGTACAATTGAAACAAAGTTGCGCGCTATGAAGGGCTCGTGAGTTCATCCAGCTCTTTCTGTTTCTTGTCCATCTTCTTCTTCAGGCTCTTGATTCGAGCATCCAGCTTCTCGACCTGTTCATTGAAGGTATCGTCTGGCATAGCACCAGAAGAGTGGCGATCCTCGATGTGTTTCTTAAGCTGTTCTACAGACTTGAGTTCCTTCTTTAGAGCCTTCATGTCAGCTTCAATGGCAGTTGTCTTTGTTTCATCTGCAGTCTTGAACTGCTTAGCGGGAATCATCACACCAAACTGCTGCTGCGTCTTCTCAGCAAAATCTTGGAACTGGTCCCGAAGCATTTCCACGTTGTTATCCACGTTTGAAACTTGTTCCTTGACCTTTGCTATGTCCTTCTGTAGGTCAAAAACCGCATTGACCAATCTCTTCAGGGTCTTCTCAAGTTCCACTGACGCTATTGACACTTCTTTCTCTTCCTTCTCCTTCTTTGCAACTTCCTCTCGTACTTCTGCGATTGAGCTTGGCTTAGTGAGCTGAACCTCTCCACTTAGCCACTTGAAGGCGTTGAGTGCAAAAGTGGCGTTGCCCTTGTGTTTCAGACCGCCTCCCTTGCGGAAGACCTCATAGCTCCCAATACACATCACTCGTCCCTTACCTGGTTCTGCAATTGCTATAACAGATGCCCGCCCAGGGTCTGCAGTATCTGAAGTGTTGGCGAGTGAAGTTGCTTTGTCGGTCACCTTGAGACTACACGCGGAAGGAATCAGGAGATCCTTTACATCCTCTGTCGATGGGTGCCTTACGATGTCTGTCACAATTGGCATCGTTGGCAAGCCTGCATTACTACGGTCGTCCTTCACAGCAGTGTTTTCGAAAGTGATTCCGAATTCTGATGAGATCTTAGACATGTTGTTCATGAGTCCACGGTCTCCACCAGATAGCGAGAGGAGCATCAGACCACCACCTTCCTCAACGAACTTCTTGAGAACGTCTATCTCTGCAGGTCTCACTTTCGAACTGTTCGGACATCCAAAGACCATCACTGATGCGTCTTTGAGATGCTTGGCTAAAATCATGAACTCGGTATAGGACTCAACATCAAAGTCATTGTCCTTGAGCAACTGTCCTAGTTCAGAATATGTACTGTCTAACCTGCCTCTCTCGTTCTGTGTCTGGTCAAAGAGGACCTGTTTTCTCCTGCCGCTCAAGATGTTCACCTATTCATCTCGTTAGTTCAAAGCACGAATTTGCGTTAATGAGACTTCCGTCGATGTGCTTCGAATGCTTTATCTCGTTGTAATATTGATAAACCACTATGAGCGAGGAGAACTGTATCTTCTGTAAGATTGTTCGAGGTGAAATGCCAGCCTCCATCATCTTTGAGGATGACCTCTGCATGGCATTTATGGACGTCTTCCCAATTAACAAAGGACACAGTCTTCTGATTCCGAAGAAGCATTTCAACAACATGTTTGATGTTGAAGATGAGGTTGTTTCCCATCTGGCAAAGCGTCTTGCTGACTTGACGAGGAGAGTGAAGAACGCCACAGGTGAGGAGGGTGTGCTTAATACTGTAGCAAACGGTGAGGGAGCTGGTCAAGACGTTCCACACCTGCATTTCCATGCCATTCCACGAAGTAAAGGCTCTCCATTTGGTTTTCAGTTCCCGCCTGACTATCGCAACGAGATGGCAGATAGAGAGGGCCTCGAACAGATGGCAAAGAGGATTCGTGAGTCGGTTTAGGGAATATTGAGCAGGTTTAGTCCAGTCCTCTCATCTCTAGCTCTGGTCAGGTCTGCGGTCGTTTCGGTCAACACTAATTCGATAGTCACAGAGACCTTACATCCTTCCATCAGATGTCCACCGTAACACCTGCCTGCTTCGTCTGCAACAATCATGTGGGCATGCACAACTACGCTATCGTTGACAGTTGATATATTCCCCATGCAAGAAACCACCTCGAGATCCTCATCGATGGTGAAGTCTCTGTATTCATTGGCTCCAATATGGAAATAACCCAGTTTGGCTCCAGAGATCGCTCCGATGAGTGTGAGATGTCCTGATTTCACACCATGTTCTGTTGCAACCTTACCAATCGTTTCTAAAACATCCTCACCAGGTTCCATCCGTGAAATGATCACACGGCTTGTTTCAGTCTGAATTGAACGCACCATAGTCTGGGTCTTGTCGCCCACATTAATGAAGGACTCGGATTTACGATGGGAAGTGCTTATCAGGGATAATTTGCCAACTTATTCTGTGAGTGGCAATCTCGATGGATGAGCAAGAACGTGACGATGGACAATCCTCATTGGAAGACTTCTTTTCCACTTCTGAAGACCCCATTCCCGAGATCGAAGAGGATGAAGTCGAGAGCAATCCTTCTAGTCCTGAATCCAATTCTTCAGAGAATGACACTGAAGACCCAAGTGACGAACCATCTGAGGATGATGTTGTTCAGTTCAAGGTTGGGACACGCGAGCTCCCAACAGACCTTCCTCCATCGTTCCTTCTTTCTGTAGATTACTCCGGGCCTGAGAACAAGGCAATCGCTCGTCTCTATCGTCCGGATACAAAAGAAGTCGTTTTCTGGCTTGACAATACTGGACATAAGCCCTATTTCTACACAGATTTCCCTCCACAGGTGGTCAAGTCAGCCGCAGGGAAACATCGGGGCTTTGTTGATGCTCAGCAGGTAGAACTTCACGACCTTCTTCGGGATCAAACAGTTCAGATGACCAAAGTCATTGGGGACAATCCTCTCGCCATAGGTGGTCGCCAAGACTCGATCAGGAACATGATGACTGACAAACAGACAGGGTCTACCCATGCATGGGAGGCTGCCATACGTTACCAGTTGTGTTATACCTATGACAGTAAACTTGTACCCGGACTGATGTACAAGATTGAGGAGGGTGACCTCACACCTGTCCCTCCCAATGTCGATGCAGCCACATTGAAAGAGTTCAAGAAGACAATCCAGGAAGAAGAAGGTCTAGAGTCAATACTCACAGAATACTCCCCTATGTTCTTCACTGAAGTTCCAGACATCTGGCGAATAGCAGTGGACATCGAAGTCTATACTCCCGTTGTCAACCGAGTCCCTGACCCGAACAAGGCAGAATACCCAGTGACAGCCATAGGACTCTCGGACAACGAGGGACTGAACAAGTGCTTTGTCCTTAGAAGGGAAGGACACCCTGAGGGTGAGAAGAGCAAAGCCTTTCCCAAACAGCTCGAAATTGTGTTCTATGATGATGAAGCAGAGATGCTTGTAGAGGCATTCAAACTGATTGACCAGTACCCACTTGTACTGACCTTTGTGGGGGACACCTTTGATCTGAAGTATCTCCACAATCGAGCGAAGCGTCTACGGATTGATATGGACCAATATTGCCCAATCACCATCCGGACAAATCAGGACCCACGGCGTGACAGGACATTGCTTCATCGTGGAATCCATGTGGACTTCTACAAGTTCTTCACGAACCCCTCAATCAAGATTTACGCTCTGTCAGGAGCCTACCAGCGAGAAAACCTTGATTCAATAGCAGAGGGAATTCTTGGTACAAAGAAGCTAGAACTGAGCACCGACATCTCAGATCTTGACTACCATGAACTGGCACACTACTGTTGGCTTGATGCCAACTTGGTCATGCAATTCACCCAGTTCGAGAGCAATCTCCTGCTCCGTTTAATCGTCCTTCTGATGCGTATCTCAAGGATGTCGATGGATGATGTCACGCGGTTCTTCATTTCGTCCTGGATTCAATCATTGTTCAGACAAGAACATCGCTCCAATGACCTACTCATTCCTCGTCGTGAGGATATTGACAGTGTCAAGCAGGCTGATGCCCAGACAGAGGCGGTCATCGGTGGAAAGGCCTTCAAGGGGGCCATCGTCATTGATCCTGTCGCAGGAGTTCACTTCAATGCTACAGTACTAGACTTCGCTAGTCTATATCCCACCATCATGAAGACTCACAATATCAGTTATGAGACCGTTGACTGCCCTCATGAGGAGTGTAAGACTGGCACCGATAACCAGGTTCCTCAGACAGAGCACTGGACCTGTACCCGACGTCGTGGAATGATTAGTCGGACTATTGGATTCTTCAGAGACACCCGAGTGAAATGGTTCAAACCGAAGAGCAAGGACAGCGCATTGGATGAAAGGACCCGCAACTGGTATTCGGTTGTCGAGAGAGCATTGAAGGTCTTCGTCAACGCTAGCTATGGAGTTACAGGAGCTCCACACTTTGAGCTGTTCTGTATGCCTGCGGCTGAGAGTGTCACAGCATATGGTCGGGATGCAATTGAGAGGACAAAGGAGAAAGCTGAGTCAATGGGAATACGCGTTCTCTATGGCGACACTGACTCGGTATTCTTGGACAACCCAACGGAGGACCAGCAGGATGAACTTGTTGCGTGGTCTAGAAAGGACCTAGGAATCGATCTCGAGGTAGAAAAGACCTACAAGTATGTAGCTCTGTCTGACAGAAAGAAGAACTACATCGGCGTCTACAAGGATGGGAAGGTAGAGGTCAAAGGGCTCAGTGGAAAGAAACGCAACACTCCTGACTTTGCCCAAGAGGCGTTCAGGCAGATGTTAGATGTTCTGAGCCAGGTCAATGACCCTGCAGGTTTTGAGAAAGCGAAGGATGAGATTCGTGAAATCGTGAACGATGTCATTGATAGGTTGGAAGAAAAGCCGCCTCGATACAGCCCAGAAGAGTTAGCTTTCAGAATTCAGCTGACCAAACCACTTCATTCTTACGACACTGACATCCCCCATGTGAGGGCTGCAAAGAAGCTGGTTGAGGTGACACAAGATCCCACTAAGGCATTGCCCGGCACAATTGTTTCCTACATCAAGACGAAAGGTCAGGACACTGTCATCCCTGTGGAACTTGTCAAATCCGACCAGAGCTACTGGATTGATAAGGACGCGTACATTGATATTTTGAGAAGTGTGTTCGAACAGGTTCTGGATTCCGTGGGTCTCGACTTTGAAGAGTTTCTAGGATTCACTACCCTTGACCAGTTCTTTTAGAGCTGCATTTAAGAAGAGGGTCTGGTCTAGAAATCCTTATCACCGTGACTGGGTACACGCTAGCAAACCAAGACCCATCCTCTGACCAATTTCGACGGGGTACATGATAATGAAGCCAAATTATCGCGAATTCTTCATGCAGAAGATGCTAATTATGTTCAAACCCGAAGATATTGAGATGTCCGCTAAGGACTTCATCTCCACATATGCGTCGTACATCGAAGATGTCGGAATTGTAGGGAAGGGTCCAGACGGTTACGCTCTATACCCCAGCAGCACAGCACCAGTTCGAGAGGAGCACACCGAGTTCTTCGAGGAATGGGTTCGTCTGAATGACACTCTCGACATTCATGGTGTAGTTGGCATGGACCTTTACACAGATGGATGGTTTGCACGGGATCCCAAATACCAGACGATGAACGACCAAGGAGTCAAGATGGAGCACCAGATATGTCCGAACCGAAACGAATTCTGGCAGTATGGTGCTGAGATCATCAAGGAGATTGGGGCTTATCCCATCAATGAGATTCTTCTTTTTGGAACAGGATTCATTCGCGACCACTTCTGCTTCTGCGAGCGTTGTAGGAATGAATTCGCTCCAATGGTGGACATGGAACCGGACCGATTGAGCTATGCATTCCTGCTTGAGAACCCTGAACATCACGAGAAATGGCACGAGTTCCGTAGTGACAAGGTTCACGAGGGATTACAAGCACTCCAGGATGCTGCTACAGCTTCAGATGAGGCAGCAGGTCGCGAACAGCCGCTGAGACTCTCTGTTGAGGTCCTCCTGGACCCTGAAACCGGCCTTTCAGAGGGTGCGCGGAACGAGTACGGGTATGACTATGCTCGAATTGGTGACATAACCAAGAACGTTCTGATCAACCTGTTCCCATGGTCGCCGATTCTACCGACAAAGGGGAGTCCCGAATACAGCGAACTTGTGGAGTCACTCTACTTTGTTAACGAATTCACCCGACGTGGTGGCAGAGCCTCTCTTTTCAGATGGGGAGTTACTACTATTGAGCAACTTCAGGAGCTGAAAGGTCTCGGTAAGGATGTTGGTATTGACAGAATTGTGTCTACTTTCCACTATCCATCAGACTACTCTCGCAGACGTGAGAGTGCAATCGGCAGCTACTGACGGGCACTGCAATATGGACAGACTCTATTGTCCGATCTTATACTTCTACCACAGGAGAAGCAGAAACTATAGCCATCGTTCTCTTCGCGAGCCTCATCGGTGAATGGACTGAGTTCTCCTTGAGAGAATAGAGACCCGATGCCTTCTATTGACTCATCAAGTTGTGAGTTACAGACCTTCCGACCGTCATCTCCATTGAAGATTCGACTCTCCCTTGTTTGGTATTGATAGGAATCGGTTGAGGTTCTTGAATCGCGCCAAGAGTCAGACCCAGGCTCTCCATACTGTGCAGTGAGTGACTTCATGGTCCTGTCAAGAGCCTCAAAGTCTTGTCTGTAGTCCTCTGACCCATAACCCGGATCTCGCGCGGGATGGTTTGCGAGTCTTTCTCCTGAGGCCTGTTGTGACCAACTAGGATCAAGATTCGATAGACCTCTTGCTGTTTCAACGAATCTGATATGGGAATCTCCCTTGAGGCGTTCGTACTCATCCATGGTCAATCCAAGAATCTCAAGAGCGCGGTCTCTCTCGGCACACCTCTTTGTTAGAGGACAGCAGTATGAGAGGCTTCCGTGGCAGAGAGAAGCCATAGCTCTGTCCTGACGTGACTTGAAGATTGGAGAAATGCGTCTGTTCCCAAGGACCAAAGAATCCCCGTCAGACCTAATCTCTGAATAACCACTCTGCGCAAGAGCTTCGACTATCTCTCTTGCCGGATATGCCCTGCCTTCAATGATGATATGACCCTCAGTCCTATCCAGTCGTATTGCTCGCTCGGTATTCTTCCCATCGTAACTAGAGTATCTCGTATCTGCCACCTCACGGAGTTGTGTGCTATACGACCATGCCCTCTGAGCAATACAGGTGTATGTATTACCTCGGTCTGACGCGTGAGAGTTAAATAACACGCATCTATTCTAGAAATAGAAGTTCTCTTGGAGGACATATCAAATGGGTTTGAAGGCTGAAGGTGCGGCACAGGGATACACTGTTCTGGGTGGACTTGTGCTCCTAATCTACTCAATATTCAGAATCTACAACGCTGCAATGGGTCCAGGTCCTGGAACTCTTGAGGGACTTATGGAAATCCTTCTTGGTATAGTGCTGATAATCGTAGTTGTACTGGCTTTTGACGCATGTGGATTCATCTACTGGAAGATAAAGAGATCAGGTGTGCTACTGGCTCTCTTTGGACTGATAGCGATTGTGATTGTATCATATCCCGGTTTCTCATTCGACATTATTGCCTGGATGATGCGACTTGAGACATTGGCTGGTTTCATGATACTGCTTGGAGGTCTTCTCCTCGCCATTAGGAAATAGAGGTTTGGCTTACTCCGCAAATTAGATAACGGGACTACAATCCCAACACGACCGTTCAATCCAAGGATAGTTGTTGATATGGACGAAAAACACATCCGAATCCTCAAGGATCTTGGTTTCGATCTTGATCAGAAGAATATGACTAATGACTATTGGAAAAAGAGAGGGGCCGATGCGCTCGCGATTACAACCCAAGACCGCGATGTCTATGGTTGTCTTGATCACACAGTTGGTGAAGGAGTCAGAATCTTCGATATAGAAGGAACTGAATACTTGGACGTCACGGGTGGAGTTGCTGTCAGAGCACTTGGACTCAGGTACAAGCCATACATCGAATTTGAAGAGAGTATTATTGATGTCATCAAAGAACTGCCAGGGATGGACTTTGATGCTATTCCTCAGACTCTTCTTGCTGAACGTGTTGCAGCACTGACACCAGGCTCGCACAAGAAGCAGGTAGTCTTTACGACTTCAGGAGGTCGAGCTGTCGAGGGATGTATGAAGTCGGCAATGGACCTCTCTGGTAGGCGTCGGTTCGTGGCATTCAGGCCTGCCTTCCATGGTCGAACAGGCTATGCACTATCTCTGACCTCTTCCAATGCAAAACACAAGTCCGGATTTCCTCAGGGTGTGGATGTGATTCGTGTCTTCTATCCATATTGTTACCGATGTCCATACAATGCTAATGTTGATGACTGTAGCCTCGAGTGCGTGGAGGCACTTAGATATGCTTTGCAGGTTGAAGGCGATGACATCGCTGCCACAGTGATGGAACCGATTTCAGGAGAAGGTGGATATCTTGTTCCACCTGCAAAAGCTGTTCAGGGATTCTATGACCTATCGAAGGAATATGGGGCATATTTCATGTCGGACGAGGTCCAGTCAGGCATGGGTCGCACAGGTCGATGGTGCGCTGTTGAGAACCATGGCGTCACTCCTGATTACATCTCGATGGGTAAAGCTCTTGGAGGTGGTTATCCAATGGGTGCCTCTATTGGACCCTCTCCAATGTTCAGTGGAGCATCTCGACACTCTGAGACATTCTCAGCAGAGCCCAAGATGTCTCTTCTTTCACTCTGGATTATAAAGCACCTGGAAGATGGCAACTATCTCAAACAGAACGCTGAGAAGGGTGCCTATCTCTTGAAAAGATTCAATGAGCTGAAGGACAAGTACGAGGTCGTTGGAGACGCTCGCGGTATTGGTCTGATGGCTGGAGTTGAATTCGTGAAAGATAAGAAATCAAAGGAGAAAGCTGTGAAACTGAGAGATAAGATTCAGAAGAATGCAGTTCAGAAACAGCATCTCTGGGTTCTTACCTGTGGTCAGAACGTCATTCGTTTCATGCCGAGCTATGTCATAACAAAGGAACAGATTGACGACGCAGTGGGCAGATTGGATAAGGCAATCTCCGAGTGCATTTGATTCTGAAAAATAGATAATGGATGCTCAGCACCAATCATGAAGGTTGGTGTTGAGCAATCCTAAGTTACAGTAATAGTAGGATTGAACCAAGAATCACGAGTACGCCGCCAATGCGACCACCGAACAGGTACATCAAGATACCCATGATCAGTACGATTAGCCACTTGTTGCTAAACTCAAGTGCGCTAATCTTCAATGAACCACTATTAACCAAGGCAATCAATGAGAACAAAATTGCCAAGATTCCTACAATGAGGTTGCCCAGTCCAAAGTAACCGAGGTCTGGTAATATGACAAAGGGCATTCCTGCGACCAATAGAATCCCCTGGATTAGCCCAATCAGACCTCCAAGTAGAATCAATAGGTCTCCAATTTTCTTTGCATCAGAAGCCATATTGGATCATTCTCCATCTACGCGATGATGCCCACAATAGGCTTGTTGCCCATGAATGAATTAGTATATAATCTATTAGTAATGTTAACTATAATTATACATCTGGATATTGCTAGGTCTTTTGAGTGATATTTAACTCTCCAAACTCAATGAGCGACACAATTGAGGTTCAAGGAAACCTAGACACAAGCTTTGACATACCTTATGGCGGAAGCATCCTCATAATCAGTAATGATCAGTCGTTTCTGACCCACGGAATCCACAAGTTTCCTGCGAAGTTCTTTCCAGAACTACCAAGATATCTCATTCAGAAATATTCGAACAAAGGTGATCAAGTACTCGACCCTATGTGTGGGAGTGGTACAACCCTTCTTGAGGCGATGCTCAATGACAGGGTTGGTGTGGGGATTGACATTGACCCTATTGCACGTCTGATTTCGAAGGTCAAAACAACACCAATCGACTCGAAATCTCTTGCAAAAGCATCAGAGGTGTTACTCGATAGGATTCGGGAACTTGACTCTAACAAGACGTATGAACCATTGATACCCGAGTTCAACTACCGAGATAACTGGTTTCGACAGCATGTCCTACGGGAGCTAGCATTGGTGAGGGACAGCATCGAGTCAACAGTTCCACATAACAACGAGATTAGAGAGTTCTTCAGAGTGGTCCTCTCTTCTATCATTCGTGATGTTTCCAATGCAGACCCGCATTGTACTCGAACAGTCCTCCGAAGGAAGGTAGTCAAGAAGATTGACCCTGGGGACACAATCTCGCGATTCACACAGACTCTGACACGGCAACAGCTTGCTATGACCGAATTCACAAATCTAGTTGGCACACTTGACACTGGACACGTTCTACTCCCTGAGGGAACAGCAATTCAGACTGGGCTGGAGGATGAGTCATTGGACCTGGCTGTGACTTCCCCTCCGTATGTGAACGCGGTTGATTATCCTAGAACACATCAACTAGAGATGTATTGGCTTGGTCTCCTTGGAGACGGTCCCCTCTCACATGTCAAGAGGAAATACATTGGGACTGAGACTGTATACAAGAAAGAGTATGAACATTTACGAACCACAGGGTATGAGACCTTGGATCCAATTCTAGAGCAGATATTTGCGAAGGACCCAAGAAGGTCATTCATTGTCTACAAGTTCTTTGAGGACATGGAACAGCAATTAAGAGAAATGATGAGAGTTCTGCGACCCGGAGCTCGATACTGTTTAGCAATCGGGAACAATCTCATACGTGGCGTGGAAGTCCGTTCTGACGAGATCCTGGCTGAGATTGCCACCTCAAAGGTCGGGTTTGACTTGGAACATACTTTCTTCTCGAAACTCATCCGTCATTTCATCAGAATTCCAAGACCCGAGCGAATGTTGGGTGAATGGGTGCTTGTTCTTCAAAAGCCATCATGAGCCAACTACATCAGAAACTGTTGGATAATATTGACTACCTGCATCAGAACTCTCAAAGACTTGGTCACATCACCCTCTATCTCTAGACTGTGGTTTGCCCCCTCCACAACTACCCCACTCAACAGCGTGGATATATTCAAACGATCGATGATATCGCTATCATAATGAGTATCCTTGGTCCCGATGACCAGTACAGCATCCTTCATGTAAGAGAGCATCTGTTCCATAAGCTCTGGATTCTTGATCAGTGGTGTCAGCCAGATTGTCTTCGCATCCCTATACTCTTCGTATGTTTCGAGGATATGTCCGATTGCAATTGTTCCCAGTGACTTTCCTACCAGACATGCAATCTCTTGGTTCGCCACTTCAGTGACAATTCTCAAAGCTGCTTCCACATCTCTGATCATCCAGTCTGCTTTGGCTTGCAACGATTGTTCCATGAATTCGGGAATAGTGTAATAATCATAGTCGACTGTGAGGACATTCATTCCACTAGCTAGAATCGCTTGGACTGAATAGTGAAGTAGTGGCATCGATGTGGTGTATGCTAAGCCAGGGAAAACGAGAGCAACCTTGTTGGTTTCGGTAAATTGCTTGTAGAAACTATTGCGTATCTTTCTACCCCGGTATCCCTTGATGTCCAATACTTCCCTGGAAACCATTTTCCAATCTACTCAAGAATTTCTTTGATGCCAAAGCTTATCAATGAACCTCGTCAGTCTGATTCAAAACATACGGAGGTACATGATACATGGCAATAACTTTCAGGTGGGATCACCTTTGCCCGACGCTCATTCTTGTCTCTACCTCCTTCTGCGAAGTTCCTATACGTGCTACTTAGGGAAAGACGCCGGATGTCCCGGCAGGACCTGATAAGCAGCACTTTCCTTCCTCCCCGGACTGTGAACTACGGTCTCAGTAGACTGAAGTCCTTAGGTCTGATTCGGGAAGAGGAACACGAGGACGACGCGAGGGAGAGAGTCTATGAGCTTGTGCAGGTCCCAATGTGACCCGGGAACTGTGATCCAGAAGGTAGTGTCTGGGCTAGTCCCAGACCCTCCTCAACTCTCTCCAAAAGCCTCATAATGTACTCAGATACAGCTGAGTTATCACTGAGTGAGGAATGAAGAATGGATTTCTACAAGGCTGCAGGTACTGAACCCATAGGAGAGGAAGTTCGAACTCACTATAGCAGTGAGATAACAGCAGAACTTGCTGGAAAAGTGGTTGTCCTGATGGGCTGGACACATATCTTCAGGGACAAAGGGAAGATCAAGTTCCTAGTCCTGAGAGATGAGCGTGGACAGGTGCAGGTCACCATTCCTCAAAAGAAGGTGTCAGAGGATGTCTTCAAGACCTCTGAGTTGCTCAAGCCTGAGACCGCAGTTTCCGTCACGGGTGAGGTTGTAGCCACAACACAGGTCGAGTCAGGAGCTGAAGTGATACCCAAGAAGATTCGTATCATCAATACTGCTGAGAGGTTGCCCATAGATGTTGTTGAAGGTAAGGTCGATGTCGAGCTAGATACACGGCTCAACCACAGGATTCTCGATTTGCGCAAACCTTCAATCAATGCTATCTTCAGGGTGCAACACAGTCTTGTCCGTTATGCCAGAACTTTTCTTGAGGAGAACGATTTCGTAGAGATTCACACACCAAAGATTGTTGCACAAGCTACCGAAGGTGGTGCAAACCTATTCGAGGTCAAATACTTCGAGAAGAAAGCCTACCTCGCACAGAGTCCACAGTTCTACAAGCAGCTTATGCTCTTGGCTGGATTCGGAAGGGTCTATGAGATTGCTCCTGTGTTCAGAGCCGAGAAGCACAATACCCGCCGTCATGTCAACGAGTACACCTCGTTCGACTATGAGATGGCATGGATCACTGATGTCAATGACGTCATGAAGATGGAGGAGAACATGCTTCACCACTCCTTCAAGACGACCAAGAAGAATGCAGCCGCAGAGTTGGAACTCTTAGGTGTTGATCTAGAGGT
>Ga0209536_100008240_pt1 | contig 15654 bp, 9 predicted proteins | sample DeeMarSeWOR28_12_FD_187461 | JGI IMG/M metagenome (GOLD analysis project Ga0209536, IMG submission 187461) | Marine sediment microbial communities from White Oak River estuary, North Carolina - WOR-2-8_12 (SPAdes) (version 2) | ecosystem: Environmental > Aquatic > Marine > Intertidal zone >...
TGGGTCTGGATATCTGGGTTGTCTTCAACAACCAGTATTTTTTCCATAGTTAATGAATCGTCCAGGTGAGAATATATAAATCCCGGTATTACATGTACCCGAGATCCCGCAGTTTGCTCATGATCTCTTCCTTGCCCTGTCCGCGCCCGGCTCTTTCATAGGTATTCTCCAGGTCCTGCTCCCATGCAGGGATATCGGACATTTTCACTGTAGATCCTTTTGCACCAAGAGAGCGATACCCTTCCTTATATAAAACGCAGTAGGGCACTTCATACTTGAAGATAAAGTCCCATATATCTCTCTCCTTGAAATGCAGTATGGGCTGAATCCTTTCGTGCGGAGGATTTGTCCTGGGACTAATATAGTCCTCCTCAATGCGGGCTTCCTGTTCGTCCCAGCGAATTGCTGTTGCAAGTGCCTTCACATTATTTTCTTCAAGGAACATATTCATGGCAATCGTCTTCATCAGGTGATTACCGATAAAAGACTCCGGTTCAAAGGGAAACTCTTCGTCAGTTATTTCAAGCAGTTCAATTTCCTTTCTGTTCCGCTCATTCAGACTGCTCACCTTTACCATATCGCCAACCTTTTCTGCCTTATCACTGACATCGGTATTCTTGGCTATTCTGGCATCAAGATTCCATTCCTTTTTGAGCTTATGGAACATGTCCCAGATTTCTTCAAAGACATAGCCCTCATCAATGAACATGCATTTTGGCATTACCACTCCGAGCTCTTTGCATGCTTCCCTGAAAAGCCATACCATTGTGGTGCTGTCCTTTCCTCCAGTCCAGGCAACAGCAATATTAGCCACGCCATGCTTTTCTATTGCCGTTTTAATAACCTTTTTTGACTGCTCAATTTTTTCTTCAAGGCTCAGAGACATTAATCTTTCCATTTCTTCCTGATTCACGATAACCTCCTTATGGATGTTCTTGTTGTTGTTAAAAGAAAATTAGGCATTATTTATGGTTAGTTCCTTACGACGTGATTATGTGGACTATATTAGTAATCGGCCAATTCATTATATACTTGAATTAGTATATAATCCCTTCATGTATAAAGCCAGGCATTATTCTATCAATGGCAGAAATACGGTTATATCTGTGCCCTTCCCTTCCTGACTTGAAACATTAAGATTGCCTGAATGAGCATCTACAATTGCCTTGCAGTGATACAATCCTATGCCCATTCCTTTTTCCTTTGTAGTCTGAAAGGGTCTGAAGAGGCGTTTTTCAATAAACTCACGTGACATACCGCATCCATTATCTGATACCTTCACATAAGCTGAATTATTATCCCGGCCAGTTGTAATGGTTACCTGGCCGCCTGGTTCCGTTGCTTCCAGTGCATTCAGCATAAGGTTACTGATTACTTTGGTTATCTCACTATTGTCAAATTTAGTCCTTACACTTGTTGTTTCCTTATACGTGATTTTACTGTTTCCATTCACGTTCATTTCTTTTATTGCATTCTTTACACATATTGAAAGATCGTGGCGATGCATTTCTACATTAAGATTTCCAGGCAGTTCCTTCAGCTTTTGAATAATTTTTTTAATCCTGTCAGCAGAATTGGAGATAGTCCTGATTGCATCACGCTGGAAATCCGGATCATCAATATGCTCCTCGGCATTTTGAGCGGTTAATGAAAGCATTGATGCTGCATTTTTAAGGTCATGCACAATAAATGAGGAAACCCTGCCGACAGCCTCCATCTCCTTTGCTTCAGCCAGTTCTTCTGAAAGCCGTGCATTGAGAATAACTGAGGCAGCCTGTTTGGCCAGTGTTTTCAGTAAATCATAATCTTCAAAATTATATTCATTATCTGCCAGTTCTTCCCGAAGGACGATGAATCCCGCAAGTTTTGCATGCTGAATCAACGGTACAACAAGTGATGCCTTTGTCTTTTCTAAAAAGTATTTATTATCGCTCACTACCTCGCTGCATTTTTCGTCTCGAACATTGATAATCCATTGCTCATTACTCAGAAATTCAAGCATTTTCTTGTTCGGTGTAAGATGAAGAACGTCATTATCATCTGTCATGAAACAGCTGTATGTCCTATTGCCTTTGATCTGAAGCCATATAGCTACTCCCTTTGCTCCAATGGCATCCTTGAAGCCCTCACCAATGGACTCTAACAAATCTTCAAAAGAGTGCTTGAAGGAAATTCTCCCCGTAAACTTCAGCCATTGTTCCCGGTAATCATGTTTTTGCCGGTAGAAGTTCTTACTGATGAAGACTATTGCCTTTCTTCTGAGCTCTTCTGATAGTATTATTGTCAGGGCAATAATTGCACCGATAAAGGCAACGAAGGTTGTAATATTTCTTCCTACTTCCGGGCCGAGGTATCGCATTCCCTGACCTACCACTCCGAGACCCAAAAGATAAATGCCAATAACAAGTAAACTAAGTGATCGGTAGAACATTTGCCTCGAAACAGTGACTTTTATGTCCGACCCTTCATATCGCAATAAAGAAATACCAAGCAAAAGTGTGGCAACCAGTATTATTCCGGATCTGACAGGAAGAAGGGTCATATTCAAAGACCTGTATAGGAGAGCATGGCTATAGTAGAAAATATTAAGAGCTAAAATAACTCCTATACCGAGAACCATGAATTTTATATTCCATCTCTTAACTCCTGACGAAATTTTCAGTGTTACTTCCATGTTCACGATTGATATCACGGAATAAAGAAGTATGCAAAGGTTAAATATGTATCCTGCATTTTCAAGAAACAGGACTTTCTCACGCTCAAATTCGGGAGAATAAAAGAAGCTCTCAACTGGCTTAACGATACAGAAAACTATGAGAAGCGGGGATAAAAACAATAGCACTTTCGATAATTTGCCGCTACTGCTCAAACCCTCTGTTCTTGCAAAACTCATGGTGAATAAAAACAATGAGGACACCATGATCGCTTCAGCTATAAAGACCACCCTCTTCCATTCATCAACTTCATAGGGCCTCAATATGCTCATGGCATCTCCTGACAGAGCAGCAGCTGTAGAAATTAACCCAATAAACAGAGCGACCATTGAAATTTTACGGGGCATTTTAACAGCCGATATAACTGCCATAATCACTGCTATTATGGATGCAAAAAAAGTAAGTATTTCCATTTACTCAAGCCCTATTCAAGATACATAACTCTATCAATTATTTCCTAAAATTATAATATGTATCGACATTAACTTGTTTTTATATAAAAATAATATGATTGATTTCGCAATTATGCAATGGTCGTAATAAGGTTTTTTAGGATTCGATAAAATAGTTTCATATCATTTTTAATTTTACTCTTCAGCGCATAAATCGCTTCTAAGATTTTTCATCCTATGAATCTGAACCCGCTTTTTTAACAAAGAGCAAGGGAACATGGAGACAATCCGATCAAAAAGTAAACCTGACTTTATTATCGTACTAAGAGGCAAGGACAGAAACAACAAGTAATCAAGCAAAGAAGAAATTAACTTTGTAAATAAGAGACAAGATATATAATTTATATTTATTATTATAAGTCACAATCATATTCTTTTATACTTGCCTTCAATCTCAGACTTGATCAACCATTTATCATTTATTTTTTATTAATAGCCACTTAGCAATAATGATATATAAAAATGGCAATAAAAAAAGACCGCTTAGATGTTTTCTATCTTTCTCGTGATTTGCGTCACAGAACTCAGAATGGATGTCTTCTATCATAATAAGTATGGCAAATAACATTCGAAAAAATTGCTAGGAGGCATTATGAGGCAAAGTATCTTTTCAATCTATATTTTAATCATAGCAGGATTATTTTTTATTCTATCCGGTTGCGGAGGGGGCGGAGTCAGTTCAACAGCAATTGGAGGCTATAGCACTATTTCCTCAGGATCGGTAACTCTTTCCTGGGAAGCCCCTACAAATAATTCTGACGGCAGTTCTTTGACAGATCTAGCTGGGTACAAAGTGTATTACGGCTCCAGAAGCGGTAATTATACTGAGACAGTAGATGTAGGTAATTTTTCAAGTGCTACAATAAACAGCCTTGCTTCCGGGACATGGTGCTTTACAGTCAGTGCATATGATGTTTCAGGAAATGAAAGCAGTTTAGCTGATGAAGCATGTACAACGCTTACATAGTTAAGTGTTTGTTAATTAATGCAAATTTAATTATTATACTAATTTGTCAAGGAAGGAAGCCATAAATTAATCCGGCAGGTAATCTTTAAGTAGCGGCAGAAAGTCCTGCATAAATGACTTGATTGTCAGCATACTATTATTTTCATTTTCACCAAATGAACCTGAGAGCCTGATAAAAGCCGCGTCATTTCTCCCGTATCTTAAAGAATTCAGAATCATATATAACTTCAAGACATATTCGTTTGTAATATATTCGTCCTTCATCTTATACCAGTAGTAAAAGACCTCTTTGTCCTCACCTTTCTGATACACTGCATTAACGTAATGCACCTCTCCGACATCCTTAATAGTTAAAGACCCTTCTTTTTCTGATAAAATTAACCATCCGCTTCCGGGCAGGCAATGTTTGGGGGAATGAATTTGGGACCCCTTCTTTTGTGATCCGTAATAGCCTATATACATACTGACTTTCCTGTTCTCCTTTCTGTATTCCCTCATCATATATTCGTTTACGCCCAGTCTGTCCAGAATGATTTCATCGAAAAAATAATCATTCCCTGCCCATCCCTTCCATTGCATCGGCAAACTGTCAAGTGGCCTTTTCAGTGGTATCTGGCTTTTAAATGAATAAAGATTTACAAACAGGGCAAACAAGAATAGTATTCCAGCAAGGATAAATATTCTTTTGTTCATGATTTCCTATTTAATAGAATTCAAGGTTATTCAGCTAAGAACAACCTCATAAACTCTCAAACTCCTGTACTGTTTTTATTAAATTTCGCCAAAATAACAGCCGATAAAATCAGCACTACAATGGCAATCCCGAATATCAGGAGACCTGCAAACTCGTGGTAAAAACTATCCGCGACCTGTGAACCATACTTGTTCGCGAGAACACCTGTACCAATTACCCTTAGTGAATTCACAACAATCGCAATAGGAACAGCCAGCACACTGAGGAAAACACGCCTTATCACACCAGTCTGTGTCAGATAAGCAAGGGCGGTAGATAATGCCAAAAGGGATACAATAGACCTAATCCCGCTGCATGCGTCAGCCACCTCAAGCGTAGTATCGGCCAGATGGATAATATTCCCTTCTCTCAAAACAAGAACCCCGATTATGCCCAGGAAATCCACCGAAAATTTTGATACCAGCATTTTCAAAGGGAAAGCAACAGCATCGTATATCAGATAGGGGAGAGGGATCATGAATACCAAATAAACAAATGGGAATGCGATACTCCTGAAAAAATCAATCCCATAGATATACAAAATGGCCCCTGCAAACACTATGAGCATTGAAAATCTCATCGTAAAATACTCGCCCGATAATTTGCCGAGAAGATAAACGCAGAGCCCGGACAGTACTATAAATATACCGAGAAAAGAGGATGCTGATGAGATGTCCTTCAGACTGTCTTTACGCTGCCATAACAAGTATCCTGAGATCACCGGAATCAGAAATCCGTGGGAATAGTTTTCATCATTATACCAATCCATGACCATCTCATATACAGTATCCCAGTATAAATATCCTATAGCTCCTATAAACAGAATGACAGCAATGAAACTTGCTTTTTCTTGGTGTTTCATTCGGTATGTTAGCATGATATAAGGTTTATGGAGCCTTCAGCATGTCAAGTAGAATCCTTCTGAATCTCTCCATGTTGTATGTATCAATTTGTCCCCGATTATCGTTATTATCGTCATAACCGGGGGAATGCTTTATTGGCATGATAAATTTATAAAAAAAATGCCTGATCTGTTCCCGTTTATAACTTTTTTCCTTCTCCAGCATGGCCATGAGCTCTACATTCTGCTGTCCCCGCCTCAATGCCTTCATTCTGAGACTAACTACCCAGTCTATCCCAGTAGCATCTCTTGCATCTATTATCAGAGCATTTGTATCAGCTTCGTTCACCGCAGAGGAGCCCCCCAGGCTTTGCCACGAAAGCACACCGTCAGCTCCTTCGACATAGGCCCTCATGCACCAGAAGACTGTGCGTTGATTAGAAGACTCAATATTATTCAGCGATCCGTATGCGGAAAAATCAATCCCGCTTTTTTGTGCTAGCTTACGCAATCGCTCCGGGTTCCTAAACAGGGCCCTGTGCTGCACATACATTCTCTCAAGAACTCTATTGAGGCTGTCATGATTCCATTTAGGCATTGAAATATCAGCCCTGAATATGAAGTTGAGAGGAGTATCATTCTTTGCCTGTCTGAAAAGAGATCCATAATATCTTAGCGCAGTCCAGTCATCATACGACAGCGGTTCATCAAGGTTCCACCAGGATGAGGACCCCTTCCAGTGCCACTTATTATTAAGATAAAATTGAAATTCTGTCTGATCCCATCCTTTTTCCTCAAAGTGACGCTTAAATTCTTTTACTACTGCAATAAACCTGTCTTTATACACCGATGATAATGCACTATCCAGAGCCGGTGCATCCATGGCATGTTTTGAGATTATTCCCTGACTCTTGTTCTTCTCATTCTTATATTCATAATTCGGAGCCAGCTTCTCCGGCCAGTTTTCAAAAAACGGAAGATAGAATTTCTCAACAGGCACACCCTTCCGCTCACCTTGATTAAATGCCGTGCCGTCAAAGAGGGGGCCGAGGTTCCGGTCATACTCCGTCCAGTCAATCTTGACCCGACCATTTTTTAAATAGGATATTTCCGGGACCATGTCATAATGAACTGTCCCGTCCTGATCATAGGGCACCCGGTTGATAACAGTCCGGTGTTCCTTGGCTATACGATGGGCCTCATAAAATTTCTCTGTTCCGGCCTTTGCCGGGCCATGGTACATATTCAGCTCAGGAATGAATGAAAGGTGTCTCGGCATCACGATATTTTCCACTTTCAGCCGGACATTCAGTGCTGCCTCCCTTTTCCCGTTTTTCGATATTAGGGCCTTTCCATTATATACGGCAGCTTCAATGTCGGAGGGGATAAACAGCTCTACATATATCAGCTGATTTGTTTGACTGTTTATTGACTGCTTCATCCTTCTCCCACTATTCATGGGAACAGCAATTTCCGGATACCACTTATTATTTACCTGCACATAATGGACTTTATAGATTGACAGCCTGTCCGGATGTATCCTTCTCCCTTCATTGCTTACCAGCGGAGTGAATTCAAGTTCAAAACTATCAAGAAGTGGAATCTTCCCCTGGATACATAGTTGAAACCCGATAACCTCACCTTTGATGCCAACCAGACTGACCTCATTCTTTTTTTCAGACCATACCGGGTTTCTTTTTCTGAACCTCGAATTTTTTTTCTCGTAATATGCCTGCCCTGACACTGGATCTATCTTTGCAATGTCGGGAACGGCCCATACTGTAAAAGGCCTGTTGCCAGAATAATCGGATTTTATTTGTTCATGCTCTATGCTAGATTGCTCAGGTGGAAGCACTATCTCAGGCAACGACTGTGAAGCATATCCGGCTGCAAACGCAGGTTCGGATCTTTGACCTGATATGTCTACAGCCATTATCTTTACATTCACCTTTTGACCGGGAAGCAGCCAGTCCAGCACAATTTCCTCAATTTCACCGGCAGGCAAAGGTCTCGGAACCCTCCATACTGGCACCTCTTCACCATTCAGGAAAATATCATAAGCAAATATGTCCTCCTGTACTCGCAACTTTATCAGCATGGCGCCACTGTCCATGTGTGCATGCTCATAGGATGGATCAAGTTCCACCTCTGGCTGTTGCGGCTTTTTTTTGTCACTGTTCGAATAGCTGACCACCATAGAAGGAGAAGAGTTTCCCGATTCTCTTGAGTGCACATAATTATTGGCAAAGGTCTGACCAGATTCGTCCATAATAAGAAACCCGAAGGATTTATTAATAAGTCTGGCCACAATTAATTCAGGTGCTATATCTATTGACCACCATCCGCCGCCTTCATCCTTTATTTCTGTATGATGGTGTATGGTGTTTCCGCTCCCCATAATGACATCGCTCAAATCAGACCCTTCCCCGGCCCACGTCTGATCATGGTAACCAGAGTAATTGAATGAAGCCCCTTTTTCTTTTGATTCTTCAGAATTATTTTGTGAAGCCCCTTCAACCCACTGATTCGCAACGGTTGATATTCCGATTTTCCTCAGTTTATTCTTACTTCCTGCATTCTTAAGATAGAGTCTCGCACTTTCTATCTTCTTTCCCCTTACAGGTGAGAGATCAAAATCAAGGATTGCCATTTCCTGAATGCCTTTCAGCTTCAGCCTCTTCGCAGCCCCCATATTGTAATTCTCTTCACCGGGATAAGCCGATATCCAGACATCTCTGGTTGCCTTAAATTCTGATTTTTTAGAAAAGGCCTGTACTGAGAATGCCACGAGTATCAGCACAGTAATGAAAACCTGAATGACAACACATTTAAATTTCATCCTTTTTTTAAACAACATAATAGTTTCTCTTCTTTTTTACCAATCATGCCCTAATTTTCTTATTAAATTATTTTAATTTTAATTTAATAGCCAATTAACAATCCTGAGGTAAAATTCATCATATGAAAAAAGAACCCTTAAATATTTTTACTGTATTTCGTGATTTTAATCACATCATTGGGACAGTTAAATCTTATAATCTAAGTGTGGAGCAATAAGGATAAGAATGAAAAGAACGATCAGCCATAATAGCCCCCCCGGCGGAACCTGTCAAATCATATGATAATCTCATACAGATTGACAGGTCAATCAATATTGATGTTCCTGCGCAATGCATGGAAAACCATACAAGATATTGTCATGGAGGTTTTGTAACTGATTAGATTTAATCCATTTTGACTTTTTATTGATTTGGTTTGAGTATTGCAATATATTATACGGAGGTAATAAACATGAGGAAAAACGGAATAAAAAATAAATCATTTCAAATAACCGATATCAAAAAAATATTTATCATTACTATAATGATAAACTTTTTCATCATCGTACCCTTTTCTACATTAGTCTTTGCTGATGCTGCGGCTGAATATGGGTTCGATTTTATGGAGACATTTGATAATATTCCTGATTGGCAGGGAACTAGTACTGGTTATAATTATAATAGGGGTCCTAATGATATTTGGTCATATTATAGTTGTGGAGGTACTTCTATAGTACCAAATGATCCTTGGATTGGAGATCATGGCACTGAAAATGTATGGGGAGGTACTGGAAAATCACTGCGTATGCAGGTTGGCGGAGGTTCTTCTCGGCGCGGGCCTTCAAGATTTGGTTTGTATTTTGGCTCTGATAATGGTGAGCCCTGTTTTGAATGTGCTTCTGGTAAAGCTGATTCTGGTTATGATGAGGTTTATGTTTTTTATATGGTCAAGATGCATGCAAATCAATTCCCAGAAAGTGGTGGTACGTATGATTCTTTTAGTTACTACAAATTCCATGTTATGGGCTCAGCATTCTTGAATATTGAGAATACTGTTGGTGCAGATTCACATTATGGGGGGCCAAGGGGCCATCCGCACATTATACGCTCGAAAACCGCTGATCCCAGGTTTCCTGGCGAAGCTATTGTATTCTTGCCGAGATATGTAAATGATGGAGTAAGTGATACCCAATGGACGACTAATTATGGCTTGAATGATTTTTTAAGAAATGAAGAGTGGTTTGGAGTAGAGTTTCATTACAAAATGAGCAATCCCCCGGGCAGTTCCAATGGTCATTGGACAATATGGATTTACGATAATCAAGGGAATGCAACAAAGATATTTGATAAGGATCATCTGACTTTGGGCTCTGGACAGAATTTCAAATTCAATAAATTCAATTTTGGCGGAAATAGAAGTTTTGATGGGAGTACAGAGCCAACTTACTATGTAGATGACTTTATAATAAACGCCAGCCGTATTGGCCCAACTTACTTTGCAAAGAAACTTGGCGGCGGCAGTATTCCAGACACTACTCCTCCTTCTCGTTCTAATGGATCTCCTTCAGGAATGCTTTCGTCCGGAACAGCAAACACAGATATCAGCATGAATACAAATGAATCTTCTGACTGTCGTTATTCTGCAACGTCGGGAGTAGATTTCAATTCCATGAATAATAATTTTTCAGTCACTGGCAATACATCTCATTCAACAACGATAACGGGGTTACAAGATGGCCAAGACTATATTTATTATGTACGTTGCCAAGATGCTGCGGGAAATTCAAATACTAATGACTATCTAATTTCTTTTTCAGTTGATTCCGGTTCATCCGACACAACTCCTCCTTCTCGTTCTAACGGGTCTCCGGTGGGAACACTTTCATCAGGCACTCCTTTAACGATTCTGTCTGTAAACACAAATGAATCTTCAGTATGTCGTTATTCGACAACCTCTGGAGTAGAGTTCAATGCCATGAATGATAATTTTTCAATCACTGGCAATACATCCCATTCAACAACGATAACGTCTTTACAAGACGGTCAAAGCTATAGTTATTATGTAAGATGTCAGGATTCTTCGGGAAATTCAAATACTAATGACTATCTAATTTCTTTTTCAGTTGATTCTTTTTCATCTGACATTCAATCTCCTTCAATACCGGACGGCTTAGCAGCCCAGGTAGTTTCTTCGTCGCGTATTGATATTACATGGAATGCCTCTACAGATAATATTGCAGTGACCGGATACACGATATACAGCAATGGAAGTCAAATTGCTACAACTACAGATACAACCTATCAAATGACGGGGTTATCTCCATTAACAACTTATACCTATACCATCTCTGCATATGATTCTGCAGGAAACAGTTCATCGCAGTCATCTTCAGTTACTGCAACTACATCTGAACAGCTCCCGACTCAAACTACCACCGTAATAAATGTTGGCGACATATGGAAATATTTTAAAGGAAATACTCAGCCAGCGTCAGGTTGGAACAACATCTCATTTAATGATTCATTATGGTTACAAGGAACTACAGGCATAGGATACGGAGACGGTGACGATGAAACCATCCTTTCAGATATGATAAACAATTATATAACAGTATATGGTAGAAAGATATTTAGTATTAGCGCCCCATCTTCTGTTACAAACATGAATTTGATTATTGATTATGATGACGGATTCGTTGCCTATCTCAATGGACAGGAGGTAGCACGGTCGGTAATGCCAAGTGGTACTCCCAATTACAATACAATAGCATCTACATATCATGAGGCAGGAACGCCTGAAACATTTGACCTGACCCCATACATAAATAGCCTGGTTGCGGGAACAAATGTACTGGCCATAGAAGTTCATAACAGATTTATTGATAATTCCGATTTTTCTATGATTCCTGAATTGGTAATTGAATGTACGAGTACGATATGTAATGAAATCGATACTACACCTCCAGCCCCTCCACTGCAACTTCAAATAGTACTTACACAGTGAGGACAGAATTGAGATGCCTCGATATAAGGAATATAAATATACTATACACCTGATTATTGGTAACCGCGAAATTTAAATTATTGAGATTAGTTAAATCACAGAGCTGTCCTGCAGTTTATTGACAGGAGTTTCAATAAACTGCAGGGCAGCTGTTTTTTAACGGAAGAACTAGTTATTATCTACGCTTAAATATTAGGAATACTGCTGCTGTTCTAGCCAATACATAGGTAGAAAAACAAATAAAGAATTTTAAGAACATATTGTATTTTCCCGTTTTATAAATAACAGCAGATGTTTTTAAGAGTACCGGGAAAATTATCAACAATAAAATATATGGAATAAAATTAGTAAAACCTGCCATAAAAGAAAAAACAAATAATAATAATGTAACGAAGCAATATACAGGTAAAATCAAACTCTTAATTTCATTAAGCACCAATCCATGAGAACGAATTCCCTGAAAATTACTGGTACCTCGCCACATTTCCTTTTTAAACAATTCAGCCAATGTCCTAGGCTCCCCTAAGTGAACAGCCCTTATTTTTTTATCATAATAAATCTGATATTTTTTGGTTAATCTATACCCAAAGTCTACATCTTCGCATGTTATCAGAGATTCATTGAAGCCACCCATTTTAAAGAAAATATCTTTACGTATAATTAAATTCATAGAGGTTAACCATTTACGAGATGTATTTATATTTTCACCTCTTGCCTCAACCATCAGATATTTTGCTTTGGTAACCCATGTTGATTCAACCGGAATATCTGGACTGGAACCTGCACACGCAATCTCGTTATTATTATTCAGGCGATTAACCGCGTTCTCAAGCCATTTATCATCAACGATGACATCAGCATCTATAAACGCCAATATTGAACCACCTGACTCATTCGCTCCCAAATTTCTCAGGCCGGATATTTTCTTATCAGGTTCTTCAAAAATCCTTACTCCATATTTTTTTGCGATTTCAATTGTTTTATCAACAGAACCGTTATCAACAACAATAATTTCGTATAAATGTTTAGGGTAATCTATTTTAGTTAATGCATCCAAACATAAGGTTAAATTCTTCTCCTCATTCTTAGTTGGAATTATTACAGATACAAAAGGATATCTCTCGATAATTGATGACGGCATCTATTCGTCTCTCTAAAATATACTCATATCAATTGCAAAGTTCAGAAATAAAGCCGGTCTTCTTTTTATACATGGATTTCAGGTTAACTCCTTCAACTATTTTCAATACTATGTCTTCTCCGAAATATTTATTAAATTCCTTCATTAACAAGTCCTTATCTTCTTCTTTTATATACTGATCTATGCTAATTTCAAGATGTCCTTTTGTTCGCTGTATGGCCTGATAGTTCAATAAAATATTTTTCTCCACCGCTAAATTCTTAAATACATAATTAATGGTAAAACTCGGATATTCATGTACATGACCATATACAATTTTTCCGACCCGGCCAACGATCTCCTTTATAATTAAATGACTTATTCCGCACGTACATTTCTTATAAGCTTCTATCTTCACATAATCTCCTATCTTGTAACGAATTATTGGAAATGACTTTGAAACAAGGTTCGTGACAATAATTTCGCCATTATCTTCCTCCACTATCACAGTCTCCATATTGATATGCATATTACCCTGCGGACATTCAAAGGCAATAATCCCTGCCTCGGCAGCTCCATATTCACTTATCATCTTTCTGCCAAAGACTTTCCTGACCTCCTGTTGATATTTATCAAGTATTGTTTCAGATGTCCCTTTAATCATCTTTAAATTAAATCCTCCCTCGACACCTTTGCGCTCATTAAATCTCTTTGCAATCTCATAGACCATAGAAGAATATCCTTCCAAATACGAAGCCGTCCGTAATTTTCTTAAAAATTTATCAATATCTGAATCTTTAAATGAAAATAACCTGAATTGATTTTGCAAATAGTCTAATAATATAATCTTTATGCGTTGAATCGAAGAAAAAGTATACCCCCAGATATAGCCGCTTCTTTCCCAGGGTTTTACACCATGCCATGAGTACCCCCTGAACACTGAAGCCCTATGCCATGCATCCCAGTCTTTATTCCGATAGAACATGAAAGGCCTTCCGGTGCTCCCTGATGTTTTTGAACATACCAGTTTTTCAGGCAATGTCGTAATCTGAATATTGTGCGAATTATCCAAGACTTCTTGTTTAGTGATGACCGGGATCTTTTCCAAGTCTTTTAATGAGTTAACTTGATCTGGATGAAAATTAGACTGGTCATATTTTTCCCTGTAATATTGTGAGCTATCATACGCGTGACTGAGGAGCTCCTTGATTTTCTCGAGCTGGTACGCTTTAATTTTCCCCAGGTCCCAATTCTGGCTTTCCATTAAAAACTTATAATTATTAAAAACCCTTCTATTTATCAGCAATACACCTAAAAGATAAATTAATTTTCTTAACATCTTTCTCCTGATAAATTATATATTTTAAAATATTTAATTAATAAAAAAAGGTGGGATAGTGAATAATTCCTGTCTTTCAGGATACTGTCAACTCTTTTGTGTAAATTTGATACAAGGATAAATTGGGCCCTATCCTTCCTGCGGGATTAGATCTCCAACTCAGTTCCATTTTTAATAATATAAATGCCAGTGGCTGTAACAGGAATTCTCGCCAGCAACAATTTCCATTGATTTCGTCCGGCGTTTAAACTCTTTATTCAGTCGTTCAATGATATTGGTTGTTCTCTGAGATGTCCACTCTTCTTCAGAAAATTGAAAAAATGTTAAACAGGATTCTATTGACTGTTCCGATGATTTCACTGCCGATGGAATATCTTTACTCCATTTTTTCCTAAAATTCCTTATAAAATGTATCAGCCTTCTCTCTGTGCACATCTTGCAACAATACCTGATGCATCACCAGCAGTGGTAAGATTAAGGGCTGTTACGAGGATTCCATGACGTCTCCAACAGCAGGTTATTGGTAAAGCCTTGTGCAATATCCTGCCACCTTACCAACTTGAAATTTTGGTTAGCACTTGAATTAAAGTTGTCCTGCGCGACAAACACGCCGAATGGAAAGTTCGAACCCAGCGGAGTACTGATTACATCAATTCCATCGGTACCAGTTACTCCGTCTATGCTGTTACCGTCAACAATCAGAAAAGTCCCCACATAATTTCCACTGGCCCGGCTATAAATGACATATTTACTGGCTCCCTGTGATGAGGCGATGAGATACCCTTGCCCGTTGGTGCCGTAGTAAATCGTCAGACCTTCGATGTCAGCCGTGAGGTTTCCAGATACTGTATCAATAGAGGTTCGGGTCATTCCATCCCCAGGCTCGGCTCCATATTTCCAGATGCCGACCGTCTCTTCAGCGATGTAGAAAGATTCCGATTCGTCATCAGCAACGCATCCCTCCGTAATACTCCCGACACTAAAGGAGCGACTTAGAGTGCCGGCCAATGTGCCATTGTTATCGAATATTTCGTATTGGCGTACGGCTCCGCCGGCAGAGTTGACAAAGGCATACACTTTACCATCAACAGTGCTTTTATAAAGGCAAAACCCGTAGACAGTAATGTTTGTATTCACCGACCCGACACTACTCAACTGCCGGGTATTGGGATCCATCTTATAAAAGGCCAGCGTGTCGTTGCTCCGGTTGCTCATCCCAATAAGGTCAATAGGATCACCCCCCAGGGAAAATCCGTATCTGATGTCTACATTGTTCATGTTCCCTTCGGAAAGGTACTGATGCTGGGTCCCATCCAGATTGTAGACCGCAATTCCCCCATGTTTGTTCGTGCCGATGATGACACTCTGTGATGGATCAGTCGGATGGACCCAGATACAAGGATCATCTGCTGCGTCTCCACTGCTAGGTACTGGAGTCGTTTCAGCAACCGGCGAAACTTGAATGATTTCAGCAGATACCGGATGGGCCGTCACCGTGACAGTATCTTCTCCGGTTGCACCCTGATCATCGGTCACAACCAATTGTGCCACGTAAATATTCGGTATCGGATAGGTATGCACCGGATTTTGCTCGCTCGAGCTGGTTCCATCTCCAAAGTCCCATGCATACGACACAATAGATCCATCCTCGTCAAATCCACTGCC
>Ga0209536_100008242_pt1 | contig 15650 bp, 13 predicted proteins | sample DeeMarSeWOR28_12_FD_187461 | JGI IMG/M metagenome (GOLD analysis project Ga0209536, IMG submission 187461) | Marine sediment microbial communities from White Oak River estuary, North Carolina - WOR-2-8_12 (SPAdes) (version 2) | ecosystem: Environmental > Aquatic > Marine > Intertidal zone >...
CAATGTTGTCGGCCGCAATTCGGCCCCCGGCGGTCTTCGCGGGCAGATCCTTGCCGACAGTGCCCGCCACAATGTCTCCCCCCGCGGTGGAGAGCATCGCGACACCCGTCACTGCTCCGGTGCGAAGATCACCGCCCGCGCTCTTGAGGGTCACCGACCCGTCGATCGCCCCGGTGGTGATGTCGCCTCCCGCCGTGCGGAAATTTAGCGTGCCTCCAAGCGATCCGAGAGCGATGTCGCCTCCCGCCGTGGTCCCATTCAGCGTGCCTTTGAGCTGACCGTCGACGCTCACGTCACCTCCTGCCGTCTCAAGATCGACGGAGAATTCGTTTGGGACGTTGACCGTGAAGCGGGGAGAGGAGTTCGTCGATGGCGGATCGAACTCGACCCTCACGCTCTGTCCCGTCCGGGTGATGGAGAGGAACGACATCTCGCTTGCCTGGAGACCGGTGACCCGGACCGTCACCTCCTCCTTGTTCCATCCCACTACCGAGATGTCTCCCGCATCCGTCCGGACGGTGAGAGACCCTCCCTTGCGGACGGAAAAGGTCTCTGTCTTCTCCTCACTCTGTGCTCCCTGCAACGCGATCACCGCCGCCAGGAGGAGTCCAAGTGGTCGTAAGGGTGTCATAGTGTCCCCCGTTCGAAAAGTACTGTCTTTGCTTTCCATCGCACATAGGCGTTCTCATCGGACTCGAGATCCCCCATGCGGTCCCGCAGCGCGGCGTCATCCTCCCTTGTGAAGTCCGTCATGAAGGCCTCCAGTGCGTTGATGGCTCCAATGCGCAGCCCCGGGTTGGTGTCGTACAGCAGGACGAGAAGCAGCGCGTCGCGACTCTGATGGTCCAGAGGGAGTTGCCGGACTGCCTCCAGGGCCGCCATACGAACACCTGCATTCTCATCGGTCGTCATGGCGGTGAGCAATGCCTGCCGGATTTCCGGATCCACGGCCTCTGGTGCGGGAGCTCGGAGTATGCTGACGGCTCGAAGCCGAACCCCCGCATTCCGGTCGGAAACAATCGCCCGCGCCAGCAGACGCTGGATCAACGGGTCATCAACAGAGCCGCGAACCTGGACCGGGCGGAATGCTTCAAGCGTAAGCTCCAGCTCCTCTGCGCTGTCCTCATCGCCAAGGAAGCGGACGTTTTCGATGCGAATCTGTTCGGGCGGAACTCCCTGGAGCGCTGCGCGCTCGTCCGAATCCGAGGACCAGAACAGAATCGCAAGCACGAACCCTGCGGCCGCTCCGGCCAGGACCTGTGCCGTTCCAGCCAGGACCCGCCGCGGTCTGGAAAGCAGACGGGGAAGGAAGTCGCCGATACGAGCAGTGCGGGTATGGCGCTCCGGGTGTTGCGACTCGATTTCGAACCGGAGCCTCCGACGAGCCTCCTCCAGCACAGGCTCCGGCACGGGTTCAGTACCCGTTGCCGAAAGGAGACCGTGGAGGGCCTGGAGTTCCTCGTACTCCTGCCGGCACCGCGGGCATCGCTGGAGATGTCTGCGGAGCGTCTCTGCCCTCCACCCGGTGAGCTCCCCGTAAAGGAGGAGCGGGAGCTGACGACGCATTACCGTGTGAATTGTCATGGTTCCCTCGACTGAGAGTCAGACACTGTCGTGCAGGCGCTCGCGCATCGTGCGCGTCGCCTCATAGAGGTAGCGTTTCACCGTTCCTTCCCGGCAGCCAATCATCTGGGCGATCTCCCGGAGCCTGTACCCCTCGTAGTGCCGTAGCGTGAACACCACGCGCTGCTGGGGGGGGAGCCCGAGAAGTGCCTCACGGATCCGCTCTCTTGTTTCGGCGCTCAGGAGCTGGGTCTCCGGCGTGGCTCCGTCCGTGCGATCTGGGACGGCGCCCTCGCGAACATGCTCAGCCGCCGGCTGCACGGTGTGAGCCCGCCTCCTGCGGTTCTCGATATGCGTCATGCAGACGTTGACCGCGATCCGGTGTACCCAGGTCGAGAACTCGCTTTGGCCCCGGAAGCCCGCAAGCCCTGTAAACACTCGCATGAACACCTCTTGGTGGATGTCCTGTGCATCATCGGCTGATCCCGTGAACCGCAGGGCCAGCGCGAGAACGCGGCGGTCGTGCCGCCGCACAAGGGCCTCAAATGCCCGCTGATCGCCTGCAGCCGCCTGCCGGATAAGCTGGCTCTCGGACGGGCTGGCATGGTCTCGATCTTGCATACCGTTAGACTGGGGAGATCGCGGAAAGGTTGTGGGGGCGCAGGCACCGCGTGCTTTGTTAAACGAACTCTGAGGGCGGGTGTTACACTGCGGGGGGAGAAAACGGCAAAAAGCCCCGCCTGGCGGGGCTTTTCATCCGGCCATAGGGAGAGGGCGACCAGGGGAGCGGAGCTACTTCTCCAGGAGGATCTTCATCAGGAGCGACCGGGCGTTGGGACCCCCGATGCTCCCGAGATAGTAGACCGCCTCGCGCCGCGTCTCGAAATCCGCGCTGGTGAGGGCAACCTCACCGAGGAAATCGACGGCGTGCTCGGTTCCGAAGTCCGCGATCGTGTAGAAGATCGTCCGTCGCTGTTCCCGTCGCGAGTGGGGAAGCGTTCGATACAGGTCGATAAGGAGATCGATCTTTGTGCCGGTGTCGGCGGGCGATTCTGCGATGAGCTCCACGGCGTACGACTGCATTGCACGACTGGTGTCATCCCGTGCAATCTCCAGGACGACCGGAAGCACCTCGCGCTCCGGGAAGGCGGTGAGTGCCTCCAGAGCCGCCTCGCGCAGCGGCAAGGGTTCCTTACGGGAGACGGCGACACCTCGCAGGGTCCGAAATGCCTGGGCATCCTTTGCCGTCTCACCGATTGCATAGAGCGCTTCCATGCGCAGGAGAGTCTCGGCATCGAGAGATTCATCCACCCGGATCACCATCGGGACACCCAGACGGCGATAGGTGCGCGAGGCTTTCCGGAGTTCCCGCTCCAATCGCAGGAGCCCCGGAGCGATCACGACCGTCCTGAGGCTTTCGGCGTCTCCGGTGTTCATGTTCTGCCAGGGGGCCACCTCCACCTCCTGGAGATCGGCGACAGCATCGTCAAGGTAGCTGCTCTGGCGATACTGCTCGATGAACGAGCGGTACGCATCAAGCGCTGCCCTCGGTCGGAGATACTTCAACGAGTAGGCGGACCAGTACGCCGCGTCGTCACGGTACTCGCTGGCCGGGAATCGACGCTGAAGTTCTTCAAACACATGCAGCGCCTCCTCCCACCGCTCGTCGAGGACCAGACGATACCCGTCGCGGTAGAGACCGTATCCGGGATCGTCCTGGTTGGAGGCCTCGGCACCGACGGCGGCGTGGACCCACCCGAGACGGGAGGTCTGTGAAGAGCCTGCCTGGGCGGCCGCCGACGTGCTTGCGATCCAGCAGAACACAACGAGAACCAACGCCAGGCAACGCAGATGATGGGCACTGCTGGTCATGGTGCACCCCCCTGGCGCGTGCCCGAGGCACGCACGATAGTACGTGAGCGATAGGCCTGCTCCGCCATGCGGACGCGGAACAACAGATTGCGATGGTCGACCCCCTGTTGAAGCAGGCTCACCTCCCCCTCCGGATCGTGGTCGGGGAGATTTGCCATCGTGAGCATAATTCGTTCGACATCGGAGATTACTCCAGCCGAGTATTCATCCAGAGGCTGCCGCCGGAGGTACCGGGCTTCGCTGAGGAGTTCCCGCGATGCCCTCCGTTCCGGACTCATGTCGGTGCGGGCTCTGCGGGGGGAGACATTGGAAAGCTCGGTCAGCAGGACTCGCGATGTGCGAAAATACCTGGTCACGCGTTCATTGACGATGCTGTCCGCGAGCTGCCCGGCATTGGCATGCACGGGCTCTGCGGGGTCGCCGGTACCTCGCGGGAGGATAATAGCGACGAGCAGGGCAGCAACCGCCAGCGCTGCTCCCAGTGCCGTGCGGCGTCGATGGGCACCAAGCCAAATAGCCAGCCGGAGAGACGCGCGGGGCCGACGGGCGGCACTGAGTCGCTCCAGAACCGCGTTTGCACTCAGGATAGAATCTACCATCCTGTCCCACTCGGGTTCGTCGCTGGCCTGCTGGCGCGCCGCGCGCGCGAGGAGCGACACGGACTCCTGCAGCGCCACCAGCTCGCGCGCGCAGCGCGGGCACCGAGCAAGGTGACGCTCCACCAATCGATGGTCCTCCGCCGGGAGAGACCCCTGGAGGTAGTCATAGAGCATCAGTCTGATCCTGTGCCCCATCATTGCTCCCCGTCCTTGAGATGGCGGAGTTTGTGCCGCATCTTCTTCAGTCCTCGAAACAGATGGGTCTTGACGGTTCCCTCGGAACACTTAAGGATGGCGCTGACCTCCCGCGTTGAGAGGCCGTCGATGTGGCGGAGGATCACCACCGCGCGCTGAAGGGTGGGGAGCTCGTGCAACGCCCGCTCCAGGTGGTCCCTCGTGTCGTCGGCCAGCGCGGGCCCCGGGTTGGCGAGAGCCTCGGAGGCGGCCAACGGCCCTTCCCACTCCAACCGCCGGCGATCTCGCCGCATGTGGCTCAGGGCAATGTTCATCACGATCCGGGAAAGCCAGGTCTTGAAGCGCGCCTCCCCTCGGAACGACCGGAGTGACGCATGTGCCCGAATGAAGGCCTCCTGGACAACATCCTCTGCCTTGTCGTGATCCTGGACAAACCCAAGGGCAAGACGGTACGCATCACGTATGTGCTGTTCCACCAACGCACGGAAGGCGTTCTGGCTCCCATCTCTGGCGTGCTCGATGAGCTGCTGCTCCTCGGCAGCGGCCATGCGCAACTCCCGTGAATGGACGGTCTGTATATTAGACTCACGGACTTCGGTCACGGTTGACATGCCTGAACGGCGGGGGCGCAGGCCCCTTGCTCGGGCGAGGGGGGTCTGCTCATTACCTAAACGAGGGGAATTCGGGGATGTTGCGGCGGGGGAGGGACTCAGCCGTAACGGGCCATGATGTGTCGCACGGGCTCGTTGTCTGCGTAGACCTGCCAGGTCTGAATCAGGCCGTCACGCACTTCCGCTCGCCAGGCCGCCGGCAGATCCCAGCGGTCCGCGCTCCTGAGCGTACCGTCTGCCGTATACGTTCCGCGCGCCCGTCCAAAGACCGCTACGGTTGTGCCGGCAGCAAACACTTCTTCCACCTCAATGTGGTAGTCCGGGATCAGGACGAAGTAGCTGATCCAGGCTTTGCGCATCTCTTCGCGACCTTGAATGACGGCCCCGGCAGAATCCACGAAGCGATGGTCCGGGCTCATGAGGGCGGCCAGCTTGGCGGGGCTCTGGTTGTTGATGAACTCGATGAACTTCCGTACCGTGGCTACAGGGTCGTCGCCCATGAGGATGTCATCACGTCGTGTGTCGGCCGAGGGCCGATCGGCTTCTGCGGCCCTGTTCATGGACCCGTCTGGTCAAACCGGAACTCCTTTGCGTTCCCAAAGACCGGAACATACACCTCCGGCTGGCGGGCATTGGAGGTGAGCAGGAAGATCGCGTCGGCGACGACCGGCATGGCCCTACCCGGTGTGAAGGCGGCCACAAGGAGAACCTCCGATCCCGGCGCCAGCGGCATCCGGGGAACATCAACGGAGAGTCCTTCGAGCGTGGCGCGATAGCCGGTGAGTCGGAGCGTGTCGGAACCGGCATTGCGAAGGAGAACCTCCGCAATGCTCTTCTTTCCGACCTCAGCGTCCTTGAACCAGAACTGCTGGGGCCGCAGGACGATCTCTTCGCGTACTGTCGCCATCAGCTGGATGCTGGTCGTCCGATTCTCGGGGCTATTGGATACAATCGTGACGGTTTTGGTCACTGATCCCGAGAGGTTGCGCGTATCGAGCGTCAGGCGGAGGACCCCCGTCCCCCCTGGGGCAATCCGGGGAGTGGAGATCATCGTCCCGGTGCATCCGCACGATGCTTTCACGTGCTCCACAAACAGCGTATCCGTCCCGGTGTTGGTGATTGAAACAGCTCGCGTCTTGACGTCTCCACGGTAGAGAGTGCCGAGATCAATGGTTGAGCCCTCGGGGAATTCGATCCTTGGTTGAGCGTTCAGGCGCTCTCCCCCCAATCCGGGGAGGAGCACAAGCAGTACCCATAGTGACATCCGCATAGGCAGTCCGTCCGCGATAGATGTGAGGGAAAATTACCTCCGTGCAGGGTGAATAGCAAGCCTCGGGATCGCGCAGCTCAGCGACGGGCGGAAGTGAAGCGAGCGTGCAGCGGCCTGATGCGTAGACCCTGATCGGCGAACGAAATCCGGTAGAGGTCCTCGTGGCCTCGGTACGAGAAGCGGAGGACGACTGTCGTGTCCCTAAGGTCTCCAAGGCAGAGGCTTCCGCTGGCAACCGAGGCCAGGGAAACACAGGGCGATGGCCTGCGGAGTCCCAGGACGGCGATGGTAAGTGTGTCCCGGCTCCACCGCACCGAGGAGATGATGCGGTAACCCGCGCACGGATATGCAGTCGTGGAACCGAGCTCAAGCTCGACACCGTGGGGGGGGTGCTGCCGCTCGCTCAGGGAGAATTCGAAGGAGGTGTCGAGGCTTCCGTACGACTGCGCCGGGGTGCCGGCGTGAACCGAGAGCGCAGCCAACAGAAGGAGGGCAGTGCCGGCGCAGCAGGCACCGACCGGTGAGTCCTCCGATTCACACAGCCGAGACTCACCTCCGCGCGCCCTCCTCGCCGATGAGATGTCGGAGGGGGAGTCGAAAAGCACCGCGCTCCTGTGTTCCCACCAGCAACACTCCCGAAGTTGAGTTCCAGTGGACGCTCCGCACTTCGAGTGGGAACCCCTTTTCCAGGACTCTGAGCCAGGAACCACCTCCATTATCCGAGAGGTAGACCTGGGATCCGTTGACGACGGCGACCATGCTGGAGGGACGGAACCGATCGACGGCAATCTGTATTCGGGCACCGGCCGGCCAGGGCGGTTCGTAGGTGGCCCACTCCAGACCTCCATTGGTTGACCGGAATCCTGCTCCGTCCCGGCCCCATGCATAAACCGTCCTGGGATCATCGGCACCCATCGAGATTGCGCTGATGGCGACGGGGCCCATGCCGAATCGCGCTGCTCCCCAGCGGAACCCCCCATCGGTGGTGCTGACGACGCCGTCATCGGTGCAACCGAAGATGATCCCGGCATTGGTGGGAGAGAAGCCCAGGGCGCTGACCCGAAAGGGGTCTTTCACCGGTTGAGCCTGGCCCCAGCTATTCCCTTTGTCGGTCGAGACCCAGATGCCCTGTTCACCCGAGGCGATCAGCCGCGTCGGAATCCATGGATGGGGCAACAGGAGGTCCGGTGCCATGCTGAGCCGTCGCAGAGTCTGGCGCCACGATTGACCTCCGTCGACCGTCTTGAAGACCCCCGCCACGGTTGACACAAATACTACCAGGGCCGAGTCAGGGTCGACGGTGAGGGCGCGGATCGCCCCACCGCGCAACCCTCCGCTGCCGGCACGCCACAGGGAAGCCTCCGCATCGAAGCGAAGGACCACTTCCCCGGCGGCCGCGTAGATCGCAGAACCGTTGCGATCGGTGTCGATCAGGGACACGGTCGCCCCTCCCAGGTTCTCGTCGATCGATTCCCATCGGGTCCCGCCGTCGGTTGAGACCTGGAGACCGATCCCCTGACCGTAGGCGTAGAGCGCCGAACCGGCGACCGAGGATCCCACCGTGACTGCCACCGGAACGGGTGGGAGGGAGGAGGAGAGCGGCTGCCAGCTTGTCCCGAAATCGCTGGAGTGGAGGACACCGATTCCCGTCCCGGCGTACACTACCGACGGGTCTTCTGCTTCCGTGCAGATGCTCAGGACCCGGTCGGCCTCAAGCCCCTGGCGAGTCGGGCTCCAGGAGGAACCCCCGTCCACCGATTTGAAGACGTTGCCGCTTGCGGTCCCGTACAGGAGCTCTCCGTCGGCCGAAGGGTGAAGCACGATCTGCGTGATAGCAGCGCCCGCGGTGGAATACTCGGGTGTGATCCTGCTCCAGGAGCGGCCGCCGTCCGGTGATCTCAGGAGTCCCCCGGTGGCGAACGCCGCATAGACCTCGTCAGGTCGCTGGACGTTGATGGCGATGTCATGCACATCACCCATCAAGAGCGTACTGTCCTCCCCTGCGGTGGCAGGCTGCCAGGATGCGCCGCGGTCTGTGGAGCGGAACATCCCTCTGCCGATCGACCCGATATAGATGTTCTGCGGGGACCAGGGGTCGATCGCTACGGCCCTGCACCCGAGACCGGTGGAGGTCCCGGCAAACAGGATCTCGCTCCACTCGGCTCCGCCATCGACGGAGCGATAGGCCCCGCCGGAGGTCACCGCGTAGAGGATGGTTGCCGTATCAGGATCGGCCAAGAGTTCGTAGATGACCGCTCCCTTGCGTACAGTCCCGAGTTTTCGCCATGTTGCGCCGCCGTTTGAGGATTGGAACAGCTCGCCGGTTTCCAGTCCCGCAAAGAGCATCTGGTCGGCAAAGGCGGGAACGAATACGGTGGAGATGTTCTGGGCGACGGGACCCCCGGTGTACTCCCATTGAGTAAGGAGGGAGCCGGCACCCGAACACCCCGAGACCCATCCTGCAACGAGAAGAAGGCTGCCGACCCTGATCATCTGTTTTCAGCGCGATGGTGAATGAGAAGAAGCGTTGGCACCGGTATCGGTGCATGGGCTCCAGCAGGGACACTTCTGGAAAGATGCACGCTGGGGTGGTGGCCGGGGAGGGCGGGGCACCCGGGATGCGGCTGGTCAAGGCGTCTCACGACGGGCCTGGATCGGGTGTCACCGTGCCGTGGAATACGGTCACCAGGGGGGCTGCGAATGCCATGATGTCACGCGTGACAGCCCTCCCTTCCTGAGAAGCGAGGGCCGCGTCCATCGCCGGCCGGTCATCGAAATAGAGCTCGACCATCACTCGGTAACGCGCGTCCCCGAGCGGCGCACCCTCCACACGCGTAAGTTCCAGTCGTCGGAGTCCGGGATAGGCGCGAAGCAGCGGGAGATGAACCGCCTCGAAGTGCCGGTCGAAGTCTTTGGGCTCCGACGGCGTTCTGTAGAGGGCTATGAGCTTCACCATCGGCGTGGGTGCGGTCACGGGCATCACCGATGGGCCAATATACCGACCCCCTCCAGGAGATGCAAGGTGGCGTTGGAGATCCGGCCCCTTTTTTGTACCATCGGGCATGTCGCACCATGTCCCGCCCCCGGACATCTTCCACGACCCCCAGCGCGCCACTGCAGCCCTCGGGTCGGTCTATGAGGCGTTCATCCAGTCCGGGACCCACCGCTCGATCGAGGAATTTGCCCCCCTGCTGGAGCATCGGCTTGCCGGGGTACCAGACCCCGACATGGCGCTGACGAACCTGCTGCGCTTCGTCGAAGCGACGGTGAGCAGAAGCGCGCTCTTCTCAGACCTTCTGGTCTATCCCGCACTGTGTGAGCTCCTGCTTGTCCTGTTCGGCTCCTCGATGTACCTGTCGGACATTCTCGTCCGTGAGCCCGGCCTCTTCCGCTGGCTCAGCTCCACCGACGCCCTCGCGCACGGAGCCTCGGCCAAGGCACTCTGCGAGGAAACCGCGCGGATCGGCTCGACGTTCAAGGAGGCGGTGCGCAGACTTGATGCTCTCAGGAGACTCCACCGCCGGGAAATCCTGCGGATCGGTGCCCGCGATCTCATAGGCAGGGCCCCGCTGGTGGAGACCACAGGCGACCTCTCCCGGCTTGCCGATGCGGTGGTCGAGGCGGCGTATGAATTTCTCCGGGCAGATCTGGAAGCGCGCTTCGGCCTTGGCCAGGCTCCTCCCTTTGCGATTGTTGGACTTGGCAAGCTGGGTGGCCGCGAGTTGAACTACAGTTCCGATATCGATCTTCTCTTTGTCTACGAGCATGAGTGCGAGCTCAGGCACGGGAATGGCCGCGTGATGAGCTGCGAGGAGTTCTTCAACAGGCTGGGGGAGCAGATTGTGGTCCGGCTCTCGGAGCAGTCCCCAGAAGGGACGCTCTACCGGGTTGACATGCGGCTGCGGCCCGAATCGGGTGCGGGACCGCTCGCGCGATCCCTCCAGGGCTACCTCCTCTATTATGAAGCCCGCGGGGAGCTCTGGGAACGACAGATGCTCCTCAAGGCGAGGGTCGTAGGGGGAGACCGGGGGCTGGGCGAGAAATTCCTCCAGCGGCTCCTGCCCTTCGTCTATCCGCGGACCCTTCTGCAGCACCCGGCCGAGTCCGTCGCCCGGATCAAGGCGCGAATCGAGGCTTCCGCCGGTGATCCGGAGGATGTGAAGCTCATGCGCGGCGGGATCCGCGATGTGGAGTTCACCGTCCAGACACTCCAGCTCCTGGCCGCCGGGAAACACCCGGAGCTCAGGACGGGGAATACCCTCGAGGCGATCGACCGCCTCGTCGAGCATCACGAGCTTGCACCCGACGAAGGCCGGGCGCTTCGTGAGGCCTACCTCCTGTTCCGCACGCTGGAACACCGCTTGCAGACCCAGCTCAACACGCAGACCCACGCACTGCCGCGGCAGCAGAGGCAGCGAACCACTCTGGCACGCCTTGCGGGTTTTGCCGACGCCCGCACGCTGGAAGAGGCCGTCGGCGGCGCGGCTGCCAAGGTCCGTGCGGTGTTCGAGCATGTGATGGCGGCCCCCGAGGAGCCCAATCGTTCCGGCCTCCAGGCCATGCTAGAGGGAGGGGCCGGAGAGGACGCCGTGGCCTCCGTGCTTGCTTCCTACGGCATTCGTGACGCACGGAGGGCTCTCAAGAGCATCCGTGTGCTGAGCTCGGGGAGTGCGCTGACGGGCCCCGGGCCCGGTGACGCGCGACTGCGCGAGGCGTTTCATCGCATCGCCGAAGAGCTGCTGGAGGAGATCTCACGGACACCCTCCCCCGACCAGACGTTCTCGACCCTGGGGCTCCTGGTGTCTTCACAGCGGTTTCCGCACCAGCTCGTGGAGCTCATCGGCGACGAGCGGTTTCGGCGGCTGGCGGTCGAGATCTGCTCGATGGGCCCGCGGCTCGCGCGGTTGCTCGCGACCCATCCGCTGCTGCTGGAAACGCTGGCGACGGACCCGGCGGCGCTCGCGCGCTCGGTGATCGGGAGCCCCGGCACGGGAGAGTCCCTCATCCACTGGAAGCAGCGCGAAGAGCTGCGCGCCCTGGTCCGCTACGTCCTCGGGTTCGCGGCGTTTGAAGAACTGACCCGCGATCTGGCCTCGATCGCCGATGCGGTTCTTGCCAAGAGTCTTGAGCAGGAGCTTCGCCGCGCACGCCTGCGTGCGCCGCTGGTCATTGCCGCGGTGGGAAAATACGGATCGCGGGAACTGGGTGTGGACGCGGACCTAGATCTCTTCTTTGTAGGTCGGACCCGGCGTGCGGCCCAGCTCACCTCGCTCGAGCGGTGTGCCTCGGCGGTCGTCCGCACGGTTTCTGCAGTCTCGGCTGAAGGGACGCTCTTCACGGTGGACACGCGCCTGCGGCCGGAAGGTCGGAACGCTCCGCTGGTCATCGAGTTGGACTCCTACAGGCGATACCTCGAGACCCGCGCCTCACTGTGGGAGCGACAATCGCTCACCCGGCTGCGCGTTGTCGCCGGTGATCTCAATCTTGCACAGACGGTGGAGCGAGCTGTCGAGGAGTTTGTCTATGCCTCCCCGCTCCCGGCCGGGTGGGTCCAGGAGATCATGGCAATGCGAGGAAGAACCGAATCCCGATCGCGCATCCGGCGGCACGGTGATCTGGATTTGAAGCTCGGTGCGGGGGGCGTCATGGATATCGAGTTTCTGACACAGATGATCCAGCTCCATCAGGGACGCGCCCGCCCGGAAATTCGTCGGGCATCGGTGAGAGAGATTCTCCGGACTGCCCCCCCGGAGTTGCTCTCGCACGATGAGACGTCGCTTCTCAGTCGCGCCCACGGCCTCTTCAGAGAGGCCGAGACTCTGATACGCCTCACGCTGGAAGAACGCACCACCATCCTTCCCGAAGGGGCCACGCTCGATCTTCTGGCCACGATGATGCGCCGGGGCTCGGCAGCGGAGCTACACGCTGAGGTGATGGGGACGATGCAGCAGGTCCGAGCCCTTCTGACAACGGCCGCCGGACGGTTTCAGGCATGAACCAGCTCCGGTTGCTGGCTCGCTCCGGGATGGTTCCCGCCACGCTGGCTGCGCTCGGCGCACTCCTTGTCTACCTTCGGACGCTCTCGCCGGCCGTTGCGATCATCGACAGCGGCGAACTCGCCGCCGTTGCCAGCACCCTGGGCATCGCCCACCCGACCGGGTATCCGCTCTTCACACTCCTGGGTCGTCTCTTCACAATGCTGCCGATCGCATCGGAGGTAATCGTTCGGCTCAACGCCATGGCTGCGCTGTTTACCGCCGCCGCCGTCGGCGTCGTCTGCCACGGGCTCGTGGCGCTGCTCAGGATGCTGCTGCAGGCGAGCGGGTACGGGACGGCGAGGACCGGGGCGGTTCACGCGGCGGCGGCCGGGGGCGCGCTGCTGTTCGCCTTTACCGATACGGTGTGGGCACAGGCGGTTGCCGTCGAGGTATACGCACTGCACCTGCTGCTGGTGACGCTGATTCTCAGAACGGTCGTGCGCGCGATCGAGGCTCACCTGGGGCACGAGGAGCGCGAACTTGTGCGCGCATGGTCCCTGGGCGCCTTCATGCTTGGCCTCTCACTTGCCAATCACATGACCACCGTGTTGCTCCTGCCGGCGCTCATCGTCACGGTGCTCGGCACTGCCGGGACCGGAGTGCTGGGACGGCGCGTGGCACTGCGTGGTGCACTCTGGACGGGGGCGGGCCTGAGCATCTACCTCTACCTTCCGCTTCGAGCCTGGCACCACCCCCTCTATAGCTGGGGCGACGTGACCTCCCTGGAGCGGTTTTTCTGGCATGTGTCGGGCAAGCAGTATCGGGTCTGGATCTTCTCTTCGTGGGACGTCGCCGAGAAGCAGCTGAAGACGTTTGTCACCGACCTCCCCTCGGAGCTCACAGTCGCCGGACTCGCCCTCGCTGCCCTAGGGGTCCTGGTGCTGGTTCGTTGGCAGCTCCGCCCCGCGCTCCTGACGCTCCTGTTGCTCGGGACGTGTGTCGTCTATGCTATCAACTATGACATCCACGATATTGATGCCTACTTTCTGCTTGCCTACCTCGTGCTTGCGGTGTGGGCTTCCGTCGGTATTGTAGTCCTGCTGCGTCTGCTCCCGCGGAGGGTTCCGGCATGGGGCCTCTGGGTCGCTGCACTGGTCGTTCCCGTCGGCATGCTGCTGGACGGGTACGGCGCAGCGGATCGAAGTACGGACTATATGGTGGAGGACTACACGCGGGCGGTCTTTGAGGCGGCAGAGCCCCAGGGGGTCATCCTGTCCTACCAGTGGGACTTCTGGCTCTCGGCTTCCTACTACTACCAGACGGTAGAACAGTGGAGACCAGATATCGCCGTGGTGGACAAAGAGCTCTTGCGGCGGTCGTGGTATCTGACCGAACTGGAGCGGCGTTACCCCGCACTGATGGAAGCCGTTGCACCTCAGACCGATGCCTTTCGAAAGGAGCTGTACAAGTTCGAACACGGGATCCCGTACAGCGGAGCGCTCATTCAACGACGGTTCGTCAGCATGATCGAAGAGCTGCTCCGCAGCGCGATGCGGGTACGGCCCGTCTATGTCACCGCTGAGATCGAGCCGGAGTTCACCGCGGGTCTCCAGCGCGTCCCGGTCGGCCCACTGTACCGTCTGTACGCCGACACGCTCTTCCATCCTTCCCCACGGCCTGTCTTCGCCTACCGCCCGATCCTTCGGGAGGACGACTATGCCGTGCGCCTCCGTTCCCTGTATGCGGGAGCCCTGCTGGCAAGGGGACGGTACTACATGGCCCATGGCCATGAGCAGGAGGCCCAGGAGTGCTTTGTCGAGGCCGCACGCCATGGGCCCCAAGGCTGGCCGATCCCGCAAAAATAGCCGAAAAATGAAGAAAACCCGTTTGGGGTGGTTCTCTCGGGAGAGGTTGCCGGGAGGGGTGTGGGGTGGGGGGAAAGCCCGGTTCTGATTCGCGGGGGGCGGGAAGAACGGGCCATTCTGTTGACTGAGACCGGATTTTTGTTATATTAATAAGTTCAGCAGTTTGTCGAGAATCCGTTGCAGGCAGTCCATCTGACCGGATGGATCGGGGGGATGGAACGCGCCTGACAGCGGTTTTTGTGTCTGCTGGCGTAGCTCAATCGGTAGAGCAGCTGATTTGTAATCAGCAGGTTGACGGTTCAAGTCCGCCCGCCAGCTCGCGGAACTGGCAGTCCGGAGAGGGCATCGGGCAGGTAGCGAAGCGGTCAAACGCAACAGACTGTAAATCTGTCGGCTTCGGCCTTCGGAGGTTCGAATCCTTCCCTGCCCACTGGGCCGTCGGCGGAGATGTGCGGTGCTCGATGACTGATGCGTGAGGGTGGAACGAGTATGCACCGCCGCTTCTGGAGGCATGGTCCGATCGGTGTGCGGGAGTAACTCAGTTGGTAGAGTCACAGCCTTCCAAGCTGTTGGTCGCGGGTTCGAGTCCCGTCTCCCGCTCGAGCCGTCCGAGTCCTGGCGCGTGACCGAGCACCACTGTTGCGGTGCACTGGGTTCGGACGGAGGGACGTACGCTTGCGTAGCTCAGTTGGTAGAGCACTTCCTTGGTAAGGAAGAGGTCACCGGTTCAATCCCGGTCGCAAGCTCGGCAGTGCCAACTCAGATCTGAGAGGAACGGTACGTGAGGGACATTATCACCCTGGAGTGCACGGACTGCAAGCGCAGGAACTATAGCACGACCAAGAACAAGAAAAAACACCCCGGCAGGATCGAGCACAAGAAGTATTGCCGATGGTGTGCAAAGCACACCGTGCACAAAGAGACGCGGTAGCACTTGCGGACGTGAGTAGCTCAATTGGCAGAGCAGCGGTCTCCAAAACCGCAGGTTGGGGGTTCGAGTCCCTCCTCACGTGCAACGGGGGGGCGGTTCCCCGCAGTCCAGGGAGGGAGCCGAGCGTCGCATCATCCACAGAGGCCGAGCGATAGGATGAAGGCATGAAAGAGAAGATTGTCGGGTTCTTCACCGACGTGACCAAGGAGATGAGCAAAGTGACCTGGCCGAAGAAGGAGGAACTTCGGGAGTCCACGGTCGTTGTGATGGTGTCGTGCCTGGTCATTGCGGGGTTCGTCTATGTGGTGGACCTCGTCGTGGCGACTGTCCTCCGGACGATTCTTTAGGCGGGGGGCGCGGTGGAGAAGAAATGGTATGTGGTGCGCACCTACTCAGGGCACGAGAACAAGGTCAAAGCCTACATCGAAAACGAGGTAGCGCAGGCCGGCCTCGGTGAGATGGTCGGTTCGGTCGTCGTTCCCTCGGAGAAGGTGTTCGAGGTCAAGGACGGGAAGAAGAAGAGCAAGACCAGAACCTTCTTCCCCGGGTACATTCTCATCGAGGCGATCCTGGACAAGACGACGCAGCATATTATCCTGAACACCCCGTCGGTCATCAGCTTCGTCGGTCCCCGCAATGCACCCGCGCCACTCCAGGCATCAGAGGTTCGGCGCCTGATCGGGAGGATCGAGGAGCGGAAGGAAGTGGAGGTGATCGAGGTGCCCTTCCGTGTCGGGGATGCGGTCAAGGTCATGGAGGGGCCGTT
>Ga0209536_100008243_pt1 | contig 15649 bp, 16 predicted proteins | sample DeeMarSeWOR28_12_FD_187461 | JGI IMG/M metagenome (GOLD analysis project Ga0209536, IMG submission 187461) | Marine sediment microbial communities from White Oak River estuary, North Carolina - WOR-2-8_12 (SPAdes) (version 2) | ecosystem: Environmental > Aquatic > Marine > Intertidal zone >...
GGCGGCTGGACACTCGCTGGCGGCGTACAGCCCAGTACCTGGCCTGAGTGGATGAGGAAATACAAGGAATTCTAGCGCAAGCTAGGCCTGCTGATTCAGTCACTCATGGCTACCGTCTCGTGCGGCTCTTCGTCAGAGCGACTGAGGAACTCGCCAACGGTTCTGACTTGGCTTCTTATACACGGAATCACTGTGCCGCCACTTAGTTTTCCCTTGGTGAGCTGATCGAACTTCGGATTCTCGAGCAACAGTCCGATGCATGAGAGAACCAACAGGCCAAGCGCCACCCCGACACAGAAACGAAGCAGCCATTTCAGGACTCCGAATAATGCCAGGGCTATGCACAGGACAAGAATGCCAATTGCTATAAGATCGCTCGTCAACATTCTCCTACTCCTTTCTCAATAATGCCCGTTCCATTTGGCTTATCATCAAGATTGCTTGACAACGTCGCGTTACAAGTCTCAACTTCTTCTTCGCTGATATCGTTCAGAAAGCCCCTGGCTGTGGTCCGCGCCGTGTCATTGTCTTCCATACATATAAGGCACCTCATGACGAGAAGGCAACGCATTTGTCTCGTTTTGCAGTGCACAACCTGCTACAATCGAGACTTCACAGTACAGTTTCTTTTAGAATCCTTTCTGGGGCTTGACTGCTCGCTGGACCCGCAGCCAGTCGCGGAGTTCCCCGTCCTGTCGGACAGGTTGGCCCGCCTCGGTATAGATCTTTGGCCTTGCCCAGCGCCAGCGCTCCGCGTGGCCATCGGCGAAAGAGAAGCTGCACCCTTGTGAATGCCGGTTGGCCGGAAGGTCCCACCAATGTGGCTCGGCGGCGAGACTCGAGCCCCGGGGCGGAATACCGAAGTGGGAATCGAAGATGCTGTCCTCGTGGACGCCGACAAAAAAGATGAGCTTCGACGGGGCCGGGTCGTCGATCTCTGATTCCTTGGTGAAGCTCGGCGGAACCTGGGTCCCGTCGGGATAGGGCAGGCCGTTGATTGACTGGCTCATGTTGTAGCTGCGCGTGCGTCGAAGATGCAGGATTTCTCCTGTCGGCGTTCGCACCCGCGACTTGTCGGACGGACACCGATAGATATCGGTTGATTTGTTGTAACGAAAAAGCAGCCCGTGTTCGACGTTCTCGGTGGTGGTATCAAAGGGTGCCACTCCGGCACACCAGGTCATGTTGTTGCTGAAACCCACCGAGCGCGTGTTGCCGCCGACGTAATAGACGTTTCGGTTCGGCAGGAGCAGGTCGTCGTTGTCAAGCGAATAGAGCTTTGCGCAGATCTGAAGCTGTTTGAGGTTGTTCAGGCAGGTCACCTCCCGAGCTTTAGCTCTGGCACGAGAAAGCGCAGGCTGCAACAGCGCCAGGAGGATAGCGATAACTGCGATGACGACCAGCAACTCGACCAGTGACAGGGCCGGCCGATTCCGTCCCACCCCCGAGCGGCCGGCAATGCCCGCGGTCGGGCCCGACATTCTGTCGAACACAGTTGGCCTTTGAGTTCGATGTCGCATCCTGCGTCTGATCTCCTACTCTTCGATCTCGAACTATATTATAGTGTATCTGTGTTGCAATTCAAGCAAGCGACTTTGAGTTTTTCTTGAATAGCTGTAGGGTTATGTTCCGGCACGCCTGCTGTGATATGCTCGATCCGCGAAGACAGAAAAACATAGTTTCTGCAAAGTTTTTGCCCACTTTTCGGGGCGCAATCAATGCCGGCGACGTCTTTGCATATAGAGATTCCTAATTATCAGCCTTTCTTGCTCAATAGAGCGTAACGAGAGGCTCAGGACATGGACTATTGTGACAGAGAATCATGAGTGACCCGGATGGTTCAAAGCGTGGTTTGGCTGATGGCCTTGCTGAGATGATAACCAGGGCTCAACAGGGCGACAGCACGAGTATGGGCCAATTGGCCGAGCTTGCGAAGCCTCGGCTGCTGACCTACATCTTCAGACTGACATTGAGCCAGGATTTGTCCGAAGAACTGTGCCAGAAGACGCTCGTGAACATGGTAGAATCGTTGATGGCGCTGCAGAATGTCGAGCGGTTCTGGAACTGGTTGTTGAGGCATGCCATGGGTGAAGTCCAGCATTACTATCGGGATCGAAAGCGCCGCCGCGAGGTCGAAATGGAGATTCTTAACCAGGAGTATTTCAAGCAATACGTCCGTCGCAACCACCATGACGGCCTGGACGAAGCGGCGCGCATCGAATTGTCAGACATCATCTACGACGCCATCGCCAAGTTGAAGTTTGCCTATCGCAATGTACTTGTCCTGCGGTGCTACGAGCAGCTATCCTTCGCCGAGATTGCGCAGTTCATGGACTGCAAGGAGCTTCGGGCAAGAGTCCTGTTCTTCCGGGCCAAGCACGCTCTCAGACAGCATTTGTCCCGGAGCGGCTTTGGAAAGGAGTCGCTGCTTACCGGGCTCGGCCTGTTTGGAATCCTGACCCATTCGACCAAGGCGACTGTCACGGCGTGTTCAGTCGAAGCAGCATCTTTGGACGTCGGGGCCACTGCGACTTTGGCCGGATCACTGGGGACGCGACTCGGTGTTGCCGTTGTCACGGCGGCAAGCGCGATCCTGGCCGGCCTCACCTCTCAACATTTGATTGTGTCACTGGTCGTAATAGTCGTGGTATTGACAGGAATAGGCATTGCCAACCTGCTCGTTGCCCTTGACTGAGAGAAGAGAAAAGAGAACTGTATGATGAAGGGAGAATCAAAATGCGAGAGAAATTCTTGAAGAAAGGCATGATAGTGATAACGTGTCTGGCGTTGCAGTCTCTGGCTTCGTCCGTCGAATTTGCTGGCGGAACGGGTGACCCAAGCGATCCTTACCAAATCGCCACAGCTGAGCAGCTGGTCGCCGTTGGCTCGGATCCCAATCTCCTGGACAGGCATTTCGTCCTGGTGGCGGATATCGACATGGACCCCGACCTGCCCAGCGGCCGAGTATTCACAAACGCCCTGGCGGGGCAAGACGAGGGTGACGGAGTCAGTGGCCACAGCGGAGCCTCGTTCACCGGCGTCCTGGACGGTGGGGGCCATGCGATCGCCAACCTGCATATCGAGGGAGTTCACGGATTTGACGCCGGGCTATTCGGCAAACTCTCGGGTCTGGTCAAGGATCTGCGCCTGACCGATGTGGTCATAAGCGGATCACCCTGCGGCGCGATTGCAGGGCTGAATCATCGGGCGGGTATGATTCTTCGCTGCGAGGTGACCGGGCGTATCTCAGGTTTTGACGATGTCGGCGGTTTGGTCGGCAACAATTGGGATGCCAGCCTGGTCGAATGCCGGGCCCGGGTGCAGGTCACCGGCCAAGACAATGTCGGTGGAATGGTAGGCGGCGGTCCGGGCGGAACGCTGATGCGCTGCCAGGTCCAGGGCGCTGTCAATGGTGAAAGAAGCGTCGGAGGGCTCGTCGGTCACAGTCACCGTGGGCAGATCGTCGAGTGTCAGGCTACGGGCACCGTCGTCGGCGGCAACGACGTGGGTGGCCTGATCGGTGGCTCCGATGAAACCATGATCTGGAGGTCGTCGGCAGATTGCGAAGTGACCGCTGAGCAAACAGCCGGAGGACTCGTGGGCAGCGCCCGCTGGAGTTCAGGCCCTTTGATTGCGGACTGTTACGCCCGCGGATCGGTTGCCGGTTCGGTCGTTGGAGGTCTTGCCGGGGAGGCCCGTCACAATCAATTCTTGAACTGCTATGCGGCTTGCGAGGCCATTCCATTGCAGATCGAGGGCGGAGAACTGCTCGTTGGTGGTCTGTTTGGAGACGTACGGGTGCCGGCGTGGGCTCCATTGACAGTCTCCTGTTTCTGGGACGCGGAGTTATCGCGGGTCGCCGTAAGCATCGGCTCGGACAGGTTGGAACTCGGCACAGGCCTTACTACCGAACAGATGTTGGACAGTGGCGTGTATCAGAACGCGGGTTGGGATTTCAGCCACGTCTGGAAGGTGTGCGAAGGCGAGTATCCGACGCTTCGATGGCAAGCCGAGGATTGCGTTGTGGAAGTGACCACGCCGCAGTGAGTGAAACGTGCAGGATTCCACTCCCATACGTTTGACGCTTGGTTTGTAGCTATGGTTCTCCCTCTTCTGCGCGGGGGCGCGATTGGGCAATTTGTCTGCCATTATTGCAGTGACCACGAGCAATTCTGCCAGTGGTAGGGTTGGGCGGCTCCGCTCGAGTCGCCGACAGGCAGCCACTCTTTCGTTCGGGTGAGTTCGAAATGTCGTCAGACGCAGCAAGCCTTTCGATTTGATGTCGCATCCTGGAGCTAATCCCCAAGCCTTGATCGGTGCCTACATATGATAACATGCTGCAACGACAATTCCAGCATGAAGGCCGCAGCTCGCGAAATGCCGCTCAACTCTCAGCGGATTCCCTGATCAGCCCCTGTATTCTGTCTCGCAGGTGCTTCTCACTTCCGTTGTCCTGCCAGTTCAGTTCGCCGTACCACCAGTAGCGAACGTAGCCATTCTTGTCGATCAGATAGGTGGTGGGCCAGGTATGGTTGCCCCAGGCGTTCCAGGCGAGGCTCTCGTTGTCGATGGCAATCGGATATTCCATGGCTGCTTCGGCAGCCTTTTGCCTTACCTTCTCGACATCCCGCTCGCGCTCAGTCTCGGGCCTGTGAATTCCAACAATTCTAAAGGTGTCGGCATCAAAACGCTTTAGCCAATCATTGTAGTATGGCAGGCTGCGTACGCAGTTGCCGCAGCCGAAAGCGTAAAAATGTACGACCGTGACTTTGCCCTTGAGATCGGACAATCTGATCGGCGATGAGTTTATCCAGGTTTCTGCCGCAAATTCCGGAGCCTTGCACGCGACGCTTTGGACTTGTGACAGATTGAGGCGGCGTCCCACAAGAAGCGTGAAGGCATTCTGCTGAAAGCCGCTGAGGGTGGCGACGATATTCTGCCGGGTCTCGGCCTGCACCTGTTGAATGTGCGCGAGCCTCACCGATTCCGACTGTATCTGCGGGTCCAGCCGCAACTCTGCGATTCTCTGGTAGCCGGTGTTCAACATTGCGGCGATGCTGGCGACCTGGTCGGCGGTAAGTTTCAACCTGATCGCCACTTCCGGTTCGACGAGCGATTCTACACCCTGCGCCTGCCAGACTATCTGATTTAGCCTATCTGTTTGGCGCACGGACAGAATCTCCGACAGGCGTCTCCTGAGTTGACCCACGAGCTGATCTGCTTGCTCATTGCGTTTCTCAGGCGGCAAATCGCGCAGCCGCCACAACGGCAGGTCTACTTCGTCGACCGCCTTCTCAATTTGAGCAGCTGTTTCGGGCGCGAGCCTCAACTCTCTGTGAATTCTGCCGGAACGCAGAAGGCTAGTAATAGGATGTGGAATGGGAACCATCCTCTGACCGCGACGTTGGCCCGGTGTTGCCGCGGTGCCAACGCTCTGCAGGGCGGTCGAAAGAATAGCCACGGCTGCGAGCATTTTGCGTGCGGACGAACGCACTATTAGCCGCCGGTCTGTTCGGACTTGGTGCAATCGAAAATCACTTTGCTGTGCCATTATGCTTGGCCTTTTATCAACGTTCACTGCCCCAATTCTATCTGCTATTAAATCGTATACCGTCCGAAGACACCGAATGTTCGCAACGAGTGCATAGAACTCCAAGCATCTCTCTGAGACAGCCTCTTCGGCGGGACAAGCAGAAGAGGGTGAACCGGAGCTCACCCCATTGACTTCTGTCAGTATGGCAACGTTGCAGTGCCTCTTGATAGTTGGAGGACCGCCCGTCGGTGGATATCATCATGGCCCTTGGGCCGAAACCGATTCGATGGTAAGCCGTGCTAAGGCCGTGTAGGGCAAAGTGAAATCAGCCGCGACAGGATCGAACACAATGTCAGCCGGGCCGGCCCCACCGAGAATGACCGGATCGCTGCCAGGGTTTCCATGCGAGCCGAGGTAGCCCGGATGGGGCAACACGGGGCACATCGTGGTAACGCCGGTGTTTGGTGCTGCTTGATTGATGAATGCCGCATCCATCTCGTTGTTCAGTTCCGTTCCAGCATCCCAGATCATCGATCCGAGAATCGTTATTATTTTCTTTCCTTTGAAATTGCCTGCGATGTCAAAAAGTTCAATCGCATGCGGATTGTGATTGCCGATGAACGCGTCATTTGAGGGAATAATCATGCTGACGAAGCTCAAATAACGGTTCATCTTGGAATCAATTGTGTACTGCGCAGATCCTGTGTCCCCAGGATCGTATACGGGTGCGCCGGCAAAGCCCTCCGGTGCCGTTACGACATCGTCCATACCGCCCGTGTCGCCCACGGCTGCGGCAAACTCCGCCCTCAGAGCCGTCGCGTCCCCGTCCTCGGCGAGACGTTCGAGTGATTCACCGGCAAGGCTGCCCGGATCAAATAGATCGAAGTTGCCGTCATGAAAGCCCAGCCAAACGGGGGTAAAGTAAACACTGCCGTGCGGCGCAAGGTTCTCGATGGTGACAACTACTTCCTGGGTAGCCGCCTGAACCAGCACTGCGGTTGCAGACCACACCATAAACGTAACGCCTAGCGCCAAGAATGCAGGTTTTTTCTTTCTTTTTTGTTTGTTCATTGTCTTTACCTTTCCACGAAAATGTTCTTTTATTCTCTTGCTACTCTTGTCAGCGGTTTGTATCGATTCGTCGATCATTGATAGACGCCGGGGGCACAGCCCCCTCCCCCTGCAATGTGCCCCGGAGTCTCTTGATCCTACATCATGGTACTAGGCGGCCAGGCGGCAGCAGCGGGCACAGGAAGTAACGATCATCTGCGTCCATTGCTCCGTTTTCGTTGGCGTCGACCCACCAGCGTCCCCCGCGGTATCCCGGATCGCCCGGTCCGAACTCGGTTTTTCCGTTTTCAAGCAGCTGAAAAGGCCCCCTCGGCGGCAGCGATTGGGCAGCGACAAACGTGTCGTAATAGAGTCCCTGGCTGGTCACATAGACCACTCCCAATGCTCCATCTCCGCGATTTGCCATAGCTTCGACCGCAAAGTACGCCGTTGCTGACATGGCGACCGCCACGATTCCTAATATCATTGTTCTACTGTTCATGGTTTGTTACTCCTTTGCTCAAGTAATTGTGACAAATCTTCCTTCACACTGCGCCGAACGTCTAAGCAAAGGCGCAGTTGCACTGTTAAGTCCTGTTCAGTACCGAACAAATAAGAAAATCAGTGATGAGTCGCGAAAATGTGTTAGAACCTTACGTGGAATCCAGTTTTTCGCGGATTTTTTTTGAAATTCTCCCCCGCATCTCGCCGGATTGCTCCTCGTCGATCAAAGAAAATCCCGTCTCGAAGTACAGTCGGGGCTCTTTCAACCTGCTCAGAACGTTGCGCATGAAGGCCAGTTGCCTCTTGTACTTTCGACAAACCCTGCAGATGAGCAGATGGAAAGACAGAGCACACCGCTCGGCTTTGTTTAGTTGTCTTTCCTGCGAGTTCGAGATCAGCCGCGAGGCCTGGTCACATCGCATGGTCAAGATAAGAACAATATTTCCAAGGGTCTCTCGAACCACTTTTCCACCAGCATTAACTAGCTGAACCAGTTCAACTCCAGACACCGCCGGAGTTGGAGGCGCGCGCGATGAAGGCGAACCCACAGATTAGTCTCTGTAATCTCCAAATGCTTACAGATTTCCTCGGAGCTAAAGCCCTCTATTTCGCGCATGACAAACGCCCGGGCCATGACCCTCGATAGCTCTCTCAGACAGTCCTGCAACACTTGGCGAAACTCAACGTCCTCGGCCAGCATCTCCGGGTCTGCCTTCCAACTGCGCATTTTGTCCTTCCAATGTCTGGATTTGTTGAAGTATTCGGTTCGCCACGTCTCATCGTCCACATCCTCTCGTCGACTGTTTCGGCGGAAGAAGTCCAGTATCTTGTGACGAAGTATGCCGATCAGCCAGGTTCTTTCTGATGAATCGCCTGCGAAGCTCTGCCAGCTTTGTAGCGCCGCCAGGAGCGTATCTTGAACCATGTCTTCGGCTACATCCGGTTTGCCCACCCGCATCAGAGCATACGAGTACAGCGCCTCGGTATGTTGGTCTACCAGCCGGTCGATATTTTCGCGGGCATCCCCGTCATATTTGGCCTTTTGCACCATGGTCACAATACCGACGATTTGTGCACTACTAACACATATAATCAAGCTTGCCTGTACTTTGCGACCGCACGGCCAACCACATCATAGAGATGTTCCGGGCCGAGTTCAAGACCGGAATCATCAAAGATGCTCCTCTGCGAGTTCTGAAGCCGGCCATCATCCTGTGGAGCATGGCTTTGCAGCTTAGATTCGATTGCTGTAACGCCGAAATTTTGGCAATCTTTTTGACAGGAATTGGCTTGTCTTTAGAGGGTGCAACTGTATAATGGTGGTCATTGGATACTTTGGGTACGTTGAACGGATTCCACCATGGCAAAGAACCGGGGAAAGAAGGCTCTTTATGAGGTGATGAGCAAGGCTCGGGCCACGCAGGGCTATGGCAAGACCCTTGAGCAGATTCACCTGAAGAAAACTGAACAGTTAAAGCCGGCTGTCGAGCAGCCGAAGCCTGCCCCTAAAAAGGTAAAGGCCGCCGCAGACTGGTGGAAGAAGCCCAGGATTGCCCAGTTCAATGCGGGCAGATTTGAGTTCTCGGTGCCGTACCAGGTCGCAATTGTGTTGGGTCTGGTTCTCGTGACGCTGTTGTTGGCTTCCTACAGGCTGGGGCAGAATTCGGTTGTGCGCAGGCAGCCGGCAATGGCCGAACCGGGCCAGCAAGTCGAAAAGATCGGCCAGGAGAGCGCCGCAGAACGGGCGACGGCCAACTTGCCGGAGCCTGCTTTGCCGGTTGAATATGTACCGGCGAAACAGGACGTGCCGGCGAATGAAGATGTGACTGGGGATATTCAAGAAGAAGCAAAGTCTATCGGGCCAAAGGGCAAGAATGCGATTGTCCTGGCTCACTCCGGCAGGATCGTCGATCTGCATCCAGTGGTGGAACATTTTGCCCAGCACGGGATTATGCTCAGGATCGATTCGCTGGAAGACGGGCAGTATTTGTTGCGAACAGTACAGCAATATGAAAGAAACCCGGCAACACCCGGGACCGATGGATTTAACGCAATACGGGAGATTATCAGGGTTGGCGCCTTGTACGAAGGCAAGGCGCCGCCCGGTTGTGACACTTTCGCACCGAATTATTTTTCGGATGCATACGGCAAGAAAGTTGAAGATTAGTTTTTAGGAGAACTGTTGAATGTCGATTGATCCTTCATTGAAAATCAAGGGTGCCCTGACGAGGCATCGCAATGTTCTGACGCGGGCCGAGCGCATTGAAAAACTAAAAGACGAAGAGCAATGGGTAGAAGGTGACTCTTTGCTTGGGCTGCAGAAGGTCGCTCATCGCAAGAGTCACGCTGGCCGCAAGGACAAAGAGGGTCCCGCCAAGGAAACGGTTGCCGAAGGCGAGGCAGAGAAGGCAGCCGCCGAATGATCGGCAACATGGGCGGTTGAGGGGTTCACGTCACAATCAAACGTGGTACCCCCGGCATTCACAGACGACTATACCCTTCAGGGTAGTAAATTCCCGCCGGCAGAACCATAATCTGTTATCGTGAAGCCACCTACCCGCGCAAGAACGGGAATTTTGAATAGGGAACACTATACAAAGAGGCAGCAGTCAAGGACCTCTTCGACACACGAAAGACAGGTGAGAAGTGGGATTGTTGAAAGAGTCCTCATTCCCCAAGAGGGTTATCCGGCGACCGGCACTGGCCAAAGACGCATCGTGGCGGCTGCCAATCGGGGCTTTGTTTCTGAGTCTGGGTCTTTTCTGCTCTGTCTTTGGTGACGATCAGCCGCAGTGGGGCGAGAGGTTCTCCAGGAACATGGTTTCTGGCGAGAGTGGTTTGCCCGGCAGTTTTGACCCGGCGACAGGCAAGAACATCAAGTGGATCGCTCCGCTGGGAACCTCGACCTATTCGACCCCCGTGGTCGCAGCCGGTAAAGTCTTTATCGGCACCAACAACGAGAATCCGCGCGACGCCCGGCACAAGGGAGACCGCGGCGTTCTTATGTGCCTGGACGAAACCGACGGCAGCCTTCACTGGCAGCTCGTTGTTCCCAAGATCATTGGCGAGCCGCCCGATCCCCGTGTGGATTGGCGCCTTGCCGGAATGTGCTCACCGGCCACCGTCGAAGGTGACAAAGTCTATATGGTCAGCAATCGAGGCGAGGTGATGTGCCTCGACATCAACGGACAGGTCAACGGCAACGACGGACCCTATACCGATGAGGGCCGGCACATGACCCCGCCCGGTGACGAACCGCTGGATGTCACTAGAATGGATGGCGACATCATCTGGATGTATGACATGATCGCTGAAGCGGGCGTTCACCAGCACGACTCGGCACACTGTTCGATTCTCCTTCACGGCGACTTCCTCTACGTCAACACCAGCAACGGGCTCGATACTAACCACACACACGTCAAGGAGCCCGATGCACCCAGTTTGATCGTCCTGGACAAGCGAACCGGCAAGCTGGTTGCCAGAGACGACGGGCAGATCGGTGGGCGAATATTTCACTGCACCTGGTCGTCTCCGGCACTCGGCAAGGTCGGCGGTCGGGAGCTGGTCTACTTCTGCGGTGGCGACGGCGTCTGCTACGCCTACGAGGCGATTGAGTCGGCGCCTGTGAGCGGCAAGCTCAAAAACATCCTGCGTTTCGACTGTGACCCACAGGCACCTAAAGAAAACGTGCATCAATATATCAGGAACCGCAACGAGAGCCCGAGCAATATAAAGAGCATGCCCGTGTTTCATGAAAATCGCTTGTATATAACGCTCGGAGGTGACATCTGGTGGGGCAAGCGAAAATCGTGGCTCAAGTGCTTTAACGCGGCCGGGACCGGTAACACTACCGCCTCTGCCGAGATCTGGGCCTATCAGATGTCGAGCCACTGTTGCACAACGCCGGCAGTGCACGAGGGCATGGTGTTCGTAGGGGACTGCGGCAAGACTTTCCACTGTGTTGACGCTCAGACGGGCAAACCCTACTGGACGCACGAGACGAAGAGAGGGATTTGGGCCTCGGCCCTCGTAGCCGACGGAAGAGTCTACGTTGGAACGCAAGGCCGGGAATTCCTGGTTTTCGCAGCAAGCAAGGACAAGAGAATCATCAGCTCAATAGAGCTGGACAGCCCGATCAACGGATCCCCGGTCGCTGCCAACGGCGCGCTTTACATCGCCACTATGAATAAGCTCTACGCAGTCAAGGCGTCCGCGCAATAGGCCAACTTCACTTTAAGGAGACGATAATGAAGGGCATCATTTCTTGTCTGTTCATCGTCGTTGCCGGTCTCTTTCAAGCCTTCTCCGGTGACGGCTCTGCGCTGGCGGCAAAGAGCGGCGTCGAACAATGGACTCGCTTCGAAGAGGCATTCGTCAGTTCAAGGGACTACGGCAACCCTGTGCAGGACGTTGAGGTGAAAGTGGAGTTTGACTCGCCGGGAGGTGAAAAGAGGACGCTGCTGGCTTTCTGGAATGGCGGCCGGAAATGGCGCGTGCGTTTTTCACCCGATGAGCTGGGCGACTGGACCTATAGGACATCCTGCTCGGACGAGGATGACGGGGGTCTTCACAATCAGGAAGGCTCATTTCAATGCGTGAAATATCAGGGTGATGTCCCGCTGTTCAAACGCGGCGAACTGCGTCTGGCCGATAATCGACGCTACTTCGTCCACGCCGACGGCACGCCGTTCTTCTTTTTGTCCGACACCGTCTGGTGCGGCCCGTTACTTTCGGACGAAGACGACTGGCAGGTCTTTCTCAGGGACAGAGTGACGAAAGACTTCACCGCGATCCAATTCGTCATGACCCAATGGCGCATGGCCAAGACCGATGCGGAGGGAAATCCCACATTCACGGGCAGAAGCAAGATAGCCGTCAACCCGGCATTTTTCCAGCGGATGGATAAATACGTCGACGCGATCAACGACGCGGGACTTCTGGCCGTTCCGGTCCTGCTCTGGGCGATCCGCGGGGACGACAATCCGGGCTACTACCTGCCCGAGAGCCAGAAGATCGCCCTGGCGAAATACATGGTCGCGCGATACGGGGCCCACCAGGTCATCTGGTTTCTCGGCGGTGACGGCAAATACAGTGGAGAGGGAGGCAACACGTGGCACCGGGTCGGGCGTGCAATATTTCACGAGGATCAGCACCGCCTCGCCACAATGCACCCTGGCGGCAAGAGCTGGGTAGGCAAGGAATTTCGCAACGAACCGTGGTTCAGTTTCGTAGGTTACCAGAGCGGACACGGCGACGACGAAAAGACTTTCCGCTGGCTCAACCAGGGGCCGCCTGCCACCGAATGGAACAACAGGCCGAACCTTCCGGTGATCAACATCGAGCCCAATTACGAAGCCCACAACGGCTACACCTATCGTAGAGTCCACAACGACCTTTCGGTTCGACGCGCTGCCTACTGGAGCCTCCTGGTCTCGCCCCCGGCGGGCGTCACCTATGGCGGCCAGGGTATCTGGGGCTGGCACACCAGGGTCCAGGCGCCCGCCGATCATATAAGCACCGGCCTGGGCTCACCCTGGCATATCGCGAAGGATCTACCCGGTGCGTTCAGCATGAGGTACCTGCACGAGTTCTTCAAATCAATCGAATGGTGGAGACTGGTCCCTGCGCCGGAGATTCTCACGTCTCAGCCGGGCAAGAAAGACGCCTCGAAATTCATCGCCGCAGCCAAATCAAAAGCCGGCGATCTGGCAGTTGTCTATCTGCCCGCGGGCGGCTCGGTGACACTCAAAACAGATGCGCTCACGAGAGGTCTGATTGGGCGTTGGTATCATCCGCGCACGGGCGGCTGGCTCGACGCCGGAAGGATCGAAGAACCAGCGCAGACTTTCAGAACTGTCGACAGAAACGACTGGGTCTTGCTGATCAGACCAGAATAGCCGACACGATTGACAAAGGAGAAATAATCATGAAGGATGATTTTGTCTGCAGTTCAAATAGAGCCATGAACCGTCGCGAGTTTCTCAGGAGGGCTGGTTCCGCCGGCGCAGGGTTGGTTCTTGCCGCTGCGTCACAGCCGACCTCAGCTGGCCCAACAGATGCCTTGCCGACTCGCGTTCTCGGTCGCACGAAGGCAGAGGTCTCCATTCTCGGTCTGGGCACCGCGCCGGCCGGAGAGGGCCCTGTCGGTCTCGAGGAGGGCATCAGGATCTTCAGCGAAGCCATCGACCGGGGCGTTACTTACATCGATACGGCCAGAATCTATGGCAACGCCGAGGAGATTCTCGGACATATCATACCCAAACACCGTGACAGACTATTCGTTGTGACAAAGGTCTCCACCGACAACAGCGCCAGGGCCGAGCGTTCGCTGAGCGAATCGATGCGCCTGCTGAAAACCGAGCAGATCGATCTCGTGCATATCCACAGCATCGGCGGCAAGAACATCGACCGTGTCCTGGCAAATGACGGCGCCCTCAACTACCTGCTAAAGCAAAAGGAAGCCGGCAAGATTCGCTTTATCGGTATATCGGGACATAACCGTCCGCCCAACTTCGTTCGGATGCTCCAAACCGACCAGATCGACGTGGTGATGTGCGTGATGAACTACGCCGACAGGAACATTTACGATTTCGAGAGCAAGGTCCTGCCCGAGGCGAGAAGGCGCAACGTCGGCTGTGTCGCTATGAAGGTCTATGTCGGCATCAAGGGAGGATTCCGCAACCACAGGAGCGGCTACGTGGGCTGCGTCACCGAGCCGGAGCGCATGCCGCACGCCATGTCCTATGCGCTCGATCTCGAAGGCGTCAGCGTCGCCGTGGTCGGCCCTTACACTGTCGAGCAGTCTATACGGAACGTTGAAATAGCACAGAAGTATAAGCCGCTCTCGGCCGAGCAACGCAAGGCACTCTTGGAATACGGCAGGAAGCTCGCGCCGACGCTCGGGCCACGATACGGATCGGTAGTGTAGAAGTGAAGTTCGCAAGGCGGCTGTCACTTGCGGCCATTGCCGCGCAAGCGGGAATCCATGCGGTTGCATCGCTTTCTGGATTCCTGTTCTTACAGGAATGACATGTGTGCGTGCCGGTCGCTTGAAATGAAACAGCATGAAAGTAGCATTAGATGAAGAATAGCAGAATAATCATATGGATAGTCGTCATAGCGTGTGCAACAAACGCTAAGGCATTAGCGACCGATTGGCCTCAATGGCGGGGGCCGTTTTTCAACGGATCCACGGACGAGAGGAGTCTCCCTGATTCCTGGGGTGAAGCTGAAAACGTCGCCTGGGTCAGTCCTCTTCCAGGTGTCGGCGGCGCAACACCCGTCATCTGCAACAGTAGAGTATTCGTCAGTTCTATGGTCGAGCGAGGTCCGGATTTTGTCGCTTTGTGCTTCGACGCCCGAGATGGCAAGAAGCTGTGGGAAAGGCCAGTCGGCTCGGATAGCCGCCGGTTTCCCCGCAACAATATGGCGTCGCCTTCTCCAGCAACCGACGGCAAATCCGTCTTCTTTCTGTACGGCAGCGGTCACCTTGTTGGCTTCGACTATAACGGCAGGGAGCTTTGGTCGCGCAACATCGAAGCCGATTACGGCAACCTCGCCCTCAAGTTCGGCTATGGCTCAAGTCCCTTACTGTATGAGGGCAGACTTTTCATTCTGGTTGTTCGCCGGAACATACCCTATCGTAAGCCCGATGCTGACGGCCCCCTGGATTCGTACCTGATGGCACTCGATCCGAAGACGGGACGAACGCTCTGGAAACAGCGACGTGCGACCAACGCCTTCGATGAGGGCATGGAAACTTACAGCACACCCGTGCCCTTTGTTCGCGGCGGAAAGACCGAAATCCTCAATACCGGTGCCGACTTTGTAACTGCCAACGATCCTGAGACAGGTGAGGAACTGTGGCGTTTCGAATACTGGACGCCGAAGGTCCGCGACTCTCGCGTCATCCCCTCTCTGGTCACCGGTGATGGGCTGATCTTCGGCTCACGACACAAGCACAACGGCGTATTCGCGCTGGCGCCTGGCAGCCCGCCGCGCATCGTCTGGGAATTTGACGCGCCCGTCCCGGACTGCAGCACGCCTCTGTATTACGAGGGACGCCTTTACGTGCTCGACGGCATAAAAAACGGAAAGGTGGTGACCTGTCTCGATCCGAAGACCGGCCGGCAATTCTGGCATGGCTTAATCGGGGGGCGCGGCCCCTGGCGCGCGTCACTGACTGGCGCCGATGGCAAGTTGTATTGTATTAATGAAACCGGAGAGGTCGTGGTGCTTGCGGCCGGTGGAGACGAGTTCAAGATCATCTTCGAGACCAAGATAGATGAAGCGCCCATCCAATCGTCAATCGCAGTCGCAGGCGGGCGGTTGTACATCCGCACGGCAAAGAATCTTCACTGTATCGGTAAATGGTCAGGTCAATCATGAAGAGAATATGTGTGATCATGGGAGTAGTCGTGCTGGCGCATTCATCGTCAGCAGCCCAGGAGATCTGGCCCGCCCGGACATGGGAGCGGGCGAGGCCCGAACAGGTGCAGATGGATGCAGACCTGCTGCATCTATCGCTTCTCTGCTGGCGTTATCAGATGGAATCGGCAGTAG
>Ga0209536_100008245_pt1 | contig 15646 bp, 15 predicted proteins | sample DeeMarSeWOR28_12_FD_187461 | JGI IMG/M metagenome (GOLD analysis project Ga0209536, IMG submission 187461) | Marine sediment microbial communities from White Oak River estuary, North Carolina - WOR-2-8_12 (SPAdes) (version 2) | ecosystem: Environmental > Aquatic > Marine > Intertidal zone >...
TGTAGGAAAATTTTCGCCGGTTCGGCCACTGAATGAGATTGTGGCATGACTTCGGGCAGTTCCAGCAACCTGTCCAGCGGTCCATGTGGTCGTACTTGAGGTTCCGCCATCTCTCTTCCAGCTCCCCGCTCCAGAAGTTCTTTCGACGTACACGGGCATTGCCCCAGGAGAAATTGTTGTGATGGAAGCTGTCATCTTCATCGGTGGCCATCCAGTCCCCGATATTCGGGTTCGCATCAAGCTCCTTCCTCAGGCGTGAGCACATCTCCCAGGCTTCAGCGGGGTGGGCGAGATACACGTCTTTTGTACCCCGGATGGCAATCGCCTTCAGCTTTTTGGCCCCCATGACCGGCCCGACCGTTCGAGCGGCGCTCGAGTTGCCACAATCGATCGACGCCATAATCACCCTATTCTCCCCGGCCGGACCAATGGCAGCCACCCAGGCCCTTTTGTCATTCAACTCATCCTTGATCAGGTTCTGCGTTTCATCCATAAGTCTTCCGCGGAGATGCTTGGCATCACGAATCTCGACCTTGTCATCGTGTATCGCCAGGTAGACCAGGTCGGGCGCTTCGCCCTTAATGACTATTCTGTCATAGCCAGCCATTTTCATTTCCGGCCCGAAAAATCCGCCCATCAGGGAATGCCCCAGAAATCCGTTCAACGGGGCAATCGTATCGACCGACACGCGGTTTGCGCCGGGAACGCATGTGCCGTTCAGAAGACCATTACCGAATATAAGAAGGTTGTCGGGAGACCATGGATCGGTGCCCGGAGGAACCCGATCAAATAGCAACTTCAAGTCCATACCGAGTCCCCCGAGATACAATGCCGTATCTCTAGGATCGGTCTCTACCTTATCGATGCTTCCCTTTGACAAATCAACTTCCAATTGGAAGCCTGTTTCAGCGTACCTCATTTTTTACCTCTCTAAGTTCTCTTTGCAGCCTGATATCCGGCCGCGCAGGTTGTTAATACTTCACGTGCTTTCACGGCACTTTCTAATGGCGAAAGGTCATTGAACCATGTCCGCCTTTCTTTTCCTTTACTTCAGGTCTTCCAGACTCGTCTCTCGCTGGAGGCGCCAAAGGAGTCTCTGTAACTGGAAGCAGCCAAATAATATCTTCCAGCGAATCCTTAAGAATCTGCTCCGCAGTTTCTTTATCCGGGGCTTCAATCTCCCTCTGGTTACAATAAACCCTAAAATACATGCCTTATCCTCCTCTAATCACTTAATACCCGTCCCGTAATTATTGTTTTTTTTATTTTCTTATTCCCTGCATAACAGCAGAGCAGGGCTCGTGATCAACACGGATTAAAGGGACTCCTGCCGAATCAGCTCCAGATTGCCGTTCCGGCAGAGCCCTTTTTCGCAATGGATAACGCCCCTATTTTACGGTGCCTTTTATGCGTCAGCCGTACGGATGGAGCACATGAGGGATTTCATGTCAGGATATCCCAGGATGCACTCCCTGCACTGGACGTCGGTAAGCAGGTTGGCATTGGCCTCTCCGGGCCAGCCATGGGGCACAAAGACCACACCCTCTGCCACCTTGTCGGTCACCGAGGCCTTCATCGTGACCTGTCCCCGATTGGTCTCCACAATAACCTGAGCCCCATCCGGAATGCCGTACGCATCGGCGGTCCGGGGCCCGATCTCCGTGACCGGTTCTGGGTAGGCCTCTTTCAGGGCCTTGATGTCTCGGTGCTGGCTGTGGGTGTAGTAGTAGTTGCGGTTCCCTGTGGAGAGGATCAGGGGGTACTTGTCCAGGAACTCCTTGGCAGCCCCCATGGGACTCCTTTCCGGTTCCTGATAGTCCGGAAGGGGACTGAAGCCCACCTGCTCCAGGGCCTCACTGTAGATCTCGATCTTGTGGGAAGGGGTGCGGAACTGTCCCTCTTCAATGCCGTATCGCTTTTCCTGGTAAAAATCCCCCTCAGGCTTTTCATTCATGAGATAGTCAAAGGTCAGTCCCGAGGGATGCAGCTCAAAGGTAATCAGCTCTTCCTCTGACTTCCAGGGGAACAGGTCCTCCATACCCAGACGCTTGCCCAATTCAGTGTAGAGCTTCCACTCGGACCAGCTCTCATGGAGAGGCTCGATACATTGCTTGCGGACCATCAGGTAGGGAATGCAGTGGCAGACGTTGTAGGTGTAAGCCACGCCCCATTTCTCCAGATGGGAACAGGCGGGCAGCACATAGTGGGCCTCCTTGCAGGTCTCGGTCATGAACATGTCATGGACCACCAGGAGGTCGAGCTTTCGAAAGGCCTCCCGAAAGGCATTGGTGTCGGGCATAGAAACCAGGGGATTGCCCCCCACCACCAGGAAGGCCTTCAGTTTATCAGGGATGCTCTCCGGCACGACCGTCACAACACCATAGGGGCTCTTGCGGCCCCAGACCTCAAAGAACAGGGGATACTGGTCCGCGCCCAGGGGCTCCCCTTCCACCTTCAATCCCACGTTGCCAAAGGCAAGCCGGGGGCTGATCACCCATCCGCCGGGCACATTGATGTTGCCTGTGATGACTTGAAGAATGGAAAAGGCGCGGCTGTTCTGGGTCCCGTTGGCCGTCTGATCCTGGGTACAGGTCCCCTGGAAGATGCTCGCCCCCTTTGTGCCTGCAAACAATCGGGCGAGTTTGCGGATGTCTTCGGCCGCCACCCATGTGATCTCCTCGGCCCATTCCGGGGTATACTGCTGCACGTGGGGGACCAGTTTGTCAAAACCGAGGGTATGCTCCTGGATGAATGCCTCGTCATAGAGCTTCTCATTGATAATGACGTTCATCATGGCCATGGCCAGCGCCCCATCTGTGCCCGGTCGTATCCTGAGGTACATCTCTGCCTTGTCTGCCAGCGGGATGTGCTTGGGATCAATCACCACCAGCCTGGCCCCCTTGGCCAGGTTTTCCTCCATGGCAAGCTTCAGGGGGAAATCAGAGGCATCCGGGTTGTGGCCCCAGAGGATGTACAGGTTGGTGTCCTTTTCTTCCACAGGGTACTTGCCGAAGGTGATCTGGCGGGTGCGGATGCGCATGCGGTAGCAGACACTCTCCACCGAGAAGAAATTGGGGGACCCGAAGGCGGCCTTGAACCTCTGGGTCAGGCCTGCCATCTCCAGGTTTTCCACCCCGATGGAGCCACTGAAAACACCCAGTATCTGGGGTCCGAATTCTTGCCTGAGCCGTTCCAGCTTGTCTGCTATCTCACCCAGGGCCTCGTCCCAGGAGATCGCCTCAAAACCGCCGTTTACCCGTTTCAGGGGCGTCTTGATGCGGTCGGGGCTGTAAATATTTTCAAGGGCATTTTCTCCCTTGGGGCAGAGCTTCCCCTTGTTGAGGGGGTGGGATTCCAGGCCCTCGATCTTCACGGCCCTCCCATCTTCCACCGTCACCCTGCAACCGCAGCTGTGATAGCAGAGCGTACAGTCCGTCAGTATCTCTTTTCTTTCTCCCATGACTTCATCTCCTTTCTTGGAATAAACCTTTATCAATGTCGCTTACCGATGATCTCTAGGCATTGGATGTTCTACCGGTCCGAAGGCCCGACGACCATTCTTCGTGTGCTTTTGAATTTCACTGTAAACGATAATTAATCTCTTGGGAAACCCCTTTTAGTAACTCGGTCAACTCCGGGATAGAGGCCTCAGGCACCTGGCGCGTCAGACCAACCGCCCATATGGCGGCCTGAAGATCCCTGCCGTTTGCCTTAATGGGTACGGCAAAGGCAACCATCCCCTCAATATACTCTTCCCTGTCATAGGCGATGCCCTGTCTGCGAACTTCAAGAATCTCCTCTTTATAGACCGCCTTATCGAGAATAGAGTAGGGTGTATATCTTTTGAGCTCAGTTCGGGAGAGGATCTCGTCGATTTCCTCGTCTGAGAGCTGTGACAGCATCGCCTTGATGCCGGCGCCCGCCAAGACCGGCATCCGCATGCCGATTTCCGATGATAATTTGATCCCATAGGCGGAATCCACTTTATCGATAAGAATGACCTGGCCATCGGAACGAAGCCCCAAGAACGCGGAAAGCTTGGTTTTCTCGTTGATCGTCTCCAGATAAGGATGTGCGGTCTGCACCAGCTCAGAACGCTTCCCCGCCATGTTTCCGAGAATATAGAAACGCGTGCCAAAGACAAATTTGCCGTCAGTTTGATTCTCTAAGACATTAAGGTCTATGAGCGTATGGATGATGTTGAACACCGTGCTCTTATTCAGGTCAAGCGCCACGGCTATGCGGCTGATGCCCATGGGTTCTTTGGATCGGGCGAGCAATTCCAGGATGGAGAAACACTTGTCTATGGCTGGCACTCTTTTAAATGAAGGGGGCATGAAAAAATCCAAATTTGTTCTTTATAGAAAACATATGTTCTTTATATGAAACGACTCCCCGAGATGTCAAGGAAAAACTGAAAAAATAGTGCAAAAGATTATTTTGGACGAGGGCTGGTGGGTGAAATGACCCCCTTTCCGGGCTTGGGTTGTCAATAAATATAAAAAATCAGGCAGATAAATCGAATTTACCCAGGGCCATGAGTCTTTCGACGCTTCTTCAATATTCAATCGTCAATATTCAATAATCAATCCCTATATCTGGGAAAGTCCGTGTAGCCCACCTCATCAAAAGAATACCAGACCTTTTGTTCTGCCGGTGGGTTCAAGGGCCAGCCATTGGCAAAACGCCCCACAAGATCTGGGTTGCTAATGAAAGGCCTCCCGAAGGAGATCATGTCTGCATGGTTGGCCTGAATCGCAGCTTCGGCCGTCTCCCGGGTGTATCCACAATTCCCCATGAGCGGCCCCTCGAAGACCTCTCGGAATTCTGCCAAACTCATGGCCTCTCCAAGTTCATGAAATCCGCAAGCGAGACCATCTACCACACGCCTCAACCATCCTCCATAGTTATTTGACATTCGGAAAGCATGTCTTACCTTTCCCTGGATATCCCCGCATGTGAATCAATTGTTTTGATTGTGAACTGGACAGCGTTAGGTACAGAGAAAAGTCGCCTCTCTGGGTAAAAATGAAAAACTTTATTCTCATTCTATTACTATTTCCCATACTAGGACCTCTGATAGATCTCGATGAAAGCTACGCTCAGACTGAAATTTTCATGGGCAAGGCCGTGAACAAAAACGGAGAGCCTGAGTATACGGAGCGCCATGAGGTCACCTACAAAGAGGGAAAGGTGATACGAAGTAAGACCACCTACACGGCTCCCTCTAACCGGGTCATTGGTGATCTGGTATCAGAATACATGGCCGATCCCCGGCTTTGCAGTTATGACTTCAGGGACATGCGGGCAAAATATGCAGACGGCGTGAGAGTCGAGGGAGATCGCCTGCGTCTGTTCCGTAGGCAGAACCCTTCAGATGAGGTGGAATGGGCCTATGTGCCTTTGATGGCGGATCAGATTGTGGGTCAGGGTTTTCACCACTTTATCGTCTTAAACCTGGAGGCGATCGCGTCCGGTGAGGTCTTTCATGTGAAACTCGTCATGCCGTCTCGTCTAAACCAGTACAAATTCAGGATTCGTAAAAGGGAGCGCAAAGCGGGCATTTTGTCCGTTCGCCTTGAAATTGATAACTGGTTTCTCAGGTTGTTTGCCCCCCACGTGGACGCGGAATATGATTTGAAGACGCGCCACCTTCTTCGCTACAATGGGATTTCCAATCTCTCTGATGCCTCGGGCGATTACAAGAAGGTGATTATCACATACAGCTATTGACGCGGTCGAAAGACCTTTCTCTCACCCCTGTCTGCTTTTCCTTACCCGAAAATATTTTGGGTCTGCGTATTGGGATGGTTTAACCCGTCAAAAGCGAGTAGAAAATGTATCAAAGGACTTGTGAGGAAATGCAATGCGGAACTTCTTAAAATTGCTCTTTGCACTCATGCTATTGGCCATGCTGGCTATGACAACGGCAGCCAGCCTCGACCGTGGCCTTTTCGAGGCAGTTGGTGACCTCTGGAACCACCTCTGGTTCAAAGCAACGCTGATGGATGCCTATCTTGGCTTCCTCACCTTTTATCTATGGGTGGCGTATAAAGAGAGGCGCTATCGTGGCAGAATTCTGTGGTTCGTCTTGATCATGTGTTTCGGAAATATCGCCATGGCCACCTATGTATTAATACAACTCTTCAGGATGGCCCCAGGTGAGACCATGGAAACGCTGTTGACAAAGAGAGTGACTTGATGATTTCGTCCTTCCCCCCCCTATCTGTGCAAGAAATCATGGCCATGATTGATAATGACCTTTGGTGAGCTATCCTGTTCCTCTGGGACACCACGGTCCGCGCCATCGGGGCCTGGTTTCTCTTGGGGTCCATCATGAGCCTGATCCTGTATGCACTGCTTAAACCCGGCATCTCCTGGTTAAAGATTTAAGGCACCTCCTTTTTGCACTGACTTTGAGCCGAGTATTCATGGTGGTCTTGACACAGGTCGCCAGTGTGGTATTTTGGCTCTCTTATCTATTTCATCTATATATACGCTCTCAAAACGGGTTGAGAATGGGTTATGCTTGAAAACTTAGATTCCACCTTGTTGGCGCGCATTCAGTTTGCATTCACCATCTCCTTTCACATTCTTTTTCCGGCCTTCACCATTGGTCTGGCCAGCTGGCTGGCGGTTCTCGAGTGGCGCTGGCTCAAGACGGGGAATAAGGTCTACGCCGACGTCTATCGGATGTGGGTCAAGATCTTCGCTGTCACCTTCGGCATGGGCGTGGTTTCTGGCGTGGTCATGGCCTTCCAGTTCGGCACCAACTGGTCAAGATTTGCGGACGCGGGCGGAAGCGTCCTGGGGCCGCTGCTGGGTTATGAAGTCCTTACCGCCTTCTTTTTGGAGGCCTCATTTCTCGGGGTGATGCTCTTCGGCTGGAACCGTGTCAGTCCCAGGATGCATTTTGCCGCAACGGTCATTGTCGCGGCAGGGACCCTGATTTCCGCCTTCTGGATTTTGTCGGCCAATAGTTGGATGCAGACCCCCGATGGGTTCCGGTTGGGTCAGGATGGTTTGCTCTATCCTACCAGTTGGCTACAGGTGATCTTCAACCCCTCCTTTCCCTACCGGTTTGTGCACATGATAACCGCAGCCTACCTGACCACCGCGTTTACCGTAGCGGGCACTGGCGCATTCTACCTTTGGCGGCAGCGCCACGTACGGCATGCCCGGGTGATGTTCGGCATGGCCATGATCATGGCCATCTTCGTGGCTCCCATGCAGCTGGTGTTTGGTGACCTCCACGGACTCAACACCTTCGAACATCAGCCCGCCAAGGTGGCCGCCATGGAAGGTCTTTGGGAAACCCGTCGTGGAGCCCCCTTGCTGCTTTTTGGTTGGCCGGATCAGGCCAAAGAAACCACCATTTACGCCCTGGAAATTCCCAAGCTCTCCAGCCTCATACTCACCCACGACTTGGACGGTGAAGTCAGGGGGCTCAAAGCGTGGCCTGCGGACGAACGCCCACCTGCGGCTCTGGTTTTCTGGACCTTTCGCATCATGGTGGGGATCGGCATGCTGATGATTGCCACCGGTTTGATTGCGATTGTACTTTATTTGAAGAAACGCTTGTTCGACACGCGGTGGTTTCAGTACTGGTGCATGGCCCTGACCCCTGCGGGGTTTATTGCTGTGCTGGCCGGATGGTTTGTCACCGAAGTGGGCCGCCAGCCTTGGATTGTTCAAGGGTTGCTCCGCACCGGAGATGCAACTTCTCCGGTGATGGGGTCGTCCATTGCCATATCCCTCACCGCTTTTGTTATTGTTTATGTTTTCGTATTCGGCGCAGGCAGCTATTACATTCTAAGACTTATCGGCAAAGGCCCTGAAGATGCGGAAGCGGCTTACGGTGATCATGGCGTGGAAAAGCCGCCGATCGTTACGGAGTTGGCTGGGGAAAAGGGGGAACGGGATGTTTAGCTTTGAAAGTTTTGTGGATCTGCCGCTGATCTGGTATGGTCTGATCTTCACGGCGATTTTCCTATATGTTCTGCTGGACGGCTTTGACCTGGGGGTGGGCGTTCTGTTTCCTTTTGCACCCTCGGATCAGTGCCGGGATCGCATGATGAATTCCATCGCCCCTTTTTGGGACGGCAATGAAACCTGGCTGGTGCTGGGCGGCGGCGGCCTGTTTGCTGCATTTCCGCTGGCTTATGCCGTACTGATGCCTGCCCTGTATATCCCGGTGATCATTATGTTGCTGGGTCTGATCTTTCGCGGGGTGGCATTTGAATTTCGCTTCAAGGCCACCGGCAAATCCCTCAGGATCTGGGATGTTTCCTTTCACTTCGGTTCTCTCGTGGCAGCCTTCACGCAGGGCGCAATTATCGGTGCCGTCGTGCAGGGGATCAAAGTAGAAGGCCGCAGCTTTGCAGGCGGGGCCTTCGACTGGCTCAATGCCTATAGTGTCATGACCGGCGTTGCCGTGGTCTTTGGCTACGCGTTGCTGGGTGCCACCTGGCTGGTGATGAAGACCGAAAATGAAACCCAGGTTTGGGCCCGCAAGTGCGCGTCCTATGTTATCGGTTACGTAGCCATATTCCTGGCGATTGTCAGCATCAGCATGCCCATCATGAATGCGGAAATCCGGGCGCTGTGGTTCAGCTTGCCCAATTTCTTTTTCCTCCTGCCCATACCTCTAGCCAGTTTGGTTCTCCTGATCATCATTTGGCGCGATTTGCATGGGAACAGGGAGTATCGCCCTTTTTTCCTCAGCTTTGGTGTATTTCTGACGGGCTATCTTGGCATTGCCATCAGCACGTGGCCCTATATCGTGCCCTTCCAAATTACGTTCCGGCAGGCGGCTGCTGCACCCGAATCTCAATCCTTGCTGCTGGTGGGAACAGTCGTCATGTTGCCGGTGGTGCTCGCCTACATAGGGTACTGTTACTACATCTTCAGGGGAAAGGCCTCCCATGAAAGCGCTTACTGAAAAACAGCGGCAATGGTTGTGGTTTGCGTCACTCTGGTGCGGCGGGCTCATTGCCGTTTTTCTCCTGGCCTACCTGTCCCGTTGGCTGATTTCAATCACCTAGTTTTATGAGGATTTGGAGGACGCCCCCCCTTTTCCCACATCATTTATCTCTTTTTTTCATGTTCTAATATTTCCAAGATTTCCTTATATCTTCTTGCTCTTGCTATATCTACTGGCGATTGACCTTTATGAATTGCCACTTGGGTAACATCGTCGTCCGTCAGTATTGGAGCCTTAATGCATCTGATAAATAGAAAATCTTCCTTCATTCTTATATGTATATTGGCTTCTTTCCCTATTAGATATTCAACTAATTCTTTATTTTCAATGGCGACAGCGATGTGCAGAGGCGTTGATCCATTCATGGCTGTACTGTTAACATCAAGGTCTTTGTCTACCAAGAATTTTACTAGAGCCAGATTTCCACTCTGTGCAGCGTGATGCAAAAGAGATGTGCCATAATGGGTTGTAATGCCAATTGCTGCTCCTGCTTCAACAAGGAATTTCACAACTGAGAGATTTCCAATCCAACATGCTGCAAATATCGGGGTAGCTCCTCTGTGATCCTCAGAATCAATCTCAGCACCACGCTCGACTAGATACCCTACGATGTTTATATCTCCGTTCATTGTAGCCGCGTGGAGAGGGGTAAGCTCTGCCTGCGGTACTTTTATGTCAATTATGGCGCCGCTATCAATTAGTTGTTTGACAATATCGAAATATCCTAAATAACATGCATGATGTAATGGGGATTGACCGCTTTTGTCTCTACAATTCACGTCTGTACCATTCAGAATCAATTCCCGCACCAAATTATGATCACCACTTATAGTAGCCTCTATTAAGTCGCACTCTTGCTGAGCGTGAGAGATTGAAAAACACAGAAGAACCATTACGATAATCTTCACTGTGTTGCTGAGTATAGTTTCCGCCCGATTCTTTTCTTTCACCTTCTCGCCTTTTGTCTTTTCTTTATTTCTATCCACCCCACATTTTTAAACCACGGCGTCACGGATAGTCCGCTTCCGCCCCATCCATCTAGGTCTTCTTGGTCTACGTATATACCTTTGATGGTTCTTCCACTCTCAGAATAGATCAGTAATACCCCGTTTAGGTACTCTCTAGTCTCTTGCGGATTAAATACTGAAATAATCTCTGGATTTAATGTATATGTTTCTTGAAAAGATAACACTTGCCTGGCAAACTTCTCATACCCGTATTTTTCCACATCGTTTTTCCCGGGATGACACCCCATTATCAAAAGGGATGTAAAAAGCAATATGACGATCACTTTTCTATTCATGGTTATACCGTAATGCGAAGCAGCTCCCTCCCGCCGGGCCTGCGGGTGCGCCATTTTGAACCCTACAGAGCCCTTTCAAATTCCTTTCTCAAGTACGCCCATTCTTGATCATCCATCTCCCACTCACAGTAGATGGCAACACCGGTGTAATTGCCTGGAATAGACTTGGATTTGCTTAGACCCGCATGGATGCCCAGGAGGGCATTCCGCAGGTTCTCAACCTGAGGAAAATGATATTTCACGCCCGCGTCGTCGTAAACCGGGATACCGAGTAATACCTTGGTGTCTCCAGACCAACTCAAGACATCTGACGTCCAACGTGACATCAGATGCTGGTAGGGCTTTTGCCATCTGATGGCGCTGTCATACATCATGACAGCCATCTGATCCACGCGTTGTGCAACCTGTCTGAAGTACGCTTCCTCCCAATGCACTTCGGCATGGGGATGCCACCGGGTTGGTGGGGGGTATGCCGCTACGGAAAGGATCTTGTCCTCGGGCATCGCCTGACGCAGTTCTTCCAATAGCTCAAGGAACCCTTTATTGCCTGAAGGCATGGGCTCTATATTGAGCTGGACGCCGCCCAAGCGGGGATGGGAACGGAGCAGGTGGGCAACAGAAGATACGAAGCTACTCCGCCACTGTGGCGATTGGGGAAAGCAATGCACATCGAGAACGCCTCCAATCCAAGGGAGAATCTTGAAATCCTTGAAATGGTCCAGGAAGCGCTCTGTCTGCTTTGGGTCGGCCTGGGCGATTTTGCCATTCCCATTGCTCGGACAGAGATGCGGGAAGACGTATTTCATTCCATGGCTGGCGAGGAGCTCCGCGAGTTCCTGAATCTTCTGACTTTCCCGGAACCGCCGTTTGTCGACGCGATTTCTGGAAAACCAGGGGTCATCTCCGAGCCAGCCATGCGCAACCCAGATCCCGTTTGACCCGAGATCATGCCTGCCGTCGTGTACGCGTTTCCCCGGCGTCCAGGCCAGATAGGCGAGGCCGAGAAAACCAGCAACAACAAACAGAGGCAGAATGGTGCGCCAGAGTGGACGCTTGAGAGAGTGCCACTTGTTCATGTCTTATAGGGCGAAATTTTGATCAATATTCAATCGTCAATAATCAATCTTAAAGGCACTTTGAACGCGCTTTCCCCAGCGCTTTTTTAGACGCTTACCATGGGCGCTCCAGCCTTTCCAGTTCTCGGGTCAGTGCTGCAAGCTCCTGCTCGGTGATTTTGCCATCCCCAATAAGATTCTCTATAGATTCATCGTAATCTAACCAAACCCAAAACCCCACGTGCTCTCCTTTTCGTGCCAGGTCGCGAATGTTTTCAAATCGCTGCCGCAAATCGATTTTCGTATCCGTGTCGAGATCTGATTTTTCGATGATGCCAATATAATCGGTGATATCGCTGGAGATGCCATACGCAACGAACTCATTCGCACCCAGAACAATTCCAACGACCAGCAGTGCCAAAAGAACGAGTGCGGGTATCAGGCAACCCATAATGGCTTTTTCCCATCCCTTTGTCCTTGAGCTTTGATCTGGGAAGCCGTGCACAATCCCGTAACTGCCCAACGCATCATTGCCTTGGTTCATTGTTTCTCCGTTTCTCATAGGTCCTCGTGCATCCCCTTCGAGAAATCCCTTTACTCCTTAAGAACCATGTCTATGCACATGACGGCAGCAAGAATCAATTGGCGAACCAAATCGTCTTCTGGGACAGATTCGGATATTTCCAGCACGTAGTTGTCCGCACTTGTGAACAATTCCTTGCCAATGCCCGCCCACTTCTTTGTGACGTGTGCATACTCGCTCCCGTTGTTAACGAATTTGAAATCCCAACCTGTCCATTTGCCATTCAATTGACAAATGGGCTCATCGTGGGCATCGAGCACATTGAAAGCGCCACCTATGGAAAAGAGTTTCTGCTTGAAGCCTCCTATGGGTTGATCATGCTCATCAAGAACGTTCACCTTTGATAAGAGCAGGGAAACCCCTCTGTTGACGCGGACCACCTGTTGACCATCCGGCGTTCTTATCTGAATATCAAAAGGAGTCATCCGCTTATAATCCGTAAACCTGAAGATTTTTGTGAGTAACCCCAGGTTATCTTCACGGCACTCCATGATAATTTGCCCTGTTTGAGGGTCATAGATGTCAAAGTTGTTTGCAGCCTTGAACATCCCAACGTGCTCTTTGACAAGGAATACATTTTTCTTCAGCAATTCGTGCATATTTTCCTCCTTTGTACTTGGCTCTGCCCCGAGCATCGAGTTAGGCTTTGACGCAATCCACTGCTTTTAGCTGCGGACAGGGAGGCCTTGAAGTAAAACAAGATCTTTGAATTTCAAGAAGCGTTTGCTCAGAACAGAATGGAAACCTTCTGTCAGAACAGGGGAGTGCATCTTTTCCGGGTGGGTCTCCTAGAAATGAGATGAAGAAGAGATTGGTTAATGATAAGATAGAACTGCCGAAAAGTCAAGTATTTTAAGCCACTTCCATAGTGGATGGCGTCAACGGTCGTCCTTGTTTACAGCTTGCCGGCTCCTCAATACAGTGCCACGATAAGAAGCACTTTTACCGATTTCAGCCTAAGGCTGTTTTCGGTAAAGAAAATTGGTGGTGGATATTGGCTCTTTATTGAATGCTTCTCTTTTCAATAATCAATCCTCAATATTCAATCCCAAAGCCGTGCTCATGCCAATTCCTTGGCCGCTTCTCTCATGAGTCTTCCAATGGGCATCCCCTGCGGACACCTCTTTTCCGCTTCTGAATAATCCCTGCTGCCCATAAGGCTTCGCGTCTCTTTTGCCATTTCATTATAAAGGGATCTGGCCTGTTCCCTATCTCCATAACCTCGGCTATACATGAGACAGCGCATCACATCGCGTATCGGGACATGGCCTTCAACGGCTGATTCGCATATATGTGCACAGCCTGCACAGTAGGTGGAGGCGGTTTCACGAGCATGTTGTTCCAGCAGCCTCATATCCTGTAAGGAAAGCTCAGTCCTGTCCAGAGCAGCGGCCACATTGGCCATCAAGACCCTCAAGCTGTCCATCTCGGAGCATATACTGGCAATGTGGCTGTTCTGCCACACAGCCTTTAGCCTGGCCTGTTCAGGAGTAAACCCTTTTTTGCGGAAGCTCTCGGTCAGCTTTAACGCCGTGTCAGTTTCCTCTCCCACACTACCAAAAATACCCCATGACCGGACGGCCTGCGTCTTCATAGCAGTGAGGCCAATGCCTGCTTTTGCGCATGCATCCACGGCCTTCTTCATTTGATCCGTGTGCATAAGCCTGTAATTGTAGGACATCATGATGCCGTCGATCCAGCCAAGCTTAGCCGCGTCCATCATGGAACTTTCCATATAAGAGTGGGTACTGAACCCGAAGAACCGGATCTTTCCTTCCCTTTTCCTTTTTTCAACCCACCCCCTGAATTCGTCAAAAGGGCGGAGTTCTGCGATCCCCCTGATACTGTGGACAAAATAAAGATCAATGTAGGAGGTGTTCATCCTTTCCAGAGATCGCTCGAGACTGCGGGATAGTCCATCCACATCTCCTGCATGAGACTTTGTGACCAGAAACACTTTTTTCCTGTCATCCGGGTGTTTGGCAAAGTGCTCCCCGATGCCCTTCTCGCTTCTCCCTCTACTGTAACTCTCCGCCGTATCCCAATACGTGACCCCCATCTTAATGGCCTGTCTAAACAAAAGTTGACTGGAGCTCATGTCCCATGATGTCCCTAGGCCAAGTATGGAAACCTTCACCCCCGTTTTTCCAAATGGGCGGGTGGGCACGAGCAACTGTTCAGAAGTTTCAGAATGAGACTTGCCCGCAGCTTTCCCTAAAGGGCCCATAGAGCCGAGCACCGATCCCACGCCGGCTGCACCCGCTGTTTTTAAGAACTCCCTGCGGGACCATTTCTTTTCTTTTTTTGACATACTCAATCTCCATTCCTAGATTCAGAACAATCAGTCCTTACCTAGAGTCATTTCTAATTTTTCGCGCACCCTCTCTGCCAAAGATTCTGCCTCCCCTTTATTCACCGCCTCATGCACCCCGGCCAGGGTGGACTTGTGGGTGAAGATCACTTCGTACGCCTCCGCAATCTCCACCACCTTGCATTTCTTGATCCTTGTGTCTGGCTTCACATCTTTGCCCCCATACCTCAGCAGTAATGCATGGTATTTCAGTGCAAGTTCTTCAGCCTCCAAAGGACTCTCTCGACGGGAAATAAAGGCCGTTAGCTTTTTCTGTCCCAGGCGGTACTTGGCCACAAACACCCGGTTGAGCCCATCAAAGCCAAAGGCGTTGGTCGGGATCATCGAAATACTGTTCTCAATCAGGTTGGACCGCGGAAATAGCGATAGTTCGACGATCGGTTTGACTTCCACCTGGTTTTCACGGACAAAGTTCTCCGCCATGGAGTGGATCATTTCTGTGACCTCTGCATTTTCTTTGGATGCTATGATTTCCACATAATAGGGGCCATGAACCAAAAAGAGCGCATCTTCTAAACTGCAGGAAAATTGTCCGAGCTTGACTGACTCGCACTCCTCCCGCCGCTGCATGCTGAAAACGGCAAAGGCATTTCGGACATTTCCCATGTCATAGACAAATAGGTCCACCCATAAATCAGGCTTGTCGGCTTTCACAAAACTCTGGCTCTTTAGACGCTGGAAGCCTGCGGAAAGGTATAGTTCTGCCTGCCCATCAATCTTTTCATAGAGAGTATCTGGATTGAAAATCTCCGGAGGCGTCTCAGGGAGAACGCCCTCAGGTATGGAGATCAGGGATTCGGCAGGGGCAGCCTTGCCTTGAGAATATGTCCCACCGGCAAAGATTATTCCCATTCCGGCCAAGGCCACCAGGATGGCCAGAACCACGAGGGCGATGAGAGCGTTGCGCAGGTTCATCGTATCACCTCCCTCTATTCAAGTATAAACTTAATTAAATTACCTCTTGATTTTTGCCCGCGGTATTCTTTACATTTTTTATACACCACTGATCAGGCTGAATACCCTGGATGGATTAATGAATTACACCCAAATAAAAGATTTTCGTCTTTTTCTCATCACTAGCTTTTCTGATTATTCGACCATCTGTTTGGGTATCGCTATTCTGTTCAGAGATGATTGGATCTTTCCCGAATGTAATTATTCTAGGAATTCATGTGGTGGTAAAGGATTTTTTTCCTTCGGTATCGGTGTTCGTGCTGCTCTGGGAGGATCAGAAACAAAGGCCGAAGAGGAGACAAATAAACAATGCAAATATTACTTTTTTTGATCAAATCAGGGGAGGAAAATTCACTGTAAAGTCCAACGCGAAGGGAGAGTTTATTAAAGCTATCCA
>Ga0209536_100008246_pt1 | contig 15646 bp, 10 predicted proteins | sample DeeMarSeWOR28_12_FD_187461 | JGI IMG/M metagenome (GOLD analysis project Ga0209536, IMG submission 187461) | Marine sediment microbial communities from White Oak River estuary, North Carolina - WOR-2-8_12 (SPAdes) (version 2) | ecosystem: Environmental > Aquatic > Marine > Intertidal zone >...
GAAGAGGTGGTGAGGATAAAGTATACGGCAACGGCCGTGGCACATCCCGATTTCATTCGGGCGCAGGTAGAGCTTGCAAAGATTGAAGATGTCCTCAAGAACCTCGAGGATTTGCGGGAACCGATTGTGGCCCGGCTCAATGCCGTTCTTAACCGGCAAAGCTTTGAAATGTTGCCGTGGCCGCGCAGAGAGAAATTTGTACCGGTGCAAATAGAACGTCAGAAATTAATAGAGCTTTTAAAGCAGATGAATCCTGAACTTGCGGCACTGGACTTCGAGCTGGAAGCGGCAAAGAGCAAAGTGGAGCTGGCGAAGAAAAAATTCTATCCGGATATAGGTGTGGGTGTCGATTCGATTCAGACGGACGGCGGGGATGACGCGGTGATTTTGATGTTTTCCATGAACCTGCCTATCTGGCGGGACAGTTACAAGGCGGCCCACGAGCAGGCGAAGGCGGATGTCAGGAGGACGGCACAGCAGAAGAGGGAGAGCGAAAACACGCTGATAGCCCGTTCGGAGCAGGTACTGTACGATTTTGAGGATAGCGAAAGGAAGATTAAACTCTATGGAGACATTCTTGTGCCGAAGGCCGAAGAGCTTTTAGGGGCATCCGAGACAGCCTATGCCGGCGGGACGATAGATTTTTTAAGCCTGGTAGATGCTCAACGGACGCTGCTTGAGTATCAGTTGCGATACGAAAGGGCGGTAACGGACAACAGGCAGAAATTGGCCAATCTGGAGTTGCTGGCCGGTACTGAACTGCCCGTCCGGCAGGAAAAATAAAATATATTTTTGAACAAGATAGGTAACGCCTTATTAGAAGGGTGTATTTGCCATGAAAAATAACGGAAAGAAATCACCGTTGCACAGTACGGGTGTAAAGATTGCACTTATAGCGATAATTGCATTTGCCGCGGGCTTTTTGATAAAGTCATATTTACAACCTTCTCCGGCTGAGGCAGAGCACAAGCAACCAGGCGGAGAAACTGAAGAACAGGGAGAACAGTGGTGGACCTGTTCAATGCACCCGGAGGTTCGCCTGCCGAAGCCGGGTATATGTCCCAAGTGTCCTATGGAATTGATTCCTGTGACATCTTCGGCCGGAGATATTGGCGAGAGGCAAATCTCCTTCTCTGAAGCGGCGATTAAACTGATGGAGATCGAAACAACAGCCGTAGAGAGGAAGTTTGCAACTGCTGAAATCCGAATGGTCGGCAAGATAGATTATGATGAAACACGGGTCAAACATATCACGGCTTGGGTTCGCGGCAGGATTGACCGGCTTTATGTGGATTTTACGGGTGTCAATGTCAAAAAAGGCGACCACATGGTCTATCTATACAGCGGCGAGCTGTTAGGAGACCAGCAGGCTCTGTTAGCTGCAATAGCGGGAGCAAAGAACGTAAAATCCGAAAGTTCGACCCTGGCGACAAGGTTAAAATCTGCAAATGTCGAGGCCGTCAGAACGAGGTTGAGACTGCGGGGCTTAACGGATAAACAGATTGCAGAGATTGAAGAAAGCGGCAAGCCTGTAACACACTTAACCATCTACTCCCCTATCGGCGGGACCGTTATTGAGAAAAAAGCAACCGAGGGAATGTACGTTGATGAGGGCACGCACATTTATACTGTCGCAGACCTTTCGCATCTGTGGGTGAAGCTGGACGCTTACGAATCCGATTTACCCTGGATTCAGTACGGCCAGGATGTTGAATTTACCACGGAAGCATATCCCGGTGAGGTTTTCAAAGGGAAAATAAGCTTTAGAGATCCAGTCCTCAACGCAAAAACCCGCACAGTCAAACTGCGGGTCAATGTGGACAATACCGAAGGCAAACTCAAACCCGAAATGTTTGTAAGGGCAGTTGTTCGCTCAAGGATTGCAGGCGGCGGCAAAATAATGACGCCAGAGATGGCAGGCAAATGGATTTGCCCGATGCACCCTGCCGTCGTAAAAATAGATGCGGGTGATTGCGACATCTGCGGGATGGATTTGGTTACTACAGAATCGCTTGGCTACGTCGTTGATGCGCCAAAGGAGGCACCTTTGGTCATCCCTGCAACGGCACCTTTGATTACGGGGACACGGGCTGTTGTTTACGTTATGGTGCCGGGCGCTGAGAAGCCAACGTATGAGGGCAGGGAGATAGTGCTTGGCTCGCGTGCAGGTGATTATTACATAGTTAAATCGGGCCTGGCGGAAGGCGAAATCGTCGTAACAAATGGCAACTTCAAGATTGACTCGGCTCTTCAGATACAGGCCAGGCCCAGTATGATGAATCCTGAGGGAGCTGCCGTACCGGGCCATCATCATGGAACGGACCCTACAGCAAAGAAATCCTCGGATGGCCCCGGTGAGCAGAAACTTTGTCCCGTGATGGGATTGGCGATTAACAAGGACCTCTTCACAGTGTATAAAGGCAAAAAGGTATATTTCTGTTGTCCCGGTTGTAAGCCGGAATTTGAGAAGAATCCGGAAAAGTATCTGGCCAAGCTGCCGCAGTTCAGGGAATAAGGATTCAAATCTTTTTTAAGGAGACACGAAATGAATAGTAGAAGGAAAAATGTGGTTACAGTATGTTTGTTGGTTGGTGTTTTACTGCTTGGAGTTATTGTACTGCAAGGGTGCAAAAAATCGGATTCGGATAGTACCACCGAGCAGGAAACGAAAAAGTGGGTCTGTCCTGTGCACCCTGATATGACTGCAAACAGAGCTACTAAATGCCCCAGATGTGGCAGGGATATGGTTCCTATGAAGGCGGAGCAGAAACCCGGGGCAACGTTGTCACCGACAAAGGAAATCACTGTAGCGGCAGAGCAAACGACCTGTCCCATTATGGACGCGCCTATTAACAAGAATATCTTCGTTGAATACAAAGGCAAGAAGGTCTACTTCTGCTGCCCCGGCTGTGAAGATAAGTTCAAAGCAGAACCCCAAAAGTATCTTGCTAAGCTGCCACAGTTCAAACAATAAAGATGGACGCAGGAATAAATGAATGAGCCGTTAAGAAATGTCGAAGGTCCGCAACCAGGATTACTCGGCAAACTCATACGATTTTGTCTTGAGAACAAGCTCGTAGTCGGGCTGTTCGTGATAATAATCGTCGGATGGGGATTTATGGCAGCTCCGTTTGACTGGGAACTCGGCAGGCTGCCTCGCAGGCCCGTTCCTGTCGACGCCATACCGGACATAGGTGAGAACCAGCAAATAGTTTTTACCGAATGGATGGGCCGTTCTCCTCAGGATGTAGAGGACCAGATAACGTATCCTTTGACGGTCTCACTACTTGGAATTCCCGGAGTAAAAACAATCCGCAGCCAGTCAATGTTCGGCTTTTCGTCGATATACGTTATCTTTGACGAGGATGTGGGCTTTGACACGGCCCAGAACCGTATTTTAGCAAAGCTAAATAGCCTTCCGACAGGATGGCTGCCTGAAGGTATCCAGCCGGCACTTGGTCCCTACGCCACCGCATTGGGACAGGTCTTCTGGTACACGCTTGAAGGCCGTGACCCCAAAGGTAATCCCGCTGGCGGCTGGGACCTGGATGAACTTAGGACGATTCAGGATTGGAATGTCCGGCTTGGGCTTATGAGCGCCGAGGGTGTGGCGGAAGTAGCATCCGCAGGAGGATTCGTAAAAGAGTATCAAATAGATGTGGACCCGGATGCGATGCGCGCCTACAAGGTTGGTCTGGGTGACATATTCAGGGCTGTGAAAGAGTCTAATATCGACGTTGGGGCAAGGACTATCGAGATAAACAAGGTGGATTACGTCGTCCGTGGTCTGGGCTTCATCAAGAAGCTATCGGACATAGAAAAGACGGTCATCAAGGTCAATGAGAATGTCCCCATATACATCAAGGACGTAGCAAAGGTCTCATATGGACCGGCGCTGCGGCGAGGGGCGCTGGATAAGGGCGGAGCCGAAGCGGTCGGCGGCGTGGTGGTTGTACAGTACGGTTATAATCCTCTTGAGGCCATCAAAAATGTAAAAGACAAGATTGAGCAGATATCGCCCGGGCTTGGTAAAAAAATCCTGCCCGATGGTACGGTTTCGAAGGTGACAATTGTACCTTTTTATGACCGTACCGGTCTCATTTACGAAACGCTCGGCACACTAAGTACGGCCCTCACTGAGGAAATACTGGTTACGATTATCGTCGTTGTCGTTTTGGTACTGCATCTCAGAAGTTCTTTACTGATTGGCGCATTGCTTCCTTTAGCGATACTGATGTGCTTTATCGCGATGAAGGTCTTTGGGATAGATGCAAATATTGTGGCGCTGTCGGGGATTGCGATTGCTATCGGTACGATAGTGGATATGGGTATAGTGATATGCGAGAACATCTTAAAGCATCTCGATGAGGCGGACCCCGGGGATAACCGGCTGGAGGTTGTTTACCGCGGAGCAAGCGAAGTCGGAAGCGCGGTTTTGACCGCGGTCTCGACTACGGTTGTTGGCTTTTTGCCGGTCTTTACAATGACGGGGCCGGAGGGCAAGCTGTTCAAGCCGTTGGCATTTACCAAGACGTTTGCCTTGATTGCCTCAATAATCGTAACCTTAACAGTAATTCCCCCGGCCGCCCACATTCTCTTTACAAGACAAGTTAACCTCAAAAAGGTCAAGAGATACATATTGGGATCTCTTCTCATTGCAACTGCTGTTGTGGCTGGTTTCTGGCTTCGGTGGTGGATAGGTGTTCTTATTGGCGCAATTGGACTTTATCATCTTTTAAAAGACCGTATTCCAAAAAAAATGAGCAATCGGCTCCCTTTACTTGCCAATGTGACGGCAATTATCGTGGTTGGCATAATACTTACCGACCACTGGCTGCCTCTGGGGCCTGCCAAGGGATTGATTCGAAACCTTATATTTGTGGCCCTGCTTATCGGAGGATTACTGTTATTTTTCAAGATTTTCCAAAGGTACTATCCACAGATTTTAGGGCTGTGCCTGGCCCATAAAAAGGTTTTTCTTTTGATACCACTTGGCCTTGTGATTGTCGGCGGATTTATATGGCACGGTCTCGGCAAAGAATTCATGCCTCCCCTGGACGAAGGCTCATTTCTGTATATGCCTACCACCATGCCTCACGCTTCCATCGGGGAGTGTCTGGATGTGCTGCAAAAACAGGACATGGCATTTCAATCTATTCCTGAGATAGAATCGGTTGTCGGCAAAATCGGCAGGGTTGAATCGCCTCTCGATCCGGCACCGATATCAATGGTCGAGACGGTCATCAACTACAAATCAAAATACAGGACCGACAAAAACGGTCGATTAGTCCTTGACGAAAATGGAAAGCCTATCCGCCAGTGGCGAGATGAAATTAACAGTCCCGATGATATCTGGGAAGAGATTGTAAAGGCCGGTCAAATTCCAGGGACGACTAGCGCGCCGAAGCTACAGCCGATTATGGCAAGAATAGTCATGCTGCAAAGCGGCATGCGTGCCCCGATGGGTGTCAAGGTCAAAGGGCCGGATCTGGAATCAATCGAGCGTGTTGGTCTGGAAATTGAGCGGTTTCTCAAAGAAGTGCCGGGCGTTGAACCGGCCACGGTAATAGCCGACCGTATTGTGGGTAAACCTTATCTTGAGATTGATATAGACCGCGAGGCCATTGCACGCTACGGCGTGAGTATCGGTAAGGTACAGGATGTTATTGAGGTCGCGATTGGAGGCAGGCGTATCACTACTACGGTTGAAGGTCGCCAGCGGTATCCGGTCAGAGTGAGGTATATGCGGGAACTAAGAGACCGGATCGAAACGTTAGGCCGGATTTTAGTCTCGGCGGCAGATGGCGCACAGATACCGCTTATCCAGTTGGCTAAGATTAACTATGTCAGGGGGCCTCAGGCCATAAAATGTGAAGACTCATTTCTTGTAGGGTATGTAGTATTTGACAAAAAGGAAGGTTATGCTGAAGTTGATGTTGTAGAAAATTGTCAGAGATACTTGAATGAAAAAATCGCAGGCGGCGAGCTTGTGATACCGGCTGGAGTAAGCTACGACTTTGCAGGCAGCTATGAGAACCAGGTCCGAGCCCAGAAGAGACTTATGATAGTTGTGCCGCTTGCACTATTGATTATATTTATGATTTTGTACTTCCAGTTTAAGTCCACTGTAACGAGCCTGCTGGTTTTTTCAGGAATAATCGTCGCATGGTCGGGAGGATTTTTGTTGATATGGCTTTACGCACAGCACTGGTTTCTTGACTTCAGCGTGTTCGGAGTAAATATGCGTGATCTGTTCGACGTCCATACTATCAACCTCAGCGTTGCGATATGGGTAGGATTTCTGGCCCTGTTCGGGATAGCCTCGGATGATGGTGTTGTGATGTGTACTTATCTGGAGCAGACCTTTCGTGGAAAACAAATGAAGAGTAAAAGAGAAGTGCGTGAAGCTGTGATTGCCGCCGGCGCCAGGAGGATTCGACCGTGCCTTATGACTACGGCCACTACTATATTGGCGCTGATTCCGGTGCTTACTTCGACAGGACGAGGCTCCGATATTATGGTCCCTATGGCGATACCATCGTTTGGAGGAATGACGATTGAGATACTTACCATGCTTGTTGTGCCGGTACTGTACTGTGCCGTCAAGGAATTCAGGCTCAAACCTTCTGTATAACCACCGGACGTGAATTCAACTTGAGGCCTAATCGTATAAGAGAGGTTTTTTCCGCCAGTCTTTGTCCTCATCGTGGCCGTATTTTATAACACGCGGCCTTCGCTGACGCAGACGGACAGATTCGATACCAAGGTAATAACCCGTAGATTGTGGATTACGTCCTACGCATTCGAGACGCAGGGTATAATTGCCGGGCTCAGGCCAGAAGTCCAGCAGGTGATATTCCCGCGTGGCAATGTCTCTGTTATACAGATCCATCACCCCGCCGAGTTTAACGCCGTTCAGGTAAGCCTGATATTTGCCGAAATCGTATGAGCGGGTCAAAACAAGGAGCAGCCGCTGCGGTTCTTTCTTCTTGATCTCGAAAGGAATTTGCAGCCATGCCTGCTCCTGGATTTGCGGCATATACAGCAGATGACCATTCGGATAGATGCTAAGGTTCTGGACAACCGCGTTGCCCTCGCCGTGGAATTTATCCTCAGTGTAGTCTCGGGCCGGGATGATCTTATCAAGATTCGGCAGCCTGCGTTTGTCGGCGCCCGGAGCGGTGGCCTTGAAGGTAGGCTCACCCGTCTGATACCAGAACGCCACGCTGGAATAGTCGTCCTCCCGTTCGTTCCAGCTATGACTTTTGTATTCGGGATTTTCGTCCGGGCTCATCCATCCGTAATGCTCAAAAGTTACCTTTATGCCTTTGTTAAAAACAATCGGGTCGGTAACGTGCCAGCGGTAAGCGCTGGTATGGCCGCCCACGATGCCCCATTGGTCGAAATAGGGAACGCCGAAATAGGGCGTGCTGGTCATCTTGAGTCCCCATGCACTGAGAAAATAATCCTCGGTGCCCGTGCCCCAGATAGACGGTTTCTTTTCTCCGTCTATATAGATTTTCTCATCACCCTCGCCGAACCATGAGGGGCTTCGAGTGCGCACCGCCAGCACCGTCCCAACATAATGTCCCTTGCCCTCTGTTTCAAGGACAACATAGTCACGCCCCTTAACGACAGGGTACTCCTGCCGATATTGAGTGTAGAAATAGGGCGTATCCTTTGGAAGTTTGTTTTTCTTAATCCAGTCTATATTGTAATAGAGCAGGCTGAGCGGCTTTTTGCCCTGGTTAACAACCTCAACTTTGGCGGACTTTCGGAAAGGCATGTGCCAGAAGCAATTGTAAGAATCTGCATCTTCAACGATAACGGGCAGGCTGATAACCTCACTCCGCCTCCCAAAACAGTTCGCAAAAAAATCACCTACCGGCGCCTCCACGCCGGGACGCTTGCTTCCATCCCAGTATATCCTCAGAAGCATCTCCTGGTGATTTGCGGAACCTTTTTTGGCCCAGGGATGAGGCTCCGGCCCCAGAAAAGTCATCCAGATATGAGTAATAACTCCCGGTCCCTTAACGTCCATCAAGACCTTTGTTTGCCCCGGAGCCACAGTGCTGTTGTCTCTGTTGCTTTGAGGGTCCGGCTCGGCATTCGGGTCGGACTTGCCATCCCGGCGAATCCTGCCCGTCGAGGTCGCCCGCATACTCCGGCCCTGGTGAGGTTTTGCCAGCTCGGCTAAAAAATCCCCTGACGAAACATGGGAAAAACATAAAAGAAGTAAAAGAAGAAAAACGGTAAATGCACGATTTTTCATTGAGAGACTGTGATTGACATTAATCATTTTTACACCTCATCATCATAAAATTTGCATGACCGGATACTCATACCATAATCCTCGTCAGAAGAACATATGGTTCAACTCACGATTTGCTATTTTTATTCGGACCTCTACAGCGGCTTGATTCTAATGTTACGGTACCATACGTTTGCGCCGTGGTCCTGGAAACCGATGTGCCCTTCGCGCTTGAAATCCTTCAGGGCCGTGTTGAACTTGTTTTTTGAGCCATCAGGTTCAGGATTCTTATTTGGCTCTGTCCATTTGTTCAGGTCCATATCAATAATCTGCTCACCGTTCATTACGATGGTGATTTTGTTATCAATAGCGGTAATCGTAACATGGTTAAACTGGCCGTCTTTAGTCATCTCTTTGCTTGGAGCAAGGGCGTCGTAAATCGCACCGCAACTGTGCTTGCCGGGATTATTGACGCGCTTGTAAACCTGCATCTCGATGCCGGTCTGCACGCAGTCCTTCGGGTTGTCGGTGCGGAAAAATATACCGCTGTTGCCTTCGGTTTTGAATTCGAGGTCGAGGATGAAGTCTCCGAATCGTTCTTTGGACCATATCATGCCCGCGTTGGGCTTTCTTGTTATCGCGCCATTTTCGACGACCCAGTTGGGAGAGGGTTTTCCACCGCCAGCGTTCTGGAAGTTGGTGAGGTCCTTGCCGTTGAAGAGTTTCCGCCATCCCGTACCGGAGTTCAGCATAATATCGACTCGCGGCGTATTGTGGTTGTAGGGCTTTAGAAGAATGTCCAGGTTGCCATCTCCATTTAGGTCGCCGAGCTTGCCTTCGTGAATGCCCTGGCCTTGGAGGATGACCGTTTGTGTGAAATTTCCTTTTCCATCACCGTACCAGATATAAATCTTGGCCTTGTCACCGGCGCCGGGATTGCCCATCTCGCCAATGAAGATATCGAGGTTACCGTCACCGTCAATATCCCTTATTTCACAGGTATGCCCGTGAACAACGTAACGGAGCTTATGAGCTATCCACTTTTTGCCGTTCCATTCGTACCAGTTTGCATCACCATCAATGTCACCCGGGCTAAAGACCACCTCGGGTCGTCCACCTTTTACCAGTTGGCCGGCCGCACACTGTGTAAACGTCATATCACCGTCGATAACGTTTTCCGTATAGTTGCTGTCGGATGTGTGCTTAAACCATCGACCTCCGCCGACAATGTCGAGTTTTCCGTCCAGGTCGATATCCACCGGGATTGAGGGAAAGCCCTCGCGTTCTCGCCCGGACGACCATGAGTAAATCGTGGTGGAAGGCCAGGGCTGGACGGCCTTTGGGTCTGCGGGAATTTCAAAAAGAAGTAAACTTTTCGCGCCCTGGTTCCAGGAAACAAACTCAACGTCACCATCTCCGTCGTAGTCCCCGAAAGTCTGGTCGTGGTGTTTGCGGGCACCAGAATTTTTAATAAAACGCCTTGCCCACGGCTTTTTAAAGTTCGGATTGGGGTTTTCCCACCACCAGATATTGTTGCCGCTGTAATCCTGGCCGAATACAATATCGAGGTCTCCATCTTTATCGATATCAAAGAAGTCGCCCCCCGCCTCGGGATTCAGACGGGTATTGTCGATGACGAATTTGTCCCAGCCTTTACCGTTGTATTTGTACCACACCACTGACGGAGTACGGGTACGTTCGCCGATAACAAAGTCATCAATGCCGTCTTTGTCAATGTCGAGGATAAGACAGCATGTCTGCTGCTTGCCGTCACTTGGTGCGGGCAAATCACCGGTTGAACTGCTTATGCGCGTCCAGGTTAAATCCTCGGCCGTTGCGAGCGATCCAAAAGAAAAGGCCGGCAATAAAATTAATGTGATTAAAAGTTTCCGTTTTTTCGTGTCTTCCATAATCAATATCCTCCGGAATAGAAAATTGCTCTTGTTAGATGGGCTCCATGATAAAGAACAGGCCTGAAATAATCAACAACTGTTTCAATTTTGATGAACAATTTCGCCATTGTATTAAATGGTGTTTTCGGTAATTCTATTGTGGTCTGGCCTTTGAATGAGTATAATAACCGCTTTGGAAAGGGAAATATCTTATAAACGGACGCGTATTTGTATGTTAGCGTTTTTAATCACGGCAAATTTCTAATGGAGGTTAATAAATGCAAAGGCGTGATTTCCTAAAGGCTATCAGTTACGGGGCTGCCGGTATGGCATTTTCTGGATGTGCAAATGCCGCACAACGAAAGGGATTTGCAGCAAAGAAAAAAAAGCCCAATATTGTATACATAATAGCAGACGACCTCGGTTATGCGGAAGTAGGCTGTTACGGGCAGAAGAAGATTAAAACGCCCAATATCGATAAACTGGCGACTCAGGGGATGAAGTTTACGCAGCACTACTCCGGCAATCCCGTTTGTGCGCCCTCACGCTGTGTCCTGATGACGGGAAAACACAGCGGCCACGCACAGGTCCGCGCCAACAAGCAGGTCGGTGGCGACGAGGGATGGAAGCTTGGTTCAACTATAGGCGGCCAGTGGCCCTTGAAGGCCGGCACCGTCACGGTCGCAAAAATCTTAAAAGATGCCGGTTACACTACGGGCGCTTTTGGGAAATGGGGTCTTGGACGCGTGGGTACAACAGGTGACCCGAACAAACAGGGTTTTGACCATTTCTTTGGCTATATCTGTCAGCGTCAGGCCCACACGTATTATCCCAACCACCTCTGGCGCGATGGCAAGGTCCAATGGATAGACGCGAACAAGGGCGGCAAAGAGGGGGCATATTCACACGACCTTATCGCGAACGAAGCGCTGAAATTTCTCAAAGCAAACAAAGACAGACCCTTCTTCCTTTATGTCCCCTTTACCATACCTCATGTCGCGCTCCAGGTGCCTGAAGATTCGCTGGCAGAATACAAAGGCAAATGGCCCGACCCGCCATACACGGGCGACAAGGGATACTTCCCCCATCCGAATCCACGGGCGTGCTACGCGGCAATGGTGACTCGAATGGACAGGGACGTCGGCCGAATTATGTCTTTATTAAAAGAGTTAAATCTTGAAGACAATACTATCGTTATGTTTACAAGTGACAACGGCCCGACCTTCAACGGGGGTTCGGACTCAGAATTTTTCGAAAGCGCCCGTCCACTTCGCGGCTTAAAGGGCTCGGTTTATGAAGGTGGAATACGTGTGCCGTTTATCGTTCGCTGGCCGGGCAGAATCAGGGCGGGAAGTACGAGTGACCATATTTGTGCCTTCTGGGACTTTTTGCCGACCTGCTGCCAGCTTTTAGGTGTTGATGCCCCGGGTGATATAGACGGCATATCCATATTGCCGACCTTATTGGGTAAGCGCGGCAAGCAGAAAAAACACGAGTATTTGTACTGGGAATTACGCGGCCAACAAGGTGTTCGAATGGGAAAATGGAAGGCGGTCCGCGCAAGGCTAAAGAGAAAAATTCAACTCTATGACCTCGATAAAGATATCGGCGAACAAAACGACGTAGCTGATGCAAATCCCAAAATCACGGCAAAAATGGCTGAGATTATGAAGACCGGCAGGACCGAATCCGACGTCTTCCCAATGCCAAAACCAAAATCTTCAACTGCGTGACTACGTTATACCAATTGTGCTTAGTTAATGCGCTATTCTATGTCATTACGAGGCCATCGAAGATGGCCGTGGCAATCTCAAATATTCGACGAGTGGCAGCCTCAAGCGAAGCTTGGGGATGGCTTCCTTCCAGTTATGCAGAGCGCAATTATTAAATACAATTGATGTTAGACGAAGTATCTACCATAGCTCGCCTTTCGTTTTGAGTCTGGTGAATTGATAGAAATCTAAATCCGCTAACACTTACTGAAAGTGGCCATTCTTATTGGCTTTCTTTAAGGATCTCCATTAGCTCGTCGTCTGTCAACTGAATCGGATTGCCCTTCATACTGCTTGACTTTTGTGCCTTGGCAACTACTGTTGGAAAGTCCTCTTCTTTCAATCCGAACTCGGTCAGCGGCGGCACGGTAAGGGCCTTGCACAGATTCTGTATCCATTCGACTCCGTCGGCGGCCCGGGCCGAGTCTTTGCCGGTCAATATCCGGGCCACTTCATCATACCGGGCCAATGCCGCAGAAGTTGGTTCCCGGCTGTGCAGGGCCTCAACATTAGTTTCGAAAACAAAAGGCAATAGCCTGGCGCATATAACTCCGTGCGGCGCAGAAATCATCCCGCCCAATGGACCGGCAAAACCGTGGACCGCCCCGAGTTTGGCGTTTGCCAGTGCCAGCCCGCTAAACAGAGCTGCCAGCGCCATGTCCTCACGTGCGTTTGAGTCGCCGCCGTTCTCATACGCCTTTCGCAAGGACCGCGCTGCCCGTTTCAAACCTTCCCGGCAGATACCGTCCGTCATCGGATTTGCCCTGTTGGACACAAATGCTTCAATCAGTTGCGTAAGCGCATCCAGACCGGTGCTGGCGGTTGTAGATGGCGGCATCGAGTGAGTCAGTACCGGATCAACTAAAGCCAAGCGGGGCAGCATCAAAGGGCTTCGCATACTGACCTTGACCTGCTTTTCGGGTACTGCCAGCACGGCATTGCGGGTAACTTCAGCTCCGGTTCCCGCTGTGGTTGGAATCGCTATATAAGGTGCGGGTCTTTGTGTAAGTGGTTTGCCCTCACCGACAACCTCCAGATAATCCAACAGCTTACCGCTATTGGTCAGCATTGCCGCGACCGCTTTGCCGGTATCGAGAACGCTTCCCCCGCCGATGCCGATAACCAAATCACTTTTCCCCTCACGCCCCTGCCCTGCCGCCTCGGCTACCATAGCGGTCGTCGGCTCTCCGGACACACTAAACGTGACATACTCGATCGCGTGACTTTTCAATTGTTCAAACAGCGGCCCGGCTCGCTCAGGACTGCGCCCTGTAATAACAAAAGCACGTCTCCCTAACCCGGCCGCTTCGGGCCCAACTTCCCCTATTATCCCGGCACCAAATATGATTCGCGTTGCTGTGGCAAATTCAAATCTCATGATTACCCTCACCTGTCGCCGAATCCTGCTACTAACCCCAACCCTGCTCGTCCGGGAAGACGTTGGTGTACTTAATACTCGTGCGCGGCTCGGCCATCATATCAGCCACGGTATCGCGCCATTTCTGATAATGTGCTGTCTCCTTATGTTTCGCCGGGTCGTCCGGTGTGCGATAAACCTCGACCAGCAGAAAACGCGTGGGGTCATCCTGCTGTTGGATAACATCAAATCGGGCAATGCCCGGCTCCTGTACGCTGTTGCGGGCGTTCTCAAGTGTCGCGGCCTCAAAGGCCTCGACCTGCTCGTCCTTAACATGAACGAATACATGGACTATAAACATAATATCCTCCTTAAAGGTTTCAATTTTTCACGCCGAATTCTACCAGATACAGTAAATATAGACAAGCCACCCTTCTCATGGAGGAGATTAAAGAAGCCCCGGAAACTTTAAAAAATAATCAATCATCATTTGTTCTGTCATTCCCGCGAAAGCGGGAATCCATTTATTTATTTACCTAAGCAACCGGTTTTCTAAATTCTGCATTCCCTGGCCCGTTAGAAGTAGGCGCCGAAAGCGCCTTTTTACTTTCTAACCGGGCCCAATTCTACATCCCCATAATAATCATTATTCATCCTTAATCATTCCCTTCGGGTGGCAGCCTCAAAACCGAAGGCTTTGGGGATGGTAATCTAAAAAATTGTTCAATCATCATTCATCCTTAATCATTTATTTGTCCTGCGCGTGCCTGATTGGTGGACGGGAATCAAAATTGTTTAGCTACAGTGTTAGGCTTTACCTATGACGATGTAAGGGTGATATTAGGTTTAATCTTGTGGCACGGGCATCTTGCCCGTGGATAAAGCGTTTTCCGAAATAAATAATCGTTAGCATGGGGCTTGCCACCTCAATTGTTCCTTAATATATCGCAGATAAAAGGTGATTTGCCAAAGTTGAAGCGTTCCGCCATTCTATGTGCGTAAAATCCCTCTGAAAGCTTCGCCGGTAAGTTCTTTGAGATATCTGAGCCAGAAAAAAGGGCTGCAAGCAAATACTCACAACCCTTTTTTTAATTCCTCATTCTGATAACCTACAGCGTTCTGCGTCTGCGCAACCAGCCAACAAAGCCAATACCGATACTGCCGAGCAATATTGCAGAGGGAGCGGGGATTACACAACCGCTGATGCGAACCCACTCGATCTCGGATTGGTTACGCAGGAGGTTGATACCTATCGGTTCGAAGGAAGTCAACTGGTTGTCCTGGAGAAAGTTGTGCCAAACCTCTTGCCCATCAATGCTTAATGACCACCAGCCGTCTGCATCACGAGCCCACGCAAAATCATGCCATAAATTCGCGTTGATAGAATAATTGTACCACTCTATCTGCCCATCTATGACACTATGAAACTGTGCCCATTGGTTTCCTTCCCCGTAATCACCAAAGACGTAACGGTCGGCATAGTCATCCCCGCTAATCAAGATCACCCATGCTGAATTAGGCCACTGCGGTCCTGATTTGGCACGCATTTCGACCTTTAGTTCACCTATATTGCTGAGCTGTAGCGGATACGTAAGGTACACGTTAAGTCCCGGGTCTTGGGAATACCCGCTGCCGACTCCACGAAGCGAATATCCCTCAGGAGAAGATACGACATCCGGAGGATTTGTCGGATCACCTGTTTCCGGATGTGTGACGCTCCAACCGTCATAGTTACCATCATCAAAATCATCAAAGAAGAAAACAGACATGCTGCTCCAAGACACACTTGAACAGAATAAAACAAATACTGCTAACAAAAAACCAATTTTAGAACCTTTCCATACCTCATTTGTTAATCCTCCAAAAAATTACCAATACTTTCGCAACAAAACACGATTCTTTGGGAAAGCTTTAAACGAAACCTCCTTGAGCCTTCTCAACACTATTCCTCAACATAACTTCATTCATCTATTGGATTATTGAGAAATCGTCAAGAAAAAAACACCTTTTTGGTCATTTTTTGTTCTCTTTTGCGCATTTTCTTCCTTTTCTCGCATAAAAAACACCGTTTTAGCCTCGCATCTACGCATTTCTACCTGCGGTTCGCATTTTCTTCACTCACTCCGGCCCTTACGTTCATCCAAATAATCAATCATCAATAATCCTTAATCATATATAAAATGCCGGACATTTCGGCCTAGTTTACAATAATCACTTACCACTTATCCTTAATCATTTATTTGGCCTACGGTAGAAATGCGGATTGAGAATGTAGAATTGGCGACAAAAAAAAGATCAATTCTTGCCTTGTTTTCGCTTTTGAAGTTTTTTCAGTTCGTCGGTTCCCTTTTGCCAGTATTCCAATTTCTGAGCA
>Ga0209536_100008247_pt1 | contig 15645 bp, 17 predicted proteins | sample DeeMarSeWOR28_12_FD_187461 | JGI IMG/M metagenome (GOLD analysis project Ga0209536, IMG submission 187461) | Marine sediment microbial communities from White Oak River estuary, North Carolina - WOR-2-8_12 (SPAdes) (version 2) | ecosystem: Environmental > Aquatic > Marine > Intertidal zone >...
TGAACGATATTCTAAAAAGCCATGGACATGTTCTCTTTTACGCGCTTTTGTTTGCGAGTTCTTGCAGATCTCAACGAAATTATCCGGCGGATGAAACGTAATGTTATTCTGACAATAGCTATAACCACACCAAGGCCAAGCCTGAGATAAGAAAACGATATCGTTACGACACGTATGTCTTGATGTTTACAGTCCCAATTTGATATTTGTCAATTGAATGGATTTCTGATCATGGCCAGAGGTAGGTTACCAATGGACCCGCCTTTATTATTTCCTTTGCAATGCAATTAAGACCGGTACCCAAAGAATAAAGTTCGCACCTACTGTAGAACTATTTAACCAATTATTTTTATGAGGTGTTTATAAATTTTTTCACTTTTTTTATTGAAATTCTTTTCTGAAATATTGCAGTTTATAAATTCAAATTTAAGATGATCCATTTCTGCATCTAGCATTTCACACATATTTAATTTTTCTGAAAATATATCAAATATTTCTGCGTATTCTTCATATGTGATTTTTTTGTCCATAAATCTTTGTTGGTTTTCATGCATTATATTTATTTTTTGGATTCTAGCCAACGTTGCTTCTTTTTCCATTTTTATTCCTTTTGCCGCTTGTTTTGAAATTCAGAGATTTTCATAATCCGTCATTTTATTAGTGATTGCTTATCAATAGTCAGGTTATCAAGAAGATTAAAATTGTCCAAAAAGCAACACAGACAAAAAAACTAAGTATAGCACCTTTAAAGAAATCGCTCGGTTCATTTTGATTTTCTAAATACCTTTCCAATATATCTTTATCGACGAATGGTATAAAATCTTCTTCAGGGCATGCAACGTTTTCTTCGAAATTTGCTGTTATGCAGCTAAGGTCTTTTTGCCATTCTCTTTCTTTGTTCCTGTTCATTGTTATATCCTTTGTATATGTAGTTTTGCCTACTGTTAATCTATTTTGCCTAACTACAAAGTAAGACATTGATTTCATTTGTCCTGACATATCGTGCCAACAGCTTGACATATCGTGCCAACAGCTTGACATTTCTACGAACAAAGTGATACGGATCCGCAGAGTAATTACTTAAGTAAAATAAATTAGAAGGATTATCCAACATGACAGCTACTTATCTATTAAGTTCAGAAAATATCCTTTGGGAAATTTTGAATAAATACGGTCATGACCCTGAGCCCTTTTTCTTTGAAGAAGGTGTGAACAAAGATATGCTTTTTGAGGAAGGGAAGCGTATTTCTTTTAATCAAGTCAACAACTTGTGGATAAAAGCCGCACGATTAATAGAAGACCCGTGTTTCGGTTTAGAAGCAGCTGGCTTTTGGCATCCTTCTTATTTCGGTGCTTTAGGGTATGCTTGGTTGGCAAGTACAACTTTGCGTAAAGCTCTGGAACGCTTGGAGCGTTACGTACATATCCTTTCTGAAAAAGCCGAGGTAAAGTTAGAGGAGCGAAAAGATGGTTTGAGTCTCATTTTATCAGATTCAATCCAGCCACCGGCATTTATGGATTCAGGAATGGCATCAATCATATCTGGGTGCAGGTTAAACTGTGGCGAAGACTTTCGCCCCCTATCCGTAAATATTATCCACGAAGAACCAAATTGTTCGGGTAGGTATTTCCAACTTTTCAAGGCGCCGGTATACTTTGGGGCTGAGGACGATAGCATACTATTTTCAAATGCAGATCTTGACTTAAGACTGCCGAGCGGCAATCCGCATCTCGCAGGTATAAGTGATCAACTGATGATAGAGTATACGGCCACCCTAGATCGTGAAAACATCATACATCGTGTTAAGTACGCAATCATTGAGCATATACATGACGGAAAAATCACCGATGACAAGATCGCCAAGGCACTATTTTTGAGTGTAAGGAGCCTACAGCGAAATCTTAATAAATTAGGAACCACTTTTGGGTCTATATTGGATGAAACGCGCAGGGAGTTAGCTGAACATTATGTGGGCAACCCCAAGGAAGACTTGACAGAAGTCGCATTTAAATTGGGGTATTCAGAGCAAAGCTCATTTTCGAGGGCCTTTAAACGGTGGACGGGAATTTCACCAAGTGATTACAGGTTTGGAATTAAAAACAAACCATAAAAACCTGGCAAAATTTCTCAGCGAATTCAGACAGATTCTAAAAGACTTCTTCTCGGATATTTATTGTTTGAAGCCAGGGCTGGATGAATATAGGGAAAACTTGTACCGGAGGAGTTTATTCCAATTTTGTCGGATGAGCTGTTGCACGACATCAAATGACCATTCACCCACAAGATCTCGCCCGTGGTCGGCTTCTACTTTTGATAAATTTATTTTGTACCAAGTAGAACATGATAATAAACCACTCAATGCGGAGCATGGGTGATAATCAACCTTTGGGTAATCTTGATTCAATTTGTCCGGGGAAACATGGTACCGGCATCCAGATTGTAGCAGGCAGAGATACAATTTATACAAGAGATAACCATGATATGAGTCCGTAGCAAAAACTGGGTGATTGACAATCCGGATCACCCTTGGTAGTTTATCACCGTAATCTTGACGTTTATTTACGGGATGGCATGCCTGAATTCCGCTTATCACGTGTGATTTTCGAATCTCAAAAAAATTATAATGATTTACAGTTGCGACTCCTGGTCTTTTTCATGAGGTTAACAATTGGTGAATAAACAACAGAAAGTTAAGGTCCGACGCTGGAAGCCGGAAGATATTTCCAAAATCATCGAGATACAAAGAGCGGCGTATCCCAACTTTGCGGACAGTGACTTGTGCGACGAACGCAACTATCGTCTCCAGATAGAGGCTTTTCCAGACGGACAGATACTTGCCGAGATTGGCAACCGAGTCGTGGGTTACGCGACCTCCTTAATTGTTCAACTTTCTGATGAATCCCCCTGGTATTCCTATGCAGAGATTACAGGGTTAGGTACCTTCAGCACCCACACCTCCAGTGGGGACACACTATATGGGGCTGACATAGCCGTACACCCCGACTATCGGGGACATGGCATCGCGGGCAAGCTCTACCAGGGCCGCAAACGGATCATGACCCGGTTTAACCTAAGGCGCATGGTTGCCGGCGGACGCATACCGGGGTACAAAAACTATGCGGGTAAGATGTCTCCCGAAGAATATATAGAGAAGGTTAAATCCGGTGAGTTAAAAGACATGGCATTAAATGCTCATCTCAAGGCCGGTTACGAGGTCAAAGGTGTTCACCTGGATTACATGAGTGACGAAGCCAGCCTGAACTATGCGACCTTAATCGAAATGCCAAATCCCAGCTACAGGCCAACACGGCGAAAGATTGCGGCTTCCGCCATTAAGCGTCCTGTTCGCAAGATAAGGGTATGTGCTGCCCAGTACTTGATGCGGAGGATCAGCAGCCTGGACGAGTTCGAAAAGCAGGTCGATTTCTTTGTGTCTACTGCGGAGGAATATCATTGCCATTTCCTGCTGTTTCCAGAACTCTTCACCGCACAGTTGTTCAGCATGATGCCCCCGGATCTGGAGACAGATGAGGCGGTGATGAAGCTGTCCGAATATACGGAGCGTTACGTGGAAATGTTTCGAGAGATGGCCCAAAGGAGCGGTATTTTCATCATCGGCGGTTCCCATCCTGTGCCCACCGAGGAAGGGCTGATCAACGCTGCGCATCTGTTCACCCCTGGCGGTGACGTTTACACCCAGGAAAAACTTCACATCACTCCAGGAGAGAGGAAGTACTGGGGCATCAGGCCCGGGAAAAGTTTAAAAATATTTGATACCGGACTTGCACGCATCGCCATTCAGATCTGCTACGACGTGGAGTTCCCCGAGCCTTCAAGGCTCCTTACGCTGTCCGGCATGGAAGTCATGTTTGTGCCTTTCAGTACCGATGAGCGCAAATCCTACATGCGGGTGCGCTACAGTGCACAGGCCCGCGCAGTGGAGAATATGATATATGTCGTGCTCTCCGGCAACGTGGGAAATCTGCCCCAGGTGCGAAGCTTTCTTATCAATTACGGAAGGGCGGCGGTGCTCACGCCCAGCGATTTCGCATTTCCGTTGAACGCCATACAGGCTGAAGCCGAGTCGAATACTGAGACGGTGGTCATTACAGACCTGAACCTGGGTGATTTGGCCATGCAGCGGGAACTCGGTTCGGTTACTCACCTTCGCGATCGCAGACCAGACCTCTACGAAATCACCTCTAAACTGCCCATCGAGATCGTTCGCATATCCAGATAAAATTGTCTGTTTTTATTTTGTAGGAAGCAGTCTGTTTTTTTGCAAATCTTTGATCAGCACGTCAATGACATCGTCAATGATTTGATTGATTGAGCCCGGGTCTAATGTTTCGGACTGTCCGGACCATATAAGTTTTTCCGTTTTGACATCGTAGAGATTGGTTGCGAGGCGGACAAGGGTTTTTGAGAGATAATAACCCGGTTCATGAGTATGGTTATACGCCCAGCCGTAATATCCGTAATAGCCTCCTCGATGTCGTTCAGGAGGGACGTAACTTTCTTTTTCTTCCACGCCAACCAGGTGGGTGATGATCACCGCATCATTTTTAAATTTGTTGACAGCTTTCAAGATCTCCTCTTTTTTTAATTCCATATCCGGTGGAATTGGAATGACATCTACACTGGAAACAGCCTCAATCCCAACGGCTTTTAACTGTGCAACGAATTTGTCTTCGAAGGATTGCCGATTTTCTTTGTTATGCGTTATCGCAATGACCAGAATATTTGATACAGGTTTTCCTTGATAGGTTTCATCCAAACGTGTATGGGTGAGTTTGGTGCCCGCACAGGCAATCATAAACACACCAAAAAACACGCCATAAACAATCCATTTAAAAATGTGTGACCTCATAGATTTCTCCTGTAAAAAAGGCAAAACGGATTCAAAAATTCGCTAGGCTATTTCTGATAGTGCCTTCAATGCCTCCTCATAGTTGGGCTCTTCGGCAATTTCAGGAGCTTGTTGCTTATAAACGACCTTGCCTGTTTTATCTATCACCACAATCGCTCGGGACAAGAGTCCTTTTAAAGGGCTGTCCGATATCGTTATCCCGTAACTCGTGCCGAACTCCTGGGAACGAAATACGGAAAGCGGTATGACGTCTTTTAATCCTTCGATTTCGCAAAATCTCTGATGTGCAAAGGGTAAATCTGCCGATATGCATAAAACAACCGTGTTGTCAAAACGGCTTGCTTCTTGATTAAACCGTCTTACCGATGCTGCACAAACCGGTGTATCGATACTGGGAAAGATGTTTAATACAATCGTTTTTCCAAGAAAATCTTTAAGTGTCGCATCAGATAGGTCGGTTTTGGTGAGGGCAAAATCCGGCGCTGGGGTATTTATCTCAGGCAATTCTCCGACGGTGTTTATCGGGCTGCCTTTAAACGTAATATTTGCCATGATGTTTCCTCCTTATACCATTTCCACGTTTTATAAAGCTTCTTAAGTATTTAAACTAATCAGAGTGATATGGGTTGTCAATGACCATTTCTTGCTTATACAATTAAATTTTCGATAAATATGAACATGCGGCATCTGTTTCTTAAAAAGTTAACTCCAATTCGATATGTTTGATCTTTTCATACTCGTTTCCGGCGAATATTATGAGTTGATCGGTTGACATTGTAAAAGGATATACTACCATAGCCCGAATATTTCATTATAATTTTAGAGAAGACTTTTTATTATTAATATAAACAAGTTGTTATTTGCATATTTAATCATTTGAAACGCCATGCTTTTAATACGGTATTCTTTGGAATGCGGTGATGCTGAAACGGACAAATATCAGAGACTGTATGTCTCATTCGGCTTCTTTGCTTGAGGCGTTAAAGAACGTCTATGACCGGATACCTGCGACCCATTGTAAGCGGAAAACGCATTGCTGTAAGTTGCTGCCGGAGGGCAGCCTGGTTGAAATACTGTGGGTTATCCGATGCTTTCAAAATATGACGGCCGAACGCAGAAAACGATTGTACACAAAACTTGTGGCGTATTTCTTTTTGAATCCCGTGAAGATCACATCCTGTCCGTTTTTAGAAGGACGAGATTGCTTGGTCTATCCGGAACGCTTTTTCGGGTGCCGAGCCTATGAACTGTGGTCTTATGAATACTATCAACAGTTGTCTCAATTCAATCGTGAAGCAAAATTTCAGCTTCAGCAGCAGTGGAAACGCCTTGGAATAACGCTGCCGCAACAGGTGGTCGATTTTAATATGCCGTATTGCCGGGAAGTTGAAGCCAGGATGCATGTCACAATAAATGATCGGAATTTGACAGATATCTGGAATACCGTTAGAACATTGTCTGAACGCATGTCTCCTTGGCACGGGATATTTCAACAAAGCTTTTTTGGCGATCTGAGTTTTTTATTTTCAACTCTGGCTTTTGGTTTTAACGAATCGATACAGTTGAAATATACGATTGTTAAAGACATTCTTAATTTTAAAAACAAGAATACTTTTAAACAAATTATTGAAAATCTGCCTGATTTTGAGATATAGAGCTTTTGAAATATCCTAAACCAATTAAAGGAGACAAGCATGTTTGACGAAAAAGAACTCAATACCCTTGACCTGTCGGTTCATCAAGACAACCTTTATATGGAAGAGTCTTTCAGTGATCTTGACATGGCTTCTATCCGCCGTCTGACACCGGTCAAGCCCAATGGTTTAAAAGATAAAAGCCGCAAACAGATTTTTGTGGGACATCTCAACATAATGACGCCCCAGGGACCGATTCCCATTCAAGCACCCATTGATGCCAGAAATTTAAAAGAAGCCATGGACATGTATCCTGAAGCCATGAAAATCGCGCTGAAAAAAATGCAGGAGGAAATCCAAAAAATGAAGGAGAAACAGGAGTCTCGCATCATTTTACCCGGGAGTTGATGGGATTTTTACATTAAAAGAATTATGGAACACATTTCTATATCCAAAACGAGTAACCGCACAATTAGCTTGACTTTTTTCAAGAATATATTATAATTTGAACAATCATTAAAGGTCCGTTCTTGATTAGCGGGCCAGTTTCGTTCTGAAGGAAATATCCATTTGTCAAAGTGGCAGCCTGCAGTTTGGAACTATGAGAATTTTTTGAAAGGAGGGTGTCATTATGACGAATGGAATCGTAAAATGGTTTAATAGCAGCAAGGGCTATGGTTTCATAGAGCAGGAAGATGGTCCGGATGTATTTGTACATCATTCCGGAATCAATGCAACCGGTTTCAAAACGCTAAATGAAGGTGATCGAGTAACCTTTGACATTGAGCAGGGTCAAAAAGGTCCGTCTGCAACTAATGTAACGGTTGTTTAGCTGACAGTTTGAATTAGAAAAAGGGCATTCCCCGACATATGAGGGAGTGTCCTTAATTTTTTGTGAGGGTATATTTTAATGTTTTATGAAGCGATATTTCAACCGTCGAAAAAGATGAATTACACCACCGAGGCAAAAAAACTTGCAGGAAAGAAGATTGCCGTACAAGATGGATGGATCATTGAAGATGGCCCTTTCAAAGGGCAAAATTGTTTTTATATCCCAAACTCTACATTAGGTTGGATTCCTCAATGCGACCTGGTGGGGTTAAAACCGATATCCCTTGCCAAGTGGAAGGAAATTGATAAAAGTTTAGAGCTTGGCGGTCAATCCTAGCCAAAGCGAATTCAGAATTGACGATTTGACAGAAGTTTACATCCTATAAATATTCCTTTTTTCTTTATTTAGACGACCCATATTTTTTCTTCAAAGCGCATTTGATATTTTTGAATTTATAAAATATCAGTGCTATTCGTCCTTCTGGCCTTCCATTAGAAAATACAAGACATTATCCGTAAAGGCCGGATTTCGTGTAAGATCAAGGTGATCCGAAAACAAAAAGAGAACCTGGCGCCATTTTATAGGAGAGATCAGTCGAGAGGTGAGATTGTTTTTTTGACGTTCGTCCATAAGGGCGCTTTTTCGCAAAACGACACCGTCACCTAAACCTTTTTCTACAATAGACAACCTTCCCTTGGCGTCAAATCGGGCGGTTTTGTTCGTGCTTTCGGAGTCTCCGTCAACTAGAAAGAAATGAAGGGATGCCGGCGGTGCGGCCGGTACGTCCATGGCTGCCGTGAACTGTTTCGCACGCCGAAGAGATTTGGTCAAATGGTCCAGTGCGATTTCCCGACGTTTTTCGGGTGTATCGACATCTGTCAGCAAGTATTTTAACATATCATCCTGCCGGGGATCGGCTAGACCCCAACCGTTTTTTTCCCATAATTCCGGTGCGAAGATATCGGCTATCGGCTGGTTGTTTTGGTCTATTAGCGGATGATGACGGCTTCTGGGGAGGAGTTGATAGACAGACGGCATGGTTCCCAGCACCGCAGCCGGATAATGCGGTAGCAAAGGGGCGGGACGGTAACCGTTGACCCCAGGCTCATTAAGGAATCAATTGAACCGGCATTCGGCGTGCCGATAATAACCAGGTGTTCGACATGTTTGCTTCCCGCCCATGTCAGTTCCGGAAGGCTGCCGTTTTCATTCAGGTCTTGAGTTCCATATCTTAAATAATACCGGGCAATCAGACCTCCCATGGAATGGGCCACAATGTCAAATTTAGTATGGTAATTTTTAATTCCGAACCGTTTTTCAATTTCCTGTTGCACATACCGTTGCTTTTCTTTGATGAACAGGTGAAGATCCTGTGCACTTTCAACAATGTCACATCGCCAATCATAGTCAAATTGGAAACAGGTAAAGTGACGGTCTCCATAGTCGATAAAACCGGCTTCAGCCAGATCTTGGTCTCGGTATCCGCCGATGCCGAGGACACCTAAAATATAGGCATAGGTGTTCTGTTGCAGAGGATAGCCCAAAAAATTAACAACAATTCGATCCAGGGCTCCTTAAGAGACAAGCTGATCTTCTAACTCATTAAAAATTTTTCCTTTACCCATTGGCAGGGCGATATTTGCAGGCGCCGTAACTTTATCTGACGTTATTCCCGCAACACCGAATTTGCCCCATGCTGTATGACCGGTTTGCGGATCGATGAGCTTTGAACCGAGCAGTCCAGGAATTAGTATGACCGGGTTTCTGTATGGATTTTCATTTTGAATCATGCGGTTGTATAGACCGCCCAAGTCCGGGGTTTTAAATGGATGTGTGCAGGCGGCAAGGTTTAATACAAAGAGCAGCATTGCCGGCAATACCCATCGAACGATAGGCTCTGTTTAACCCAAGAATTTTACTGCTGAATTTAACAACATATTCATATCCTGTTAGCAAGGTTTTGGCTCTGAATGAACCATCTAAGCTACAAATTGGTCGATAAAGTACCAATAACCTTACAACATATTATAGGATGTTGTTTATCAGCCCATGACGCGCACAAAATGATGGTATTTGATAATTGTATTAGCAGATATAAACAGAGGGCTTTATAGATATTTGACAAAAAACGCCCTTTTGAGTATTAAGAAAAACTTACAAACTCGAGTTGAGTATTCCAATTTTGTTTAAAAAGGCCATTGAGTCGGCACACGGGAATAAATTTTTTTAAAACGGCCCCCTAATGGAGCATATAGACATTTTTTTCAACGTGTCGGATTCAACAATGTTTTAGCGGCAGCTTGTTCATGGTTTATTTAGGATTTAAGGGCAATTTCATGAAAGGCAGTGGATTAAAGAAGATGACCGGTATCGCCGGTATTCTAAAGAAAACGGAAATCAAAGAATATTTCGATACCCTTTTTATTTTGATCGGGGGTATTGAATTTGTCATATTCATCGCCCATTTTATCGGTTCCATGGGTGCGGATAAAGGGCCTTTTCCCTGGAAGCAATATTTTTTCGTATCTTTTATGGCCCCGGTTGTACTGATGTTTATTATCGGCCTGATTGTTATCGGGTTTAACTACTACTTATACGGCAGTCAACAGTCGGCTTTTGATCTTGAAGAGAGTCCCTTTGTGGGCGCCAAAATGAAACGGTTCGGACATAGCTTCAAGTTTTTATTTTCCATTATTCAACAGGTTCCGGTTCTTGCCGGCTTATTTATCTTGGGAATCGGTTCTGTTGTTTTGTTTAAACTTGATGTCATCTTAAAAGTATTGGGACATATCGGCGAAAAAACGGCATTTTATCTTTTTATTTTGCTTTGTGTGCTGGTGACCGGGGCATTGATTTTTTTAATTTTCTGGCTCTATTGGCAATTTAAACTCCAAAAATTCAACATGCAAAGAGAATGGGAGTATAAACAAAAGGTTATCGAAACATCAGGCCTCATTATTCTCGATGATAACACGGTATTAAATAAAGACGGAGACGTTATTTCCTATGATAAAGCAATGAAAGTGCTTGAGGATAACACCAACAACGGACCTCGACTTCCCAAAAAATTGCTGCTGAAATAAAACACTTTGGAATGGGCATGCCACTGAAAGGATCCGAACATGGACCACCATTCACCAGACCTATCGATGGATCGCACTGTGTGTCGAAATCCTGCCACCCAAGAGATTCTTGGATATTCTTCTTTAACCTCGTTGGATACATTTAGGCAGATTCTTAAAAACGCACAAAAAGCTCAGGCGTCCTGGTCCAAACTGTCGACGGAAACGCGTTCCGACTATATGATTCGAGTCAGGGATTATATGGTTCGCCATTCAGATGAACTGGCCGACATCATCGCCAAAGATAATGGAAAGACCCATATCGATGCACTCTCCGCCGAAGTGATGCCGGCGATAATGGGGATACAATACTATGCAAAGCGGGCTAAAAAATTTCTGAAAGATCGACGCATCACCCCCGGAAATATTTTACTGGCCAATAAGACATCTAAAATTATTCGAGTTCCTTACGGTGTTATCGGCATTATCTCTCCTTGGAACTATCCGTTTTCCATCCCCTTTTCAGAGGTGGTCATGGGACTTCTGGCCGGTAACGCGGTGGTGCTAAAAACAGCCACCCAAACACAAATGGTGGGACGTAAGCTCGAGGATTGCTTTCGGGCTGCCGAACTTCCGGAAGGGGTTTTTAATTTTGTTAATCTTCCCGGTAATGTTGCCGGCAGTGCTTTTCTCCAAAACGGTGTCAACAAGCTATTTTTCACCGGATCGGTGGCTGTGGGCAAAGAATTGATGAAGGAAGCATCGAAAACATTGACGCCTCTGGTTCTGGAACTGGGGGGTAATGATGCCATGCTGGTCTGTGAAGACGCGGATGTGCATCGGTCGGCAACCGGTGCGGTATGGGCCGGATTGACCAATTGCGGTCAATCCTGTGGCGGCGTTGAGCGTATCTATGTTCATGAGAAGATCTACGCGCCGTTTTTAAGTGCTTTAAAAGCCAAAGTTGAAAGTTTACGCACGGACCCCAGTAATCATTTCCATATTGACTTGGGGGTTATGACCACCCAAAAGCAAGTTCAGATCGTCCAGGGCCATATTCAAGACGCTTTGTCCAAAGGAGCCAAAATTTTTGCCAGATCCCCCAAATCGGTCGGCGTTGATGCGCGTCATAGGCTGTCTGCCTGTGTGCTTGTAAATGTGACGCATGATATGCTCGTTATGAAAGAGGAGACGTTTGGCCCTGTATTGGCGGTGATGAAAGTAAGTGATATGGATGAGGCCCTGTCTCTGGCCAATGATTCCAAACTGGGATTGACGGGTTCGGTTTGGTCAAAAGATCGAAAAAAGGCAGAAAAATTGGGGCGTCAGATTCAGGCCGGCGTGATTACCATTAATGATCATCTCATGAGCCACGGTCTGGCTGAAACACCGTGGGGAGGATTCAAATCGTCCGGCATCGGCCGGACCCATGGTGCCATTGGTTTTGATGAAATGACGCAGGCACAGGTCATTGTACACGATATGCTGCCTTTTGCCCGCCAGAACATCTGGTGGTATCCTCACAGCAGAAAAGTTTATCAGGGAATATCCGGGTGTATTCAGTTTCTTTATGCCAAATCTCCTGTTCAACGATTTAAAGGTTTGTGGCACCTTTTAAAGATTGTTCCACGGTATTTTACCACTCGATAAATGCTATCGGTAGGCGGAGAATCCGGTAGCTTGATTATCGAATTGAAAGAGAAAGCATTTGAAGCAATTACACGACACACTGGTTTTAATCACCGGCGGCGGAAGCGGCATCGGCCGCCAAATGGCGCTTTTATTTTCAAGAGAGGGGAGCCGAATTATTTTATGGGATATTGACGAAACATCCCTAAACAGCGTCGCAAGAGAAATCAAGAATGCCGGTGGAAAAATCTGGATCTTTGTTTGCGATGTTTCGGATAAAGACCTGGTTTATAAAACTGCTGATCGGATCAAACGAGACATCGGAAAGGTGGATGTGCTGGTCAACAATGCCGGTGTCGTCTCCGGAAAACCTTTTCTGGAGTGCACCGATGAAGAAATTAAAAAGACCATGAGAATCAACATCTTGGCCCACTTTTGGACGGTCAGGGCTTTTTTGCCGGACATGATCGCATCCAATTTGGGGCATCTGGTGACCATTGCTTCAGCCGCAGGATGTATCGGTGTCAGTTCCCTTGCAGACTATAGCGCCAGTAAATTTGCAGCCATCGGTTTTATAGAGTCGATTCGAATGGAACTTCGGAAAACCGGGAGCAACGGTGTCAAAACTACGGTGGTCTACCCATATTATATCAATACCGGCATGTTTGAAGGTGTGAAGACACGTTATCCATTAATTTTGCCTATCCTAGATGAGGGTTTTGTCGCTCAACAGATCGTTCGTGCGGTAAAAAAAGATCGGGAAGTGCTGACAATGCCGCCGCTGGTCTATTTCATCCCGCTGCTGAGACTCCTTCCGGTCAAGCTGATGGACCGAATATCAAATGTTTTGGGTATCAGTAGCACTATGGACGAATTTGTGGGCAGAAAAGGCAGATAGGTTGATTTTAGGTCTTGGTCCGGAGCAGATGGTGATATGCCTTGGACAGCTTTATAAATGTGTTGTGGTCGCCGCCTTTGTCCGGGTGAAGCTTTTGAATCTTCTTCCTGTAAAGTCGGACCAGGTCTTTGCGACTCATTTTTTTCAATTCCTCCGGCGTTGTTTGGAACAGTGCGCCGGCCTCTATTAGATTGGCCTTGCGGGATTTAAACGGCGGGCGGTAATCTCTTCGACTGTTGATAAACTTTCGAACGTATTCTTCCATTAATGATTTGGGGGCATAATCGTAATCAAAATACATGACGGCATAACGGACCAGGTATTCATTCAAGCTTTTATCGGTTTCCATGCCCCCCCAAAACGTTGGGTCGCTGTTAATGCGGCATATTTCCTCTAGGAAATGTTCATCCACTGCCGTTTGATCCAGCATTTTGGGTGCGGATTGGGCAAACCATTGAGTGAAGAAGTCCTGCAGGTTAAAAATAACATATGCATAGGTTTTGTATTCTCTTACCGTGAGAATTGCTTCCATCTCCATAAACATCTGTTCGATTTCATCTCTGGATTTATCCTTTAGAACCTGGAACAACTTCTGAGGCACGCAAGCAATATTGCGCTGATTCGTCTGACCGCATCTTAAATAAAGAATTCGACGCTGATCAAAGATGTGAAACTTTGAGCCGGCCGCCGTTTTTTCTGTCTCTGAAACGTGTCTGGGATTCAGGTTTTTTGCCCGGTTTCGAAAGGTTTCCAGAGATCTCTTGATGTCCGGTTCCAAAAAGCGCCAGAAGATATCCTCTAGTTCATCGTCTTTGGGGTAAACATCCAGATCGTTGAGTTGTTCTTCAACGGACTCGTGGATGTAAAATGAATTTCCACCCGGATAAACGATGTATTGGGCCGGATCAATTCCGAGGTCAAACAAAATTCGACTCAAAAGTCGATTCTTGTATACATAGGATTCTCGAATGGTATAATGTGTCTGACCGTTAATTTTGCGTTTTGCAAGATACAAGATTATTTTTCCTTTTGGCGATCCTGTTTTTGTCACTTAACGTTCGGTTTTATGCTTCTCCAATATAAATCCTTTTGACACGCTTGGATACGCCGCAGGTCAACTCGTAGGGAATTGTTCCGATGCTTTGGGCAACATCCAGGAGTTGAATGGCGTCCCGGGATCCTTCACCCCATATAATTACAGAATCTCCGGGGTTAATCGGGTCATTTCCGACATCGACCATTATATGATCCATAGTGACCCGACCGACCATTGGATAGCGTTTTCCTTTGATCAAAACTTCTCCTTTATTGGTCAAACTGCGTCGAATTCCATCCGCATAACCGATAGGTAATACAGCGATGGCTGTCGGTTTTTCCGATATCCACTTTCTGCCGTAGCTCACCGGAAAATTGGCCGGGATTTTTCGCAAGTGTGCCACAACTGTTTTCAGGGTCATGACCTGTTTCGGTGCTATTGAACGGGATGTCTCTGATGATGGATAGTGTCCGTAAAGGAAAATGCCTGGCCGAACAGCGTCAAACGTGCTTTCGGGCAAATCCAAAATAGCTCCGCTGTTGGCCATATGAATGATCGGCGGTGTTTTACCTTTTGCATTCAATTGGGAAATAATGTTTTTAAACCGGGCCAGTTGAACATGCGCGTAACTTTTGTCCGTTTCATCGGATGTGGAAAAGTGCGAATAGAGTCCTTCCCAAACACAGTGTTTGGATGTCAAAAGTACGCCAAAAAAGTCGGGTTCCCGGTCCAACAGAACGCCGATTCTCCCCATACCGGTTTCGACATTCACATGGACATTTACCGGTTTTTTCGGGTTGGCCTTTTCAATCCAGCGAATGTCTTCAATCCCGAAGATACTGATTCTAAAGCCGATGTCTATGGCATCTGGAATTTCATCCGGGAACAGTCGTCCAAATATCAATATAGGGTGGGATATTCCGCTGTCTCGCAACTCCATGGCTTCTTTAAACTGTGCCACGGCAAATCGTGTATAACCTTCTCTTACCAGGCGTTTGGTTACGGCAACGGCACCATGGCCGTAAGCATCGGCTTTTACCACCGGGATGATCTGAGATGGGCCTACTTTTTCTTGGATGGCGTTTATGTTGTGAACCAGATTGTTCAGGTTAATTTCAGCGAATGTTTTTGTACTCATTGATTCATCCTTTGGGCCATGATTCGATATTTCCTAATAAGTCAATAGGTACTTGTAACTTTTTCGGTTTTGTTTACGATCATTTAGGGCTTCAGTATCATGTTGTCTATCAGGCGGGCTTTCCCGACTTTTACGGCAAGGGCCATCAGGGCCGGTCTGTCGATGGTTTTCATATCATCAAGGGTTTCCGGATCGCAGATGGTGATATAATCAATTTCTGTCTCCGGGTGGGATCGTATCAAATTTGTTGCTGTATCGATAATTTTAGCGCTATCCCGGAGACCATTTTCGACGAGAGTTTGAGCAGTTTTCAATGATTTGTTTAATGACAGAGCGCTTATCCGCTGATCCGGTGTCAGGTAAGTATTTCGTGAACTCATGGCAAGCCCGTCGGACTCTCTGACCGTAGGGGCTCCGATTACTTTTATATCGAGATTAAGATCACGCACCATTTGGCGTATGACCGTAAGCTGTTGATAATCTTTCTGGCCAAAAATCGTTACGTGGGGTTTAACAATGTTAAACAATTTTGTCACAATGGTTGC